>LNFM01002142.1_pt1 | contig 58881 bp, 50 predicted proteins | sample 596031 | NCBI WGS metagenome assembly LNFM01 (sample SAMN04254537, study PRJNA301005) | activated carbon metagenome | isolation source: dual media filters at the Ann Arbor, Michigan drinking water treatment plant | place: USA: Ann Arbor | reverse complement strand
CGACTGGATTCCTCGACGCTGAAAGCAACCCCCGTGGGTCGGGCACTGCCCGACGCCCGCGTGCCTGGATTCGCTGCTGCGCCCAAGCCCACGCCGCGTCGAGCGTAGCTCGACCCACGAAGGGCACTCGCCACTGGAGGCATCGACGCTGAGAACAACCCCCGTGGGTCGGGCACCGCCCGACGCCCGCGTGCCTGGATCCATCGCTGCGCCCAAGCCATCGCCGCGTCGAGCGTAGCTCGATCCACGAAGTGTCTCGCGGCGGGATGCCTCCTCAGAAGTGCACCGAGAAACCCGCGTACGGACCCTTCAGCGTCGCGCCGTTCACGCCCACCCATCGATACCCGATCCGCAGCGATCCGTACGGCACCACGAAGGCGGCCGAGATGTCGTGGTCGCGGATCCAGCGGTCCTGGATGGACGACCACGCCGGGGCGAACCGGAACTCGACGCGCGGATGCGGGCGCCAGGCGACGGGCAGCGTCGCGGAGAAGCCGTCTTGCCGGTTCCGCCCGTCGAGCCAGGCGGCGCCGAGCCCGAGGTCGAGGCCGAACACCGGAGTGGCCGAGACGCGGATGAGGCCGTGCACGTAGGTGAGGTCAAGCGTGTCGCGGGGTTCGTCCTCGCGGAACCGGGTGTGGCGGGCCTGCAGGCCGAGCGGGCCGTAGCCGGTCTCGATGCGGACGTCGGTCGCGCGGGTGTCGCCCTGGACGTTCTGGTAGTTGGCATCGAGGCGCAGGAGGGGCAGGTCGGGCGAGCCCGTCTCCCGTGGTGTGACGTTCACGCCGTACATCGACGGCGTGCCGCGCATGCGGGCCAGGCTCATCTCGGCGCCGGCCGCGAGACCGATCACCGCGAGCAGCGTGAGGTCCCCGCCGATGTTCGCCCCCACGTTCGAACTGACGTGCACGCCACCGCCACCGCGACTGCTGCTGCCCGTGGCGGAGCCGGACGACGCGGGCGCCCCGGCAGCACTCTCGAAATCCCCCAGCGTGCCAGCTCGCGAGACGCCGGACAGCACGACCGCGGCGATTACCGCGATCGTGCGCCCGCGTCTTCCCGGTCGTGTCACGGGAGAGTCATCGAGGGGCGTCTGGTATGCCGCTCAGCGGTTGAACCGCCCGCCCTCGGCCGCCAGCTTCGCGAGCAGCGCCGCCGGCTTCCACTGCGGGCCGATGGATGCGTAGCGCGCCATCGCTTCGGCCACCGCGGGCAGGCCCACGGTGTCGGCGTAGAACATCGGGCCACCGCGGAAGCGGGGGAAGCCGTAGCCGTAGAGGTAGACGATGTCGATGTCGCTCGCGCGCTGGGCGATGCGCTCGTCGAGCAGTTGGGCGCCGACGTTCACCAGCTGATACATGCAGCGCTCGAGGATCTCCTGGTCGGAGATCTCGCGGCGCGTGATTCCGGCATCCTTCGAGGCCTGCACGATCAGCGCTTCGATCTCGGGGTCGGGGATGGGCTTGCGGTTGCCCGGTTCGTAGCGGTAGTAGCCGGCACCCGTCTTCTGGCCGAAGCGGCCGAGTTCGCAGATGCGGTCGCCGATGGCCGTGTAACGCTCGGCGGGGTTGCGCGTCGCGGCCTGGCGCTTGCGGATCGCCCAGCCGATGTCGAGGCCAGCCAAGTCGCTCACGCGGAACGGGCCCATCGCGAACCCGAACTCCTCCATCACGCGGTCCACCTGCTGCGGCAGCGCGCCTTCCTCGATCAGGAAGCCCGCCTCGCGGAAGTAGGCGTGGACCATGCGGTTGCCCACGAAGCCATCGCACACGCCGACCAGCACGCCGACCTTCTTGATGGTCCGCGCGAGCTTCATGCTCGTCGCGATGACGTCGTGCGAGGTCTTCGCGCCGCGCACGATCTCGAGCAGGCGCATCACGTTCGCGGGGCTGAAGAAATGCAGGCCGATCACGTCCCCGGGGCGCGCGGTGACGGCGGCGATCTCGTCGATGTCGAGCGTCGATGTGTTCGTCGCCAGGATGGCGCCGGGCTTGGCCACGGCATCCATCTGGCGGAACACCGCCTTCTTCACGTCCATCTCTTCGAACACCGCCTCGATGATGATGTCGGCGTCCTTCAGTTGGTCGTAGGTCAGCACGCCTTCCAGCAGGCCCATGCGCTTGTCCATGGCCTCCTGCGTGAGCCGGCCCTTCGCCACGGTGGCGCCGTAGTTGTTCCGGATGATGTCGAAGCCCTTGTCGAGGCGCTCCTGGGTGGCCTCGAGCACCTTCACGGGGATGCCGGCGTTCACGAAGTTCATCGCGATGCCGCCGCCCATCGTGCCGGCGCCGATGACCGCGGCCGTGCGGATCTGGCGCACCGGCGTGTCTTCCGGGACGTCGTCGATCTTGTTCGCGGCGCGCTCGGCGAAGAAGGCGTGGCGCAGCGACTTCGATTCCGTGGTGGCGACGAGGACCTCGAAGCGCTGGCGCTCGAAGCGCATCGCGTCTGCAAAGGGCATCTTCACGGAGGCCTCGACGCACGCCAGGCATTCGAGCGGCGCGGGGTAGCCGCGGAACTCCTTCGCGATACGCGCGCGCTCGGCGGTGAAGAATGCCTCCGGGTCGCCCTCGACGGCAGTGACGAGCGAGCTGGTCCGACGAACCGACTTTCCTTCCTTCAGCAGCCGCTTGCAGTAGTCGAGCGCACCGGCCATGAGGTCGCCGGTCACGACCTCGTCGACGATGCCCAGCGCCTTCGCACGGTCGGTGTCGACCGGATCGCCGGTGGTGATCATCGCCACGGCAGTCTTCGCGCCGACGAGACGGGGCAGGCGCTGCGTGCCGCCGGCACCGGGGAGGATGCCGAGTTTCACCTCGGGCAGGCCGATCTGGCAGCCGGCGATGGCGACGCGGTAGTGCGTGCTTAGCGCGAGTTCGAGGCCGCCGCCCATCGTCGGGCCGGAGAGTGCCGCCACCATCGGTTTGGTCACGGTGTCCATGTAGGCGACCAGATCGCGGAGGTTGGCCATTCCCGGCGCCGGCGGCTTGCCGAACTCGGTGATGTCAGCGCCGCCGGAGAAATTCTTCCCACCGCCGATCAGCAGGAACATGCGCACGTCGGTGTCGTGCTCGCCTTCCTTGATCGCGTCGAGGATGCCCTGCAGCACGCCCTTGCCGACGGACAGCGCGTTGACCGGCGGATTGTCGAGCGTGATCACGCCGATGTGATTGCGGACCTGGTAGCTGATGGGATTGGGCATGGTGACTCGCCTGTGATGGGGTGGACCGGAGTTCCGTGAATCGTCGAATGTAGCGCAGACCGATGGGCGCCGTCAGCGGCGAGCGGTCACGCGCCGCCGGCCCGTCAGCGGATCCGTCCGCTGCACCGAACGGACGCCGGGGCGCACGCCGGCGGCGGTCAGCGCGGACTCGAGATCCGCCAGCACGGCCTCGGGGCGCCGCAGCAGCGTGGCCGCGAAGCAGCGCCAGAACGTCCAGCCCACACGCTCCAGCACGCGCTGACGGCGGACGTCCTCCAGCCAGGTCTCGGGTCCCTGATGCCGGTCGCCGTCGCACTCCACCGCGAGGCGCGCATCGCCTTCGCCTTCGACCACGAGGTCGATGCGGTAGGAGCCCACGCGGGCCTGCGGCGTGACGCGGTACCCGCGCGTCGTGAGGTGGTCGTACAGCGCGCGTTCGAGCGGCGACTCGCAACGGTCGCGCGGATCGCCGGTGGCGGCGGCGGGCTCGCGCATCGGATCGGCGAAGTGCGCGATGAGACCGCGACGCAGGCGGTCGGCCTCGGGCAGATCGGTCAGTTCCACACTGCGCACCAGCACCATCCGGTCACGGGCCCGCGAAGCTGCCACGTTGTACCGCTGTGCGAAGGCGTCGCGCGACTGCGGCGGACCGGGATCCTCGGGTGTCGCGACGAGCGTGAGGAAGATGACGTCGCGCTCGCGGCCCTGGAAGCTCCGCGCGTCGCCGCACGCGACGTGGTGCCGCTGCAGCACGGCGGGGCCGAGCGCCTCGTTCAGGCGTTCCCAGGTGCGCTGGGCCTGGGCCTCCCCCGCGAGCGACACCACGCCGATCGAGCGGCCGGTCGTGCGCGGATCCTCCACGAGCGCGCGCACCTCGTCGACGATGCAGGCGATCTCGTCCTCGTTGATCTCGCCGTCGCGTCGCGCGCCGCTCACGTGGATGTCGAGCAGGGGCGGGTCGAAGCGCTCGGCAGGCGTGGGTACGCGCAGCGGCCGCAGTTCGTCGCCGTAGAACTCGCGCTTCGAGTACTCGATGATCGGCGTCACGCAGCGGAAGTGTTCGCGCAGCAACACGCCGCTTCGGGCATACACGACCTTGGCGAGATCGTAGATCGACCGGTCGGGCGACATCTGCGGCCGATAGACGGCCACCTGGTCCACGAGGAACCGCTGCATCAGCGAGCGGATGCGGTCCTCCTCGATGCCCGGGCTCTCCGGCGCGACCTGGCGGTCGTCACCCACGATGAGCAGCTTGCGCCCGCGCAGCAGGGCGGGCAGCGCGGAGAGATCCGACTGCGAGGCCTCGTCCACCACCACGAGGTCGAAGCACCCAAGCTCCGCCGGCAGTGATTCCGAGACGCGGGCATGCGACATGATCCAGCAGGGCACCGCGGGATGCGCGCGGGCCGCAGCCTCGCGGGCTTCCTGCCGATAGCGCACCGCGCGGCGACCGGCGCCGGTCGCGATGCGCTCGATCGCATTGAGGTATCCCTGCAGGGCCGCACACACGTCCGGTGTCGCGTGCTTCAGGATCATGAGCCATGTGCGGCGCACGACGGCGTCGTGGTACGTCCGCGCGAGATCGTGTTCCAGCTCGCCGCGCGTCTGCGCAAGCTGGCGGAACTCGTCCTGCGCGTCGATCATCGCGAGGTGCGACGCGATGCGGCGCAGCCGCCATGCGTCGGCCCAGTCTTCGGGTACGAGTGCGTCGTTCGCATCGGCCGGCGTGTCGCGCAGCAGGCGTGCGTAGCGCGGTGCGCCCGAGGCCTCGATGGCCGCGGTCACCTGGGCCACGGTGGCGAGCCGCGGCATGAGAGCCCGCACCCGCGCCAGCTCGAGCAGAAGGGCGTTCCACATCGCGACCACCGTCGGCTCCCCGTGCTGCGGATCGCCGAGTGTCGCGTCGAGGAAGGCGCGCATCTGCTCGACCACGCGGCCGTTGCGGCCGTCGAGTCCGCGGCGCAGGCGCTCGCGTACTGCCCACACGTCGCCGAGCCGCGACGAGGCAAGGTAGTGCTCCACCGTGCGGTCCAGCTCGTTCCACGCGATCGCGTCGTCGGGCCGGCGCTGCGCACCGGTCCAGCCTGGGAACATGGCGGAGGCGTGGACTGCCAGCGACCGCACCGTCGACTCGAAGGTCTGCAGGCGGCGCACCGCGGCGAGCTGCGCTGCGGCGGCGAGGCCGGCCGATGCATCCTGCACGTCCACCGGATCGAGTCCGAGGTCCGTGGCGAGGGTGTTCCACCGGGCCGCCAATTCGCGCCACTTGCGCTGCAGGGCGAGGTACGCGACCACATGCTGCCATTCGTCGGCATCCGCCGGCACGAGCCCGTTGATCCGGACGCTCTCCAGGTGCTTCTTCGCCTCGCCCTTGCCGAAGACACCGGCGATGCCGAAGGCGCGCCGACCATCGGCGAGGTTCTGCAGCGCCTGGCCGAAGTCGGCGTCGAGTTCTGCGGCGGCCGGGAGGGCCACCGGGCGCGCCACGAACGCGCGTCGCTGGCCCATCGCCTGATCGAACTCCCGGCCGAGGGTGTCGAGAAGTGCCAGCTCGTCCGCGTGCGCACCTTGCGCGAGCGCCTGGCGGAGGCGATCGGTCCAGCGTTGGGTGGCGCGGGCGATCTCGGCGTCGAGTTCGCGCACGCGGGTCAGCTCGGCCGTCAATGCCTGGAGCGCGTCGAGCGCCGCTGCGCCCGTCGGTGCGAGCGTGGGGATGTCGCCGCTGCGGGCGGCCTCCGACAGCCGGGCGAAGCGCGAGAGGTCGCGATGCGCCGTCGCGATCTCCTCGGCAGTCGGAAGCGCATCCGGCGCCGGGAGATCCGCTCCCGCGTAGTCGATGTCGCGACCGATCTGTCGGCGGGCCGCACGCAGGCGGTCCATGTCGGTGGCGGAGAACTTCGGGGTGTACTGCGGCCCCACGCCGATCTTGTCGGGGATCCACTCGAACCGGCCTGTGGCGGCCATCACCTCGCGCGCGGCGTCGAGCGGATCGAGGCGTTCGCCAGAGACGTCGAGGCGCGCCAGATTGAGGCGTGCCCAGCGGCCGATGTCGACGTCGATCTTCGCGATGCGGGTCTGCAACGCGTCGATGGTCTCCTCCAGTCGCTTCACTTCGCGGGCGAGTGCTTCGGGGTCTATGCCCTGCACCTCGTTCGCGATCACGCGCACCGACTGCTCGAACTGCCGCATGCCGTCCTTCTCGGCGGACAGCAGCGAGATGGCGAGCGGGCGGATCTCCTCGGGCAGCTTGTCGCGCAGCGCGGCAAGCGCCGGTTCCTTCATCGATGTCACGAGCACGCGGCGGCCCGTGGCGAGCCAGTGGCAGATGATGTTCGCGATCGTGTGCGTCTTGCCCGTGCCCGGCGGGCCCTGCACCACGACGCCGTCGTGCGCCTCCAGCAGCTGGACCACGCGCACCTGCTCGTCGTTGAACGGCTTCGGGAAGTAGAGATCGCGGACCGGACCGTCCGACGCACCGTCGGACTTGGCCATGCTCACGCCGCGAAACGCGGGCAGGGTGACCTTCTCTGCGTCGCTGCCCGGCTCGTGGACCATCGCGGCCGTGGCGCGCGGCAGTGCTTGGTCGCCGGGCAGGCGGGCGATGGCCTCGACGAACTTTTCGAGGTCCTGAACGAGCGGATCCTGGCTGCGTGGTCGTGCGAAAAGCGCCCATCCCTCGGTCACCGTGAACTTCGCGGTGGGTTCGGCCACCCCGAGGTCCAGCGGGACGAAGCCCGCGTGATGCTGCTCGCCGCGCGGATCGAGGCACGTACGCACCGCTTCGAGCGCGGGCCGCCAGCTCTCGGGATCGAAGGGGGAGAACGTGTTCGTCGCGGCCGCGAAGCGTTCACGGGCGGCCTGCTCCGCCTGGGCCACGCCAGGATTGCGGCGCTGCGTGTAGGCATCGAGTTCGAGGCGCGGGTCACCGTCGCGCGGACGGATCTCCGCGGCGCCCGTGACGGGATGGATCGTGAGGTCGACGAGCTTCGTCAGGAGTGGATACGAGATGCGCCCGGCTTCGTCCTCCCACGTGCCGATGCCCAGTCCGAGCACGAGTTCGAGGTCCTCCTCGGTCGTGGCGCCGGTGAGGTCCTGGTGGAGCGTGAAGAGCTGCGCGTAGAGACGCGAGAGGCTCCGACGGTGCTGCTCGCTTTCGCTCCACGGACGCCAGACGCGCTCGGTGTAGTGGCGGAACTGGCGTTCCACCTCGGCGCGGTACTCGTAGGCGGCCAGCGACACCCTGGACTGCGGCGAGATCGCGGGCCTGGCGACGTCATCGAGAGAGGTCTGCTGGCCGTCGGCGTCGCGATGCGTACCGGCGGCGATGAGCGCCGCGCCGTCCAAGGTATCTGCGAGCCCCGGCGGGGCGAGCATCGAGCTGCCCACCGTGAGCCACGGTGCGAGCCACGGCGAATCCGGTTCCGGTGGCAGCCCGCTCGCACGCGGTCGGGGCACCGTGAACCAGACCTCGTCCCCGCCGTCGGCGTCACCGCCCATTCGCAACACGCTCGCGAATTCCGCCACCTGATGGTCGTGCAGGAGGAAGCGGCCGTGGTCGGCGAGGTTCGAGACCGTCGGCGTACGCACGCGGGCCACCTGGCGGACGTACTCGAGAAGCGACAGGAGACGGGCTTTGGCGGCGGGCACGATGCGTGGGGTGCGGGTGGGACGGAGGCGCGCAATGCTACCGGATCGGGGGGGCCTAGTCCCTTCGCCCACGCCGACGGCACGCTCGGCCGCAGTGGCCCCGGACATCATGGGTTCCCCTGTGCGGTCGCCCGGGCGTATCGTTCAGCCTTGGGGCTGCAGGCAATCCGCCACCGCGATGTCATGGGGGTGGGGCCGAACCGGCGCCGATGTGCGGTGTCGGACCAGCGCACCCCTCATCAACGGAGATCGCAATGAGCACCGATATCGAAGTTTCGCTGGACCGCCTTGCCAAGGACTTCCGGGCCGTCGTCACCGACGCCGAGGCGCTGCTTCAGGCCACTGCCCACGAGACGGGCGATCGTGCGGTGGCGGCGCGCGAACGCATCATCGATACGCTGCACGATGCGAAGCAGCGCCTCGTCCAGGTGGAGCAGGCGCTGGGCGCAAAAGTGAAGGAAGTGGCCCGCGCGACCGACGACTACGTGCACGAACACCCGTGGCAGGCAGCGGGCGTCGCTGCCGGGGTCGGATTCCTGATCGGCATGTTGATCAGCCGGCGCTGAACCCCTTGGCCTCGAACGAGGAGGAGGGCGCGGGTGGCGGCCTGATGGATTCGGTCCGCCGCCTCGCCGCGACGGCGGTGGGCCTCGTGGAGACGCGGCTGGAGATCGTCGTCACGGAGCTGGAGGAGGAGAAGCTCCGGCTGCGGCAGATGCTGATCCTGGGCGTCGTCGCCGGTTTCTGTCTCGGTGTGGCGGCGCTCCTCGCCGTCATGCTGGTGGTGGTCCTCTTCTGGGACACCCACCGGCTCGCCGCCATCGGCGGGCTGCTCGTCCTGTTCCTGGGGGGCGGTGCCGTCGCCGCGATGGCGCTCTGGCGCCATACCGGCGCCCACGCGCGCCTCTTCGATACGACCCTCTCTGAACTGCGGAAGGACCGCGAACGTCTCGGGCGGCGGTCATGATCGATCGTCTCGCCGAGGTGCGGGCCCGGCGCGCTGAACTCGTGGCTCGCGCCGCGCGCGAGCGCGATGACATCGGGCGCCTCGTCGGTGCGGTCACGCAGCCGTTGCGGGCGGCTGGATGGCTCGCCGCGGTGTGGCGTTTCGCCAGTGCCCGACCGCTGGTGTTCGGTGGTGCGGTGGCGGCGATCGTGATCCTGCGGCCGTCGCGTGCCATCGCGTGGTCGCTGCGGCTGTGGGCCGGCTGGCAGGCGTTCAAGCGGATGCGGGACCGCTTCGCGCTCCTCAAGGCCGCCACGGTCGGGCGCCGGTCGGATACGCCCGCGGTGAGCAAGCCCCCGCAGACGCGCTGACCTGCCCGCAGCCCGCGCGGGCGAGGTTCGTGACCCGGCCCGAGCGGGCCGAGGAATCTCCGTGCCCTGCTATTCGGCGGTGATCTTCCGCTCGCGGATGAGGCGGCTCCACTTCTCGCTCTCTGCGCGGATGTGCTTCCCGAAGTCGGCGCCACTGCCACCGATGGCCTCTACATCGAGTTCGGCAAGACGCTTCTGCACCGTCGGATCGCGCAATGCCTCGTTGAACACAGCGTTCAGCTTCTCGAGCACTGCCGGCGATGTCTTCGCGGGGGCGAGCAGACCGAACCACGGCTGCATCACGACATCCTTGTAGCCGGCCTCCTGCATGGTCGGCACATCGGGGAACAGCTTCGAGCGCTTCGTGCCGGTGACGGCGATCGGCCGGACGCGACCGGCCCCGGCATGCGGCGAGATCGAGGGCATGTTGTCGAACATGAAGTTCACCTCACCACCCACGAGCGCCGTGACGGCGAGCGCGCTGCCCTTGTAGGGCACGTGCCGGATCTCGATGCCGGCGAGCGACTCGAACAGTTCCGACGTGAGGTGCAGCGAGGAACCGAATCCCGAGGAGGCGTACGTGATCCCGCCCGGCTTCGCGCGGATCAGCGCGACGAGTTCCTTCACGTCCTTCGCCGGGACGGAAGGATGCACCGCGAGCAGATTCGCGATGCGACCGACTTCCATCAGCGGGGCGAAGTCGCGTTCGACGTCGAAGCCGATGGTCTTGTAGATGTACGGGTTGATGGAGCAGGTGCCGATGCTGGCCATGATCAGCGTGTAGCCGTCGCCCGGGGCGCGGGCCACGAGTTCCATTGCGACGTTGCCGCCGGCGCCCGGCCGGTTGTCGATGACGACCTGCTTCCCCAGGAGTTGCGTGGCGCGATGGCTGAGCAGCCGTGACAGCATGTCCGGTGTGCCGCCGGGCGGGAACGGCACGATGATCTTGATGGGCTTGCGCGGGAAGTCCTGGGCGATGGCCGGCGCGGCAGGCAGGGCGGCAGCGAGCGCCAGGGCGGCGAGCAGGTGCAGACGGGAACGCATGGGCGGGTGTCTCGGAGTGTGTCCGTGGAGGCGCCATGATAGGCGCGACCGCCGTGCGGCACGCTGGCCGGTCTCGCAACCGGCCAGCGAACGATCTACATCGCGTACTTCTTCACGCCCGCTTCGTCCCACTCGATACCGCTGCCCGGGCGGGACGGCACTTCCGCGAAGCCGTCCTTCACGCGGATCGGATCCGCCAGCACGGGCGCGGCCCAGTCCGACCATTCCAGCCAGTCGGCCGACTCGCTCACGCGGAGCAGCTGCGCCGAGACCGCGGGGTAGAGGTGGCTCGACAGAGGCAGGCCGGCGGCGCCCGCGATCGCTGCGGCGCGCATCCAGCCGCTGACGCCGCCGATGCGCATGAGGTCGGGCATGTAGAGGTCGGCGGCGTTCGCACGGACGGCGGCGAGGAAGGCGCGCGGACCGTAGATGTTCTCGCCGATCGACACGGGTGTCCGCATCTCGCGCGTGATCTGTGCGCAGCCTTCCAGGTTGTCGTAGATGACCGGTTCCTCGAACCAGTAGAGGCCCTGGTCGTCGAGGGCGTGCAGTCGGAGCAGCGCCTCGCCGAACGCCAGACCCTGATTGAAGTCGACCATGAGATGGATGTCGTCGCCCACGGCGCGGCGCACCTCCGCGATGGCGGCGAGGTCGTCCTTCAACGTGGGGCGGCCAAGGCGCAGCTTGATCGCCCGGAACCCGCCCTCCGCCACGAGACTCTCGGCCTCGGCACCGATCCGGTCGAGCGGGATCAGCCACAGACCGTTCGTGTTGTACGCGCGGACCGGGCCGGGCGTGCCGCCCAGCAGGGTGGCGAGCGACTGACCTGCAGCGCGCGCACGGGCATCCCAAAGCGCCATGTCCAGACCCGAGATCGCGATGACGCTCAGACCCTCGCGGCCGTTCAGGTGCATGGCGCCCATGCCATCGCGGTACACGTCGAGCGGAGCGAGCGGCCGGCCGCGGAACTGCGTGGCGAGTTCCTGGAGCAGGGCGGTGATCGGTCCGACGGCGTTGTGCCGGTAGGGTTCGAGGAAGGCATGACCGGTGACGCCCTCGGCCGTGTGGGCGTCGATCAGCACCAGCGGCCATTTCTCGTAGATGCCGACCTTCGAGACGATGGGGCGGCGCATCGGGATCGAGACGGCGCGCACGGTGATGTGGTCGAGGGTGAGCGTGGGGATGCTGGTGTTGGTCATGCGTGATCCTTTCGTGTCTTGTCGGTGGGGACGGGCATCGCGCTCAGGCCGCTTGCTGCGCCTTCGTCCGGGTGCTCGTGGCCGACGTAGCGCCGGGCGCGACGCCTGCGGCCAGCTGCGCCTCGATCTCCGCCCATCGTACCTTCGCCTTCGCGACGTTGGCTTCCTTCACATGCCCGAAGCCGCGCATCTTCTCGGGCAGGCCTGCGAGTTCGACGACGAGCGGCAGGGTCTCGGGCGTGAGTTGCGCGAGGGCGCGATCGATGGCCTCCTCGTACTCGGCGATCAGCGCGCGCTCCATGCGCCGCTCGGCGGTGCGGCCGAACACGTCGAGCGCGGTGCCGCGCAGCCCCTTGGCTTTCGCGAGCCAGCGGAACGCGTGGCGGACCCACGGGCCGTACGACTTCTTCACCAGATGACCGTCGGCGTCCCGCTTCGACAGCAGCGGCGGCGCGAGGTGGAAACGCAGTTGAACATCGCCTTCGAAGGTGTCCGCGAGCCGCTTCTCGAACTCGCCGTTGGAGTAGAGGCGCGCGACCTCGTATTCGTCCTTGTAGCTCATCAGCTTCGCGGCGGCACTCGCCACGGTGCGAGCGAGCTGGTCGCCGGTGCCGAGCTTCGTCTCGGCGGCGCGCACACGGTCGACGAATCGCTCGTACCGCGCGGCGTAACTGGCGTCCTGCCAGGCGGTGAGATGTTCGACGCGCTGCTTCACGAGGGAGGCGAGCGTCTGCGGGAACTGGACCTGCACCGGTTGCGCCGGCGTTGCGATGCGTTCGACCCGTGCGAGGTCGGCGGCGGCGCGACGGCCCCAGAGGAACGCGGCCTTGTTGGCGTCGACGGCGACGCCGTTCAGTTCGATCGCCCGCAGCAGCGATGCCTCGCCGAGCGGCACGAGGCCCTTCTGGAAAGCGAAGCCGAGCATGAAGAGGTTGGTCGCGATGGCGTCACCGAGCAGCGCGGTGGCGATGCGCGTCGCGTCGAGCGCGTGGACGTTGCCGGCCACCGCCTCGTCGAGCAGCGCACGGACGGCGTCTGCCGGGAACTGCCAATCGGGGTCCTGTGCGAACTTGCCCGTGGGCTGCTCGTGCGTGTTCACGACGGCGACCGTGCGGCCGGGGCGCGTCTTCGCGATGGCGTCCTGCGCGCCGGCCGTGAGGAGGTCGCAGCCGAGGATGAGGTCGGCCTCGCCCGTGGCGATGCGCTGGGCGTGGATGTCCTCCGGATGGGCCGCGAGCTTCACGTGCGAGGTCACCGCGCCGTTCTTCTGCGACATGCCGGTCATGTCGAGAACCGAGACGCCGCGTCCTTCCAGGTGCGCGGCCATGCCCATCAGGGCGCCGATCGTGATGACGCCGGTGCCGCCGATGCCGGTGACGAGGATGTTCCAGGTGGCCGACTGCAGCGGGACGAGCGTCGGTGCCGGCAGTTCGCCGAACTCGACGGCACCCTTCGCCGCCTTCGGACGCCGGACCTTGCCGCCCTCGACCGACACGAAGCTCGGGCAGAAGCCCTCGACGCAGCTGAAGTCCTGGTTGCACGCCGACTGGTCGATCACGCGCTTCGTGCCGAACGCCGTCTGCTTCGGCAGCAGCGACGTGCAGTTGGACGCAGCGCCGCAGTCGCCGCAGCCCTCGCACACGGCCTCGTTGATGAAGAGGCGCTGCGACGGCGTCGGCATCTCGCCTTTCTTGCGGCGGCGGCGCTTCTCGGCCGCGCACGTCTGGTCGTAGATGATGACCGACGTGCCGGAGATCGTGCGCATCTCCTTCTGCACGGCATCGAGATCGTGTCGATCGTGCAGCGTGGCGGTCGCGGGCAGCGAACTCCGATCGGCGTAGCGGGCGAGATCCTCCGTGACGATCGCGATGCGCTTCACGCCCTCGGCGGCCATCTGCTGCGCGATCATCGGCACGGAGGTCTGGCCGTCGACGGGCTGGCCGCCGGTCATCGCGACGGCATCGTTGAAGAGGATCTTGTAGGTGATGTTCACGCCCGCCGCGATGGCAGCGCGGATCGCGAGGTGGCCGGAGTGGAAGTACGTGCCGTCACCCAGGTTCGAGAACACGTGGCCGCGCTTCGAGAACGGCGCCTGGCCGATCCAGATGGCCCCTTCGCCGCCCATCTGCGTGGTGGTGCGGTTGTGCTCCGGGTAGATGGCCGTGGCCATCACGTGGCAGCCGATGCCGGCCAGCGCGAGGCTGCCGTCGGGGACCTTCGTCGAGCGGTTGTGCGGACAGCCCGAGCAGTACCACGCGGGTCGCGGCGGTGTCGCGACGGCCTTGCGCAGCACGGCCTCCTTCGCTTCGAGGAAGGCGAGGCGCGCGCGGATGCGGTCGCTGTCGTGGAAGCGTGCGAGGCGGCCGGCGATCACGCGGGCGATCTGCGCGATGGAGAAGTCGCCCTTCGCGGGCAGCAGCCAGTTGCCGCGGCCGGCGACCCATTCGCCGCGCTCGTCGAACTTGCCGATGACGCGGGGCCGGGCGTCCTCGCTCCAGTTGTAGAGGTGTTCCTTCAGCTGGTACTCGACCATCTGGCGCTTCTCCTCGACGACGAGGATCTCCTCCAGACCGCGCGAGAACTCGCGGATGCCGTCGGGTTCGAGGGGCCACGGCATCGAGACCTTGAAGACGCGGATGCCGATCTCGGCGGCACCGGCCTCGTCGATGCCCAGTTCTTCGAGCGCCTCCAGAACGTCCATGTACGACTTGCCGGAGGCGACGATGCCGAGCCGCGCCTTGGGCGAGTCGATGGTGGTGCGGTTCAGCTTGTTGGCGCGGGCGTAGGCGATGGCGGCATAGATGCGGTAGTCCTGCATCAGCGCTTCCTGGTTGCGCGCCTGGACGCCGAGCGTCTCCGACGACAGCCGACCGTTCAGGCCACCCTCGGGCATCGGGAAGTCGGTCGGCAGGACGATGGCGGGCGCGTCGAGGTTCGCGTCGATGGAGGCGGACGACTCCACGGTGTCGGCGAGCGCCTTGAACGCCACCGCACAGCCCGAATAGCGCGACATCGCGAAGCCGTGCAGACCCAGTTCCACGTATTCCTGCACGTTGCACGGGTAGAGCACCGGGATCATCGAGGCCGAGAACAGGTGATCGCTCTGGTGCGGCAGGGTCGAGGAGTACGCGCCGTGGTCATCGCCCGCCACGAGCAACACACCGCCGTGCTTCGAGGTGCCCGCGAAGTTCATGTGCTTGAAGACGTCGCCGCAGCGGTCGACGCCGGGGCCCTTGCCGTACCAGAGGGCGAAGACGCCGTCGTAGTCGGACTCGCCCACCATGTGCACCTGCTGCGTGCCCCAGACGGCGGTGGCGGCCATCTCCTCGTTCGTGCCGGGCACGAACTTCACGTGCTGCTCTGTCAGGTGCTTCTCGGCCTTCCACAGCGCCTCGTCGAGACCGCCGAGCGGGCTGCCGCGATAGCCGGATACGAAGCCGGCGGTGTTGAGGCCGGCGGCGGCGTCGCGGCGGCGCTGCATCAGCATCAGGCGCACGATGGCCTGGATGCCGGTCAGGTAGATGCGGCCGTTGACGGACTGGTACTTGTCGTCGAGGGTGACGGATTGCATGTCGGGCTCCTGTGGGATTCGACGGGCAGCCGCGTGGCCCGGGTAGGGCGGCGACCGCTGTTGCGACGGCAGGCGGGTGGCCTGCGTCGCGGATTCAGGGAGGGCGGACGGACGGGCGAAACAGCGATCAGAGAATCGGCAGGGCGCGATATTCCTGTTCGTTCAGCACCAACTCGTGGTGACCGCGGCCCGGCGGGATCATCGGGAAGCAGTTTTCCTGTGATGGCACGACGACGTCAAGCAGGAACGGACCCTCGGAGGCGATGCATTCGGCAACCGCGGCTTCGAGTTCCGCCGGGGATTCCACGCGCCGGGCCTTCCAGCCGAAGCCCAGGGCCACGGCGACGAAGTCGGGCAGCGCCTCGGTCCAGCTGTGGCTCTGGCGGCCTTCATGTATGAGGTCCTGCCACTGCCGGACCATGCCCATGCGACCGTTGTTGACCACGATCAGCTTCACCGGGGTGCGGTGCTGCATGGCCGTGGAGAGTTCCTGGAGGTTCATGAGCACCGAGGCGTCGCCGCTCATGCAGACGACCTTCGCGTCCGGATGCGCCACCTGCGCGCCGATGGCGGCGGGCAGGCCGTAGCCCATCGTGCCGGCACCGCCCGACGTGAGCCAGCGACCCGGGGCTTCGAAAGCGAGGTGCTGCGCGGCCCACATCTGGTGCTGGCCGACATCGGTGGAGACGATGGCGTCCTGGCCATCGAGGGCGGCGCGCACCGTGCGCATCAGGCGCTGCGGCAGGATCGCGTCGGACCGGTCGGTGAAGCCCAGGCTGTCGCGTGCGCGCCACGCTTCGATCATCGTCCACCAGGGGGCGAGGCGTTCCGTGTCGAACGGCGTGTCGCCGACGGTTTCGAGCAGCCGCACCAGGACATCGCCGCAGTCGCCGAGCAGTGGAACATCGACCGGCACTAGGCGCCCGATGGACGTGGCGTCGATGTCCACGTGGATGGTGGCTGCGTGCGGGCAGAACTCGGAAAGCTTGGAGGTGACGCGGTCGTCGAAGCGCGCGCCCACGCAGACCACGAGATCGGACTCGTGCATCGCAAGGTTCGCTTCGAGCGTGCCGTGCATGCCGAGCATGCCGAGGAATTGCGGGTCGGACGCGGGGAAGGCGCCGAGACCCATGAGGGTGAGCGTGCACGGCGCGCCGGTCATGCGCACGAGCTTCGTGAAGGCCTCGCAGGCCGCCGGACCGGAGTTGACGAGACCGCCGCCGCCGTAGAACACCGGACGCTTGGCGCGCCGCAGGCGCTCGACGGCGTCGACGAGTTGGGCGACGGGGGCGGGCGGGAAGATCGGCACGACGGACTTCGTAACGGCGAGGGCGGGCTGGGCGCCCGTGGCCGCGAGTTGGATGTCCTTCGGGAAGTCGAGCAGCACAGGGCCCGGGCGACCGCCCGTCGCCACTGCGAAGGCCTTGCGCACGGTCGACGCCACATCGGCCACGCGGCGCATCTGGGCGTTCCACTTGGTCACGGGGCGGGAGATGCCGAGCGCGTCGCATTCCTGGAACGCCTCGGTGCCGATGAGGGTCGTCGCGACCTGCCCGCTGATGCAGATCACGGGCACGGAGTCGCACATGGCGTCGAGCAGACCGGTGATCGTGTTGCTGACGCCAGGGCCCGAGGTCACGAGCACGACGCCGGGACGGCCGGTGCTGCGGGCGTAGCCCTCGGCGGCATGGACCGCGGCCTGCTCGTGCCGGACCAGCACGTGGCGCAGGCGGGATTCGCCGTGCAGCGCGTCGTACACCGGCAGGATCGCGCCACCCGGATAGCCGAAAATCACCTCGACGCCCAACTCCACGAGCGTATCGATGAGCACACGCGCCCCGTTACGGTCGACGGGCTGGGTCGACGCGACGGGCGCTTCCAGAAATTCGGATCGGGTGGTGGCGTTCATGGGAGAGAGCTTAGGCGTCGGAGGGCAGAAAAGGCGCCCGAATTTTCTGCTCGTTGGGCGATAATTCGGGAGGATTTTTCGTTTCGGAGGGGTTCGGAAGAATGGCGCTCGATAAATTCGATCTCGCGATCCTCCGCGAGCTGCAGCGCGACGCCCGCGCGAGCCTGGGCGAGATCAGTGCGGCCGTGGGTTTGTCGACCACGCCGTGCTGGAACCGCATCAAGCGCATGGAGGCCGACGGCGTCATCCTCGGCTACACGGTGCGCATCGATCCGTCGGCCCTCGGCTTCAGCGAGACCGTCATCGTCCAGGTGACGCTGGAGAGCCACAGCGACGAGACGATCTACGCGTTCGGTCGCATGCTGGAGGAGATCCCGGAGGTGCTGGAGGCGACGCTGATCTCGGGCGACTACGACTACCTGATCCGGATCGCCGTGCGCGACACCCGCGACTACGAGCGGCTGCTGCGCGAGAAGCTCTACCGCATCCGGGGCATCCGCCACAGCAAATCGAGCTTCGTGCTGCGGACGCTCAAGTCGAGCGAGATCCCGCTGTCCGCCGCCGAGCCTGCCGAGGCAGCCAAGGCGCCTCGGAAGCCGAGGGCGCCAGCCAAGGTCGCGAAGGCCGGGAAGGCGCGCTGAGGCCGGAGGCGGGATGGCTTCGTCCGACGCTTTGCGCGCGCCGATGGCATGCGGGGATCTGGTGCGGGCGCACCCTCGGCAGATGACCCGGAGAAACGATGCCGGGTCATTCCTGACGGGACGACCCGTGGAAATGGTGCTGGGTCACCCTTGACGGGTGACCCAGCTTAGCCCGGTACGCCGGGCGGGGATTACCGGCACACGAGCACCGGTATCTTGGTATGCGTGAGGACCTTCGTGGTCTCGCTGCCCAACAGTACGCCCGCCAATCCCTTGCGTCCATGGGATGCCATGACGATCAGATCGCAGCGACGCTTGCGGGCGACCTCGACGATGCCTTCCCAGGGCATCCGGCATTCCTCGTAGTGGGTCTCGCACTCGACACCGGCGGCGTCGGCCTCCTTCTTGACGGCGGCAAGGATCTTCGTGGCATTGCGTTCCGTGCGCGCCTCGTACTCGTCGCGGGCCATGAGGTCCGGCGGGATGTATTCGCCGTACACCAGCACCTCGTACTCGGGCGGTGCGTAGAAGCCTGTCACCTTGGCGCCACACGTCGCGGCGAGCTTCACGCCTTCGCGGATGGCCTTCTTCGACAGCGGAGAGCCATCGACGGGGATCAGGATGCGCTTGTACATGTGTGTGTCTCCTCGAAAGTCGGGGGCTCGAATGCGATGAACGCAAGTCTCGCGCGAGCGTGGTCCGCCGTGTTGATGCAAGTCAAGTGGCGCGTATTGCGCCGTGCACGCGCGGATCACCCGGGGTGATGTCTGCGCGATGCCGTGCGCTATCCTTCGCGCCGTGAACCAACATCTACTTCCCACGCTTCGCCTCCTCGGCGGCGACACCTTCCGCTCCGGCGAGGAGATCGCGCAACGGCTCGGGGTCACCCGCGCCACTGTCTGGAACGTGATGCAGGAGGTGCAGCAGCTCGGCCTTCCGGTCGAGAAGGTGCGCGGCCAGGGTTACCGCCTGCCACATCCGCCCGTGTGGCTCGATGCCGCCGCGATCGGGTCCGCGCTCGGTGTTCACGCCGCGCGCTTCCACGTGGACATCCAGGACGAAGTGTCGTCCACCAACACGGTGATGCTCGAGCGTGCCGTGGCCGGAGCGGCGTCGGGATCCATGGTGGCGGCCGAGTTGCAGACGGGTGGTCGCGGGCGGCGTGGCCGCACGTGGCTCTCGGGACTCGGCGGCGCGCTCACGTTCTCTCTCCTGTGGCGCTTCGACGAGGGGCCGGCATCGCTCTCGGGACTCAGCCTCGTCGTCGGACTGGCGTGCGCAAAGGCGCTCTCGGCCCGTGGCGTGCAGGGGGTGGGCGTGAAGTGGCCGAACGACCTCCTGTGCGACGGCCGCAAGCTGGCCGGCATCCTCATCGAACTGCAGGGAGACGCGCTCGGCCCGTCCGCGGTGGTCATCGGCATCGGGTTCAACGTGCGGCTCGCAGCCGACATTCCGGCGGCGGTCGATCAGCCCGTGGCCGACATCGCGGGAACCGGGGGCTCCGAGGATCGCAATGCGTTGCTCGCCGCCGTCCTGACCGAGCTGGCCAGTGCGATCGACGCGTTCCTCGTCGGTGGATTCGCCGCGGTTTCCGACGAGTTCGATCGCTGGCATGTCCTGCAGGATCGCGATGTCGTCGTGAGCCTGCCCGATGGCAGCCGCGTGGAGGGCCGCGTCACGGGGACGGCAGCGGATGGCGCGCTGCTCGTCGACACGGACACCGGCTCCCGGCGTTTCCATGGCGGCGAGGTGAGCGTGCGGGCATCGAGCGGCACGGCGACGGTGGGCCGCGATGCGTGACGGACTTCCGAAGGTCGGCGCACGCCTCGTTCTCGATGCCGGCAACACGCGCGTGAAATGGGCGTTCGTGAACGATGGCGTCTTCGTGGCCAGCGGCGCCGTGCCCACGCAGGATCCCGACGCCCTGGCCGCCCAGTGGGGTGATCTCCCCCCGCTGCAGGGCACCCGCACCCTCGCCTGCAGCGTTGCCGGCCCGGCGGTGCGCGAGCGCATCGGGGCGCTCGTCGCGGCCCACACCGCCACCGATGTCGTGTGGTTCGCCTCGACCGAGCGTTGCGCCGGCGTCTACAACCGGTACGACCGACCGACCCAGCTCGGTGCGGATCGATGGGCGGCGATGGTGGGTGCCCGGGCGCGCACCGATGATCCGGTGGTCGTGGTCAATGCGGGCACGGCCATCACCGTGGACGCACTGGCCTCGACCGGAGAGTTTCTCGGCGGGCTGATCCTGCCCGGCGTCGGCGTGATGCTCGACGCGCTCGCGCAGCGAACCGCAGGCCTGCAGTCCGCCCCCGGGCGCGTCAGCGAGTTCCCGCGGAATACCGCGGACGCGATGACCTCCGGTGCGTTCGATGCCGCTGCCGGCGCCGTTGTGCGCATGGTCGGGCGACTCGCGGCGCGCGAAGGAGCGCCTGCGCGGGTGCTGCTCTCAGGAGGCTCCGCGCCGACGCTCGTTCCGGGCATGCCCGAGGGCACGCTCCGCGTGGAGCATCTCGTCCTCGAGGGCCTGCTGGTCGCCGATGTATCGGAGGTTTTCCGGTGAGGGTCCTGCTGTCCATCCTGATCGTCGCGAATCTCGCGCTCTTCGGCTACGGATTCCTGTCGGAGCGGCAGGGTCGGACTGCCGAGCGTCAGGGGCTGGCCGATCAGCCGAATGCCGATCGTATCCGCATCGTCCGCGGTGAGCCCGAGCCGGAGGCGCCGCCGCCCGCGCCCGGACCGTCCGAGGAGGCGTGCATGGAGTGGGCGCCGTTCTCGCAGGAGGAACTCGTGCGGGCCCGCGACGCTCTCGCTTCGTTGAGTCTCGGTGACCGCCTCGCGAGTGCCCCGGTGAATGCCGTGGCGAACTGGTGGGTGTACGTGCCGCCGCTCCCCAACCGTCTTCAGGCCGATCGCGAGGTGGCCCGCCTCGCGGCGTTGGGCGTGCTCGACACGTACGTCGTGCAGGACAACTCGGACATGCGCTTTGCGGTTTCCCTCGGCATCTTCCGTTCGGAAGAGGCCGCCCAGAGATTCCTCGAAGGGTTGAAGAACCGGCGCGTGGCGCGGGCTGTCGTCGGTCAACGGCCGCATCCGCTGCGCCTCAACGCGATCTACGTGCGGGAACCCGTCGAGACCGAGACGAAGCGATTGGCGGAACTGAAGATCGGATGGCCGGGGACGGAGCTGCGCGCAGCGGCCTGCCCGTGAAGCCGGATGGGGCGGGTCCAGCGCGGCCGCTGCAACGGCGGCCCGGGCGGGAGTGAAGCCGCGGGATCGTGGCGGCTTCGCACAAAGGGTGACTAGCTGGGATGCGGATCTGCCGCGGCGGTGGGCATTGCTGCCCTGCAGGCCGGGGCGATGGCTGGGCATGTCGGCTTGCCGCGCGGCGCCCGATCGTGATCGGTGGATGCGGCGCGGTCGACGAACCTTTTCCGGGGCTTCATGAATGCGCCGTCGGAAGTTGTGGCGCCGGCTGGGAGAGCATGCTGCTCATGCTTGGCGTGGCGTCGAGCGCTCAGACGGTCGCGGATTCGTCGTGCGATGTCTGAGGTGTTCCGTTGAGTGTCTCCACGGCGCGGACGATGTCGTCGGCCACGAGCGTGATCTTCCGGCGTTGCGACCGTGCCATCCGGCGCAGGGTCTCGAAGGCTGCGCGACGGTCCAGTCGGCGACGCTCCATCAGGACGCCCACGGCCATGCGCGTCTTCTGCTCGGTCGACAGCGCGGTGTTCAGGCGAAGTTCGGAATCCTTCAGCCGCGATATCTCCGCGCCGCGCGCAAGCGCTGCCTCGATGGACGGCACGAGCTGCGGGATGTCGATCGGTTTCAGAAGGAAGCCCAGTGCGCCGTTGCCCGCGGCCTGCCGCACGATGTCGAGATCGCCGTGGGCCGACAGGAAGATGAACGGCACCGTGCTGTGCTCCCGCATCAGCGCGGACAACGCAATACCGTCCATGCCGGGCATCCGCACGTCGAGTATCGCGAGATCCACGCCGCCGTCCTGCATGCGGGAGATCGCTTGTTCGGCGGACGCGGCCGCGGTCACTTCGTAGCCTGCGTCGCGGAGACCTTCCGAGAGGGTGGCGAGCACGAGCCGGTCGTCATCCACGAGCAGAAGGCGGGGTTGTGTGGGTTCGGTCGATTCCATCGGTTCTCCGTGTGTTGAAGCGTAGATGGGGCCGTGGCCCCGGGTTGCAAGCCTGGGGAGTCTCCCCAGGGTCAGGCGGCCGCGGCGATGTCCGCGGCAATGGCCAGCACCGGTGGTTCGAGCGTCACCACCACCGAAACCGTATTGGTCTGCTGCTGGAAAGCGACACCGAATCCCTTGGTCGGGGCCAGTGCGCGCATCAGTCCCAGACCGGTGCCCAGGCCCCGTCTGGGAAACTCGAAGTCGGGCGGCAGCCGGCCAGGATTCACGATCCGCACTGTCGCGCCGCCGCGTTCGGCATGCATCGACACCCGCATCCATCCGGGTTCACCCGCCTTCGTTCCGTGCTTGGCAGCGTTCAACATCAGCTCGTTGAGGATGAGTGCGACCCCGACGGCTTCACCTTCTGCCACGCGAAGCGGCGACCCGCCCGTCGGTGGTGCCTCGAGGTCCATCGTCACGCCGGTCAGACTGCTCACGTGGCGGGCGATGGCCGGGACCATCTCGGTGAGGCCGATGCTCCCGAGCGCGCCCTGGCCCTGCAGGCCGTGCACGATCGCCATCGACTGTACCTGGGCGATGGCAGCGTCCAGCACATGACCGTAGGGCGGTGTGCTGCCCACGTGCCGACGCAACAGGCCCACCACGCCCTGCAGGTGGTTCTTGATGCGATGGTGCACCTCGCGCACCAGTGCGTCCCGCTGGTTGACGGCCTCGCTCAACTTGCGGTCCTGTTCCAACCGGCGCTCGGTGATGTCCTTCGCGATGCCGGTCACGAGCGTCGTGCCCTCGCTGCTGATGAACGGGAACGACTCCACCCACACCCAGCGCTCGCTGCCGTCCGGCCGCACCAGGCGGACCTCGGTCTGCGCCGGTTCGCCGGCACGCTGCTCGGCCAGGAATCGGTCCATCGCGGCGCGATCGCGCTGGTCGACGAGGCGGAGCCAGCCCAGGGCTTCGCCGTAGATGTCCTCGCGTCGCACGCCGGTCACGGTCTCGAAGGCCGGGCTGAGGTAGATCACCCGCGAGAAGTCCTGCGTCCCCACCCAGAAGACCTCGGGGACGTTCTCCGCGAGCCGCCGGAACAGTTCCTCGGAGCGGCGCAGCGCGGCCTCGGCCCGCTTCTGTTCGGTGACGTCCTCGATGATGCCGCTCAGCTCCACGCGGCCGTCGGCTGATTTGGAACTCACGACCCGGCGCCCGCGCAGCCAGCGGTGTTCGCCGTCGGGGCGGACGATGCGGTACTCGTTCTCGAACACGTGGCCGACATCCCGGCCGACCCACCAGTTCTGTGCGGCGACGATCTCCTCGCGGTGGTCCGGGTGCACGCACTCCAGCCAGGCCTCCGGCTCGCTGTACAGGCGCTCGCCAGGAATCCCGGTGATCTGCTCGAAGGCGGCATTGATGAATCGGATCCGGAACGGAGCCCCGTCTGCGAACCACAGGATCTCGCGGACGCTGCCGGCAAGTCGCTGGAGGCGGGCTTCGGAGTCGCGGACTTCGATCCGCGCCTTCTCGACTTCGGTGATGTCGCGCGACACGCCGCGATAGCCGCGGAACTCCCCCGCAGTGTCGAAGACCGGCGTCCCGCTTGCGAGGAGCGTGCGGCGCGTGCCGCCGGGGAGTTGCCATTCGTAGAGGAAATCGCGGAACGCCGCCCGACGTTCGAGCTGGTCGTGATACGTCAGCAGGGCGTCGTCGGCCGCGTGGCAGTCCGGCGGCGCCCAGAGCGGGTGACCGACGAGGCTCGGCACGAACGGCGCCGCGCTGGTGCACGCCCGCGACTGTGCGGTGAAGAGGAGATTGGCATCGGTCTCCCAGAAGTAATCGGAGGAGAGCTCCACCAGCGTGCGGAAACGCTCCTCCGATTCGCGCAGGGCGATCTCGGCGTGCTTGCGGTCGGTGACGTCCTGGATGATGCCGAGCAGGCGCTTCGGTCGTCCGTCGGCGTGCGTCTCGAGCATGCCGCGCTCGTAGATCCAGCGCACGCTGCCGTCGGGGCGGATGATGCGGCATTCGATGGCGCCTGGATCACCGCGTCGCCAGGCCTCGCGGACGGGCTCCATCGCGGGCCGATCGGCGGGGTGCACCATGTCGAGAAAGCGTGTGACCGGGATGTCTTCGTTGGTCTCCGGCAGGCCGAGGATCCGCCGGCAGCCGTCGCACCAGAGAACGAGGTTGGTCTCGATGTCGCACTCCCACCGGCCCACCTGCCCGAACTCCATCGCGAGGCGGTAGCGCTCCTCGCTTTCCCGCAACGCCTGCTCGAGTCGGCGCTTGCGGGTGGTGTCGCGGCTGAAGGTGAGCACATGATCGATCTCTCCATCGACGCCGTTGACCGCCACGCAGCGGGTGTCGAGCATGACCTCGCCATGCCCCGGCGTGGGTACGGCAGATTCGAAACGCTGCATCGATCGATGCGCGAGCTCGATCGCTGCACGGGATTCGAGGGATTCGGCGAAGGCTGCCGGCAGCGCCAGATCCGAGGGGCGCTGCCCGATCATCGAGGCGGGAGGGATGCCGAGCAGGTGTCCCCACGCGGCGTTTGCGTACGTGAATCGCTGGCAGGCATCGAAGCGCGCGATGAGATCGGGTGCGCTGTCGAGCACGGTCTGCATCTGGTGTCGCGACAGAGACAGCGCCTCGCGGATGCGCTGGCGCTCGGTGACGTCGTGCACGATCACGAAGCGGGCCCGCAGCCCGCGGAATTCGACCGGATGGGAGGCCGTTTCGGTGACGAGGACCGTACCGTCCTTGCGGCGGTGATACCACGGCCCGTTGAGGCGGCCCCAAGTTGGAATCGCTTCAGCGGCGCGGGCGAGCAGGCGAGGGATCTCTTCGGGAGGGCGCACATCCGCCAGCGTACCCGCGAGCAGTTCCTCGCGGGAGCGGCCGAAGTGCTCGAGCGTGGCCTCGTTCATGTCGAGGAAGCGCAGCGTCTCCGGGTCGTAGATCCACATCGGCGTCGGATTGCGCCGAAAGGCGACGTCCAGCATCGCGCGCTGCTCGGCAGTCTCCCGCTCGAGTGCCTCGATGCGGGACCTGCACGCGGCGAGTTCGTGCTTCCCCTCGTTCATCACGGTCACCACGGTGTCGACCGGGGCAAGGATAGTACGGTCAACCCACAGGGTCCACCTGTGCCAATGGCGGAGAATTCTGCGGTCAGGCCGGCACGAATCCGCCCGGCGCATTGCGATCGAGCCGCACGCCGCGGTGGTGGAAGCGCGCGAGTTCGGGGCGGTGTGCGATGCTGATGATCGCGGTGTCGGGAAGGCGCTCGCAGAGCAGGGCGTACAGGGCGCTCTCCGATTCGGGGTCGAGGCTGCTGGTGGCTTCGTCGAGGAACAACCAGCGGGGCTGGATGAGCAGTGCGCGCGCAATGGCGACGCGCTGCTGCTCGCCTCCCGAGAGGCGGTGGTGCCAGGGCTCGACGTCGTCCAGCCGGTCGGCGAGCCCGGGCAATCCCACGTCGACGAGCGCGGCACGGATGCGCTCGTCGCCGAACGTGGAAGGCTCCTGCGGGTATGCGACCACTTCGCGCAGGCTGCCGAGCGGGAAGTAGGGGCGCTGCGGGAGGAACAGCGGATCGAAGATGGACGGCGTGCGGATGCGCCCCGAGGCGAACGGCCAGATGCCTGCGATGACGCGGAAGACCGTGCTCTTCCCGGACCCCGAGGCACCGGTGAGCAGCACGCGCTCGCTGGCCGCCAGCGACATCGAGGCGCCGGACATCAGCTTGCGATTGTCAGGTAGCGAGATCTCGAGGGCGTCGATCGCGACGCCTGTCTCCGGGGAGGGCTCGATCAGCACCGTCTCGCCGGAGTCGGTCATCTGGCCGGCCTCGACGATCGCACGCTGGAAACTGGTCAGGCGGTCGACCGTCGCCTTCCACTCTGCGAACGTCCCGTACACGTTGATGAACCATGAGAGCGCCCCCTGCACCTGGCCGAAGGCGTTCGAGATCTGCATGAGACCGCCCAGCTGGATCGCACCGGAGAAGTAGCGGGGTGCGCCGACGATGAACGGGAACACGGTGGCAATCTGGCCGTAGGAGGTGGTGTAGAAGTTGAGGAGCTTCTGGCGCTTCATGATGTGCCACCAGTTCGTCAGCACCCCGGCGAAGCGTTCGCGGAAGCCTGCAAGCTCGTCCGCTTCTCCGCGGTAGAGCGCCACGCCTTCCATGTTCTCCCGGAAACGCGCAAGGCCGAATCGGAAGTCGGCCTCGTAGCGTTGCTGGTCGAAGTTCAGCTTGATGAGCGGCCGCCCGAGCTTGTGCGCGAGCCATGAGCCGATGAAGGCATAGGCGACCGCGGCCCAGACCATGTAGCCGTAGATTTCGTACTGCGTGTCTCCGAGCGTGAAGCCGAGCGAACCCGAAAGTCCCCAGAGGATGCCCACGAACGAGGCAAGGGTCACGACGGCGTCGAGGAAGCCGAGCGAGAGATCGAGTGCGCCGGACACGAAGCTCTTCATGTCCTCGGCGATCCGCTGGTCCGGATTGTCCGTGGGCTCGGCGGTGAGCTGCATCCTGTAGTAGGCGTGCCGGCCCAGCCACTGGTCGAGGTACTTCTCGGTCATCCAGCGTCGCCACCGGATGAGCAGCATCTGCTTCAGGTAGACGTTGTAGGTGAACATCACGATGAAGATGGTCGCGAGCATCCCGAAGTGGCCCATCGACGGAAGGAAGTCATCCTTCCGCTTCTCCTGCAGGATGTTGTAGAACTCGTTGTACCAGCTGTTGAACTGCACGCTCATGTAGACCATGGCAAGCGTGAGCGCCACGATCGCCGCGAGCAGAAGCCGGGCGGAGTTCTTCTCCTCGGAGAACCAGTAAGGCCGGACCAGTTGCCAGAAGTCACGCAGGAAGGCGCGGGTTCGCTTCACGATGATCATCCTCGATGGGGCATGGGCGGCGATGGGCCGGCAGGCAGCTGATAGGTGGGCGCGTGCACGTCATGGCGTGAACGCTCGTCTCGGACTGGATGGTGTCCCCAGGGTTCGCGTCCGCGGGTGACGCGCGACCCACACGACCGGGACTCAGGCCCCGCGGATGCGGGACAGCAGGGAGGTGGTGGACCGCTCGTGCCGGAACGCGATCGAATGGACGGCGCCGCCCCAGCCCAGCACCTCGGGCGCGCCGACGATGCGATCGACCGCCCAGTCGCCGCCCTTCACCAGGATGTCGGGCCGCACGGCAAGGATGAGTCCAAGCGGCGTGTCGGTGCCGAAGCTCGTGACGAGGTCCACGGACTCCAGCGCCGCAATCACCGCGAGGCGATCCTCCTCGCGGTTGATGGGGCGGTCGTCCCCCTTGCCGAGGCGACGTACCGAGGCGTCGGAGTTCAGGCCCACGACGAGGCTGGCGCCGAGCGCGCGAGCCTCCGCGAGGTAGGTCACGTGGCCGCGGTGGAGGATGTCGAAGACGCCGTTCGTGAAGACGATCGGGCGCGGCAGCAGCCGGGCGCGTTGCGCTACGTCTGCGGGAAGACAGACCTTGCGCTCGAAGGCCGGTGGGGTGGGGTCCTGGGGCTCGGTCATGGTGGGGTAGGAGGAACGCTGAGGAACCCGGGTGGGCGTCGGGCACGGCTACGCGGTGATGACGCGCCGGCAAGGCCGGGCGTCTGGGCGGGCCTGTGCTCGCGGGGTCAGGCGGTGCTGGGTTCTGCGGCCTTCGCGCGTCCGAGTTCCTTCCGGTACCGGTTCAGTTCCTGGACCGTGCCGATGGTGCGGTCGAACAACAGCGACAGGTTCGTGAGGATCATGCCCACCACCTTCGCCTCCCATTCCTTGCCGAAGCGGATCTGCTGATCGAGCCAGTGCTCCAGCCACTCGGGTTCGGGCAGGCGGGACTGCACGGTGTCGTTCGGGAAGAGCGATGCGTTCACGTGCAGGTTGGTCGGGTGCAGCGGTTTGCTGCTGCGCGCCGAGCTGGCCATCAACATGCCGATGCGGGCGAACGCCGAGCGGGCCTCGTCGCCCAGCTTGTCGATCATCCGGCGCATGTACTGCAGGTAAGCGCCGGCGTGACGGGCTTCGTCGCGCGAGATGAGGCGGTAGATGTGCTGGATCACCGGTTCGGTGTGCCACTCGGCAGCGCAGCGGTACCAGTGGTTCAGGCGGATCTCGCCGCAGAAATGCAGCATCAGCGTTTCCTGCGCGGGCGCCGGATCGAACTTGAAGCGCACCGCATGCAACTCCGCCTCGGTGGGGACCAGATCGGGCCGGAAGCGCTGCAGGTACTCCATCAGGACGAGGGAGTGCTTCTGCTCCTCGAAGAACCAGACCGACATGAAGGCGGAGAAGTCGCTGTCGTCGACGTTGTCGCGCAGGAACATCTCCGTGGCGGGCAGCGCCGCCCATTCGGTGATGGCGTTCATCTTGATCGTACGTGCCTGCTCGTCGGAGAGGCGAGCCGGGTCGAAGTTGTCCCACGGAATGTCGCGGTCCATGTGCCAGCGGACGCGTTCCAGGGATTTGAAGAGTTCGGGGTAAAGCATGCGGTTCACCTTGCGGCGGAGCTGGGCCGCGGTTCGCGGGGCGTGGTCATGGGGCAGTCGGGTCGAAGGCGCTTCTTCTTGGATGATGTCACGCGCCGCCAGGATGCCATCACAGGGAGTCGATCGCTGCGAGCACGTCCCCGGCAGCTGTCCGTATCGATTGACGTTCGGCGTCGGAGAGACGCTTCAGATTGCTGGTCATCGTCACGGTCCTGGGGTTGGCCGAGAGGGTGGCTGCATGCTTGTCGACGAAGGCCCAGTATAGCAGCGTGATCGGGCACGCTTTCGGTCCGACGCGCACCCCGGGATCGTAGCGGCAGCCGTTGCAGTGATTGCTCATGCGCTTCACGTAGGCGCCGGACGCGATGTACGGCTTGCTGGTGAAGCGGGGGCCGCACGCGTGGAGTGCCATGCCTGCGGTGTTCGGCAGTTCGACCCATTCCACCGCATCGACGTAGACCGCCAGATACCAGTCGCACACCGCCTGCGGCGAGAGTTCCGCCAGCAGGGCGAAGTTGCCGGTGATCATCAGTCGCTGGATGTGGTGCGCATAGCCGTGGCGCAGGGTCTGGCCGATGGCGTCCCGCAGGCAATTCATGGAGGTGTTGCCGGTCCAGAACCACGCCGGGAGCGGACGGTGATGATCGAAGTGGTTGAGCCTGCCGAGTTCGGGCCAATGCCAGTACACCCCGCGGATGAACTCCCGCCATCCGAGAATCTGCCGCACGAACCCTTCGACGCTCGCCAGCGGCAGACGGCGTTCCTGCCACGCACGGACCGCGGCATCGATCACCTCCCGCGGGTCCAGCAGCTTCAGGTTGAGGCTCGTGGACAGCAGCGAGTGCCAGAGGAATGGCTCGTTGCTCCACAGGGCGTCCTGGTAAGGGCCGAAGGCGGCGAGCCGGTCTTCGACAAAACGGTGCAACGCATCCAGCGCCTGCGCGCGAGTGACGGGCCAAGCGAAGCTGTCGAGACTGCCGGGGTGATCGCCGAACTCCCGTTCGACCGTCGCGAACACCTTCCGGGTGATGGCGTCCGGCGGATAGCGCGGGGGAGGCGGCACCAGGCCGGGCCCCTTCGCGCCGAAACCCTTGCGGTTGTCGGCATCGAAGTTCCACTGGCCACCCGCGGGCGCGTCGCCTTCCATCAGCACGCCGGTCTCGCGTCGCAGATGACGATAGAAGAACTCCATGCGCAGGCTCGACTTGTCGCCCGCCCAGCGCGAAAAGGCGTCCGTCGAGACGAGGAAATGGGTGTCGGCAAGGCTTGTCAGCGGTGTCGAGCGCGCTGCCGCCACGGCGGCAAGGGCGTCGGCCAGGCGGCGCTCGCCGGCTTCGCACATCCAGATGTGGGTGGGTGCGTGGATGCCCAGGAACTGGTCGAGGCGGTCGGGCAAACCGTGGGGCAGGGATGCGTCGTCGACTTCGAGGTAGTGAACCTTGTAGCCCGCCTCGCGCAGCGCGACGGCGAAGTGGCGCATCGCCGAAAGGAAAAGGGCAATCCGCGCCTTGTGGCTCCAGACGTGCCGCGCCTCGCCGGGCGCTTCGATCATGACGACGCTGTCGCGGGTCCGATCGATCTTCGCGAGGGCCGGATTGTCCAGCGTGAGCTGGTCTCCGAGGACGAGCGCGATCTCAGCGGGCACGGCGCGCCTCGCCGCGACAGCGGTCGGAGCAGTAACGTACCTCGTCCCAGGTGCGCTCCCAGCGCTTCCGCCATGTCATCGGACGTCCGCACTGGGAGCAGATCTTCACGGGAAGCGGCTTGCGGTGACCGGGCATGGAGGCGCAGCAGGAGGGGCTGGGAGTAGGTGGGGACGTGGCGGAGAGACCTCGGTCCCGCGCCGACGAATCCGGATCTGATGTCGAGGTGGGCGAGTCAGTTGCGCGGATGGTCGGTATGCCAGTGCGAGATCAGGCGGGCGATCTCGTCGAGGGCGCGCACGAGCTCGACGCCGTCGATGCCGCGCCGCATGCGTCGCACACAACTTCCGCCCGCCCAGATATGCACGTTCTTCGGCAGGCTCGCGCGGAGCTCCTTCAAGCCGGAGGCGGCCTGACGTTCCGGGTAGGCCGCACTGAACGACAGGGCGACGACGTCCACGCGATGGGCGCCCACGGCGCGCACGATCTCGGAGGCCGGCGTCTCCGTGCCCAAGGGAATGCAGGTCGCGCCTTCCACGACCAACAACGCCTCGACCATGAGGAGGCCGAGATGGTGCTGCTCGCTCGGGAACGAGGTGAGCAGAACCCGGGGCGACTTGCTATGCACTTGAGCGGAAGCGATTGCGTTCCGCAACACGCCCTGGATCTGCTCCGTGTAGAGGTGTTCCTCGAACACGGCGAAGTCACCTCGCACCCAGGCCTCGCCGACTGCCATCGTGAGGGGCGCGACGGTGTCGATGACGAAGCGCTGCAAGCCCTGGCGCATCAGCATCTGCGTGAGCCGTTGCCGGAGTTCCGGCAGCTGGTGCGCGCGAACGAGGTCGAGGATCGCCTCGACCTCTTCGTCGTGCCCATCACGATTGGCTGCGGTGGAGCCGAGGGTGTTGAGATCGTCGATCGACATTCCGATGATCTTGCCGGGCCGGAAGCCGCGGTCCATGAGGCGCTTGATCGCCCGTAGCTTCGTGACCTGGTCGGGGGGATAGACGCGCTCGCCGTGTCGATCTCGCTTCGGGTGTGGAAATTCGTACCTTCGCTCCCACATACGGAGGACGTCTTTCGACAGCCCGGTGTCCCGCTCCACGGCGCTGATGGAAAGCATCGCCATGCGATCGCCGGAGGAGAGTTCTCCGGTCATGGATTCCCCGGTCATGGAGGCTCCGCTAACGCGCAATTCATCGGAAGGGGCGGTTGTGGCCGCCCCCGGAGAGGCTTCGGTCGTCTCGATACGCACTGCGTTCCACCTTTGTCGCAGAAATGTCCAAGCAAAACGTTTGACAGGCTTGGACGACATTCGTATTCTACGACCACCAACCGCATCTGACTAGGACAAGAACGAATGAATTCGATACGGAAGTTTCCGGTGGTGAATTTGCTCTCGCTCCTGGTCGTGGGCGCGACGGTGATCGTGACATCCGCAGCTGCCTCGGCAAATGAGCGCCGGGATGGCGCAACGGCAGTGTCGATGTCGGACCTCAACGGCACGGTGCGAGGCGGTCTTCGAGAACTTTCCATGGAGTCCTTTGTCCTGGACAAGCGCCTGGCGGAGTCGGAGTCTGTGGAAGCCTCCCCCGGGGAAGTCGAGGCGCTTGCGCCTTATCTTGAAATGCACGGTCGCGCCGAGGCTGGCGTTCGGCCGGTGATCCTGCCGTGGTCTGTCCGGATGGAATCGGTCAACTGAAGGCAGCAACCCTTTCAGGTCGCAGGCAAGTCTCCCCTCACCCGCGTGTCACCCCCGCGCGGATCGCCTGCGACCTGATCCCCACAGGAAGACGACGAACCGATGAACGCGCCAGAACGCCTCCCCCTGCCTGACATCCAGTCGATCCTCGACACCCGGTCCATCGCGATCGACCGCGTCGGAATCCGATCGCTGGTGCATCCCCTGTCCGTCCGTGCCCGGGACGGCAGCGTGGTCCACACGGTTGTGACCGCAGACATGTACGTGACGCTGCCCGGGGACGTGAAGGGGACGCACATGTCCCGCTTCATCGAGATCCTTCAGGCACACAAGGCGCCGATCGATACGGCGGGATTGCGCGATCTCATGGAGGCAATGTTGTCTCGGCTCGGTGCGGATGCCGGCTACATCGAACTGCGGTTCCCGTACTTCATCACCAAGCGGGCGCCGGTTTCGGGTGTCGAGAGCGTGCTCGATTACCAGGTCAAGCTTCGCGCCGAGCGCCTGACGGGAAAGCCCACGGTCTGCAACGTCACGGTGATCGCCCCGGTCACCAGCCTATGCCCGTGCTCGAAGGAAATTTCGGCCTATGGTGCCCACAACCAGCGTTCCATGATTACCATCGACGCCGAGATCGGTGGCGACATCACCATCGAGGAACTGGCCACCATCGCGGAGCAGGAGGCGTCCTGCGAGGTGTTCGGGCTCTTGAAGCGTCCAGACGAGAAGTGGGTCACCGAGCGGGCCTACGACAATCCGAAGTTCGTGGAAGATCTCGTCCGAGACATCGCCCTGCGGCTGAATGCTGACCCGCGGGTCGAGGCTTACGTGATCGAATCCGAGAACTTCGAGTCCATCCACAATCATTCGGCGTACGCGCTGATCCGACACGACAAGCGCGGATAGCGCCTCCTACGTCGAAGAACGTACGGGGAGACCTGATGCGACTGGCTGTTGTCGGCGGAGGTATCGCCGGGTTGTCTGCTGCCTGGCTGCTGTCACGGCAGCATCGGGTCACGCTGTTCGAAGCAGCGAACTACGCGGGCGGGCACACGCACACCGTCGACGTTGACGTCGACGGTTCCCGCTTTCCGGTGGACACCGGCTTCCTCGTGTTCAACGAGCGAACGTACCCGAACCTCTGCGCGTTGTTCGAGCATCTCGGCGTGGCATCGGTCGAGAGCGAGATGTCCTTCAGCGTGCGCATAGACGAAGACAGGCTCGAGTGGGCGGGCAGCAGCCTCGCCACCGTGTTCGCCCAGAAACGGAACCTCGTGAAGCCGGAGTTCTGGGGCATGCTGAAGGACATCCTCCGCTTCAACCGCGAAGGAACCCGATGCGTGACCGAAGCGAGAGCGGTCGAGGGTTCCATTGCCGAGTTCCTGGCGGCCGGCGGGTACGGACGCGCCTTTCGCGATTGGTACCTGCTGCCCATGAGTGCCGCCATCTGGTCTTGCCCGACGGCCAGCATGCTCGAGTATCCGGCCGACACCTTCCTCCGCTTCTGTCACAACCACGGCCTGCTGCAGGTGAACGACCGTCCTCGTTGGCGGACTGTCGCCGGCGGTGGCCGGGAGTACGTGAAGCGATTGGTCGAGGGCATCTCCGATGTCCGGATCGGGACACCCGTCCGCAGGATCACGAGGGAGGAGAACGCCACCTTCGTCGAGACCGCTGCCGGTGAGGATGTCTTCGATGGCGTCGTGCTCGCCTGTCACAGCGACCAGGCCTTGCGCCTGCTCGCCGACGCGGACTCCGTGGAGCGCGGCACGCTCGGAGACGTCCGGTATCAGGACAACGAAGCATGGCTGCACACTGACGCCTCCCTGCTGCCGCGGGTGAAGGAGGCTTGGTCGGCGTGGAACTACCTCGCCGGCGGGGCCCAGGCCGCGGGTCGTCCGGTGTCGGTGAGCTACCTGATCAATCGTCTGCAGCCACTGCCTTGCACGACGCCCGTGATGGTCACGCTGAATCCCCTCAGGGAGCCCGCGCCGGGGACGGTCCTCCGCCGCATCACATACGCGCACCCGATCTTCGACGGCCCCGCCATCGCCGCTCAGCGGCGCCTGCCCGGGCTTCAGGGCCGCAGACGCACCTGGTTCTGCGGGGCCTGGACGCGCTACGGCTTCCACGAGGACGGCCTGCTCTCGGCCATCGCCGTCGCGAATGCGCTCGGCGTCCAGGTGCCGTGGCAGTCGCGGGCCGTTGCGGCATGACCACGCCGGGCCGCCCCGACGCCCTGCTGTTCCGCGGCGAAGTCATGCATCACCGGATCCGACCAGCAAGGAACCGGTTCACCTACCCTGTGTACTTCGTGCGCCTGCGGGTCCCCGAGATCGATGCCGCTGGCGAGCGCCAGCGTCTCGATCGACTCGGATTGATGACCTTCCGTCGCGCTGACCACGGCCCGCGGGACGGCTCCCCGCTGCTCCCGTGGATCCGCGAGACGCTCCGTGGCGCCGGGCTCGATTCTGTCGATGGCGATATCTGGCTGCAGGCGTTCCCGCGGGTCCTCGGGTACGTATTCAACCCAGTCAGTTTCTGGTTGTGCCACGACCGCGTGGGGCGACTTCGCGCCGTCCTCGCCGAGGTGAGCAACACTTTCGGGGACCACCACAACTATCTCGTCGTGCGGGACGACGGCGAGCCGATCGTCCCTGGTGATGTCGTGGGGGCCCGCAAGGTCTTTCACGTCTCCCCTTTCTGCACCGTCGCGGGCGATTACCGGTTCCAGTTCGATGCCGGCGTCGAAAGTACCCGGATTCGCATCGACTACGACGATGGTGACGGTAAACTCCTGCTCACGTCGATTGCAGGGCGGGGAGAACCGCTCACGGGCGGGGCGCTGTCGCGGTGCTTCTTTGCGTATCCGTGGATGACCCTGGGCGTGATCGCTCGCATCCACTGGCAGGCGTTGAAACTCTGGTGGAAGGGCGTGCCCTTTCATTCGAGACCGCTGCCACCGACCCGCGAAACGACGCGATGAAACCGGACGACATGCCCGCAACCACATACCCCATCACGGCGCAGCCCGAGTCTCGCGCTGCCCGATTCCTGCTGAAGCTTCTGCAACGACTCCGCGTCGGACGCCTCGATGTCATCGGCCCCGACGGTATCCCCCGCACTTTCTCTTCCGGGTTCAGCGGGCCGCACGCGATGCTGCGCCTCCACGACTGGGAGGTCTGCGCCGACATCATCCGCTCAGGTGACATCGGTTTCGCGGAGGCCTTCATGGCCGGCCGTTGGGATTCCCCCGATCTCACGGCCCTGCTGGAGGTCGCGGCCGCGAACCACTCAGCGCTCGAGCGGGCCATCTACGGGCGTTGGTGGGGGGGGCTCGCGTACCGGATGCGCCATCTTCTCCGCGGCAACCGCCGCAGCCAGGCGAAGCGCAACATCCACGCGCACTACGATCTCGGCAACGACTTCTACCGGCTCTGGCTCGACGACACCATGACGTATTCGGCCGCGCTGTTCGAAGGGCAGGCGAAACGCCCCCTCGAGCAGGCCCAGATGGCGAAGTACGAGCGCATCTGCCGCCTCCTCGGCCTGACGGCCGAACATCGCGTGCTCGAGATCGGTTGCGGCTGGGGGGGCTTCGCGGAGTACGCCGTCCGCACGCGAGGCTGCCGCGTGCACGGCATCACGCTTTCGACCGAACAGCTCGCGCACGCACAGCACCGTATCGCCATACAGGGGATCGGCGACCGCGCCACGTTCGAGCTCATCGACTATCGCGACGTCCGCGGGCAGTACGACCACGTGGTGTCGATCGAGATGTTCGAGGCGGTGGGGGAGCACTACTGGCCCGTCTACTTCCGCAAGGTTCGCGACACCCTGAAGCGCGGTGGCCGGGCCGTCATCCAGACGATCGTCATCGCGAACGAGCTGTTCACGCGGTATCGCAACGGCACCGACTTCATCCAGCAGTACGTCTTCCCCGGCGGAATGCTCCCCTCCGAAGACGTCTTCCGGGATCGCGCCTTCCAGCAGGGGCTCGTCGTCGGCCAGGCGACCGCGTTCGGGTTCGATTACGCCGAGACGCTCCGCCGTTGGCGCCACCGCTTCAACAGCTGCGTCCCCGAACTGCAGGGCAAGGGTTTCGACGAACGTTTCGTCCGCCTCTGGAACTTCTATCTTGCGTACTGCGAGGCCGGGTTCCGGGCGCGCACGATCGATGTCCTGCAGGTCGAGCTGAAACGTGTCTAGATTCGTCGTTCGCGTGGTCGTCGCGCTGGCGCTGCTCTGCGCCGCGGGTGCCGAAGCGACCCCACGCCTGCCGATCGCCGAGTTGTCCACGCCCGACGCCGAGGTCCGGCAGATCGGGCAGGGGCGCATGCGCTGGTTCGGGCTGCTTCTGTACGACGCATCGCTCTGGGCCGCCGGCCCCACGTCCGGCAGCGAGTGGCGCTGGGATCGTTCCTTCGCACTCGACATCCGATACGCGCGCGATTTCCAGGGGCGGAAGCTCGCCGATGCGAGCGTCGACGAGATCCGACGGCTCGGGATGGCCGACGACGCACGTCTGGAAAAGTGGCGAGCGCTGATGATCGCGGCCTTCCCCGATGTCGCGAAGGGTCAGCACATCACCGGTGTGTTCCGCCCGGGCGTCGGGGTGGAGTTCTACCACCAGGATCGCTCCACCGGCATCGTCCGGGACACCGAGTTCGCGCGCGCCTTCTTCTCGATCTGGCTCGACCCGCGCACGCGGGAACCCAAGCTCCGGGCGGCGCTGCTGGGTCTGAAATGACCGCAGGCGTCCTGGGCCGCGCCGGGCTCGCGGCGTACGCGGCATTCGCCCTGCCGCTCGCGATGGCGGTGCTGCCCGTCTACGTGCACGTCCCGAAGCTGTACGCCGACGAACTGGGACTCCCTCTCGCCACTGTCGGCCTCGTACTGCTGCTCGCGCGGATCGTCGATGCCGTGCAGGACCCGCTCATCGGCTGGTGGATCGATCGTCGCGCGGCTGCGGGCACCAGCCGCCAGGGTTTCATCGTCGCGGCCGTCGTGCTGCTCGGCTGCGGCGTGCTCGCCCTGTTTCATCCGCCGCGCATCGGCAGCGTCGCGCTCACCGTCTGGCTGTGCGGCGCGCTTGCCGTGACGTATCTCGGGTTCAGCCTCGGTGCGATCGCCTACTTCGCGCAGGGAGCCGAACTCTCGCCGGACTACCACGAGCGCACCCGCGTCACGGCAGCGCGCGGCGCGGTGGGCGTGCTCGGCGTGCTCGTCGCCGCGGCATTGCCCGAACTGCTCACCCAGGGCGGCAGCCACGCCGAGGGGCTGCGCCGGTTCAGCCTCGTGTTCATCCCGGTGCTCCTGATCGGCGCCGGCATCACGCTCTTCCTCGCCCCGCGGCCGGCGGGCGGCGCCTCCGGTGCGAGGCCGCTCCCGCTGTCGAGCATCCTCGCGCCGCTCGCGAATCCCGCATTCCGCTGGCTGCTCGCCGTCTTCATGGTGAGCGGCATCGCAGCGGCGATCCCCGCGACACTCATCCTCTTCTTCGTGCAGGATGTCCTCGACCGGTCCGACATGAACGCGGTTTTCCTCGGCATCTATTTCCTGTTCGGCGCGCTCGGCATGCCGCTGTGGGTGAGGGCGTCGCGCGCCTTCGGCAAGAAGCGCGTCTGGGCGGCGGGCATGGGCGCCAGCGTGGTCGCCTTCGCCTGGGCGTTCCTGCTCGGCCCCGGCGACGGCATCCCGTTCGCGATGGTCTGCGCGCTTTCCGGCATCGCCTACGGTTCGCAGCTCGCTCTGCCGCCCTCGCTGCTCGCCGACGTGATCGACCGGGACCAGTCCGGCTGCGCCGAGGGGGCGTACTTCGGCTTCTGGCAGTTCACCGAGAAGATGGAACTGGCGCTGGCTGCCGGCGTCGCATTGCCGGTGCTCGGCCTCATCGGGTATCGCCCGGGGACGGCACAGCCGCCGATGGGCGACCTGTCCGCCATGTACGCGCTCGTGCCGTGCCTGCTGCAACTCGCCGCCGCCGTTCTCCTGTGGCTCGCACCGATCGACCGCGAGCTTCCCATCCGATCCCCCGCCGGAGCTGCCCCATGACACGCCGTTCCCTGCTCGCGCTGTGCCTCCTCGCGCTCACCGCCTGCTCGTCGGTCGACATCGACGACTTCCGCGACGAGAAGCCTGTCCTCGACCTGAAGAGCTATTTCGACGGGACCATCGACGCGTGGGGTATCGTCCGCAATCGCGACGGCACGATCTCGCAGCGCTTCACCGTGCTCATCCTCGCGAGCTGGCAGGGCGACACGGGCACGCTGGACGAATCGTTCACCTACTCGGACGGCCGCACGCAGAAGCGCGTGTGGACCCTCACGAAGCAAGGCGACCGCTACATCGGGCGTGCTGCCGATGTCGTGGGCGAGGCCATCGGCGAGACGGCCGGCAACGCCTTCCGCTTCCGCTACGTGCTCGACTTCCCCCGGGGCGACGGCACGGTGCACCTCGACGTGGACGACTGGATGTATCTGATGGACGAACGCACGATGCTGAATCGCTCGAGCATCTCGAAGCTCGGTTTCGAGGTCGCGCAGGTCAACCTGAGTTTCCGGAAGCGGGATCGATAGTGTCTCGACACGGAAGTTCGCAAACATTGATCGCAATCGCGGCATCGTTGAGCGGAGAGGACTGGACTATGGGTGAGCACTGCGTTGATTCGGCGTCGGAGCGCGCCGCGTTCCGACGTTGCGAAACTTCTGTGTCGAGACACTAGATGGCCATGAATCCCACAGTGCGTGACTGGCGCGGCCGGCGCGTCTGGATCGTCGGCGCCTCCACCGGCATCGGCGCCGCCCTCGCCGAGACCCTCATCGGCGCTGGCGCCCGCGTCGCGCTCTCGGCACGCAAGCGCGAGGCACTCGACGTACTGGCGACGAAGGACCCGAGGACGGTCGTGTTGCCGCTCGATGTCACCGACGCTGCGCAGGTGAACTCCGCCCATGCGACGCTCGTCGGACATTGGGGCGGCATCGACGACGTCCTGCTCGTGGCCGGGAGCTATCAGGCGATGCGGGCGTGGGAGCTGGACCCCGAGGTCGTCCGCAAGCTGTTCGACGTGAACGTGCAGGGCGTCGTCCACGTCACGGCCGCCGTACTCCCCGAGTTCCTCCGTCGTGGCGAGGGTCGCATTGCCATCGTGTCGAGTGTCGCCGGCTATCGTGGCCTTCCGAAGGCCCTCGCATACGGCCCCACGAAGGCCGCGCTCATCAACTTTGCCGAAGGGCTCTACTTCGATCTCGCACCGAAGGGCATCGCGGTGCACGTGGTCAACCCGGGCTTCGTGCGCACGCCCCTCACGGACGGCAACGACTTCAAGATGCCCGCGCTCATCGAGCCGTCCGAGGCCGCCGCGTTCACGCTCCGGGGAATCGAGCGCGGCCACTTCGAGATCCACTATCCCAAGCGATTCACGGGCTGGCTCAAGTTCTTCCGCCTGCTGCCCTATCGGTGGTACTTCCCGATAGCCCACCGATTCACAGGGCTCTGACATGAACCTCGACGGCATCGTCCGTTTCTTCGAGACGCTCGCACCGGAGACGGTGGCGCGCCTCGGCGAGATCTACACCGAAGACGCGACGTTCAAGGACCCGTTCAACGATGTCAGGGCGCTCGTCGACATCCAGGCCATCTTCGGGCACATGTTCGAGGAGATGCACGAGCCGCACTTCAAGGTGATGCAACGCATCGTGGATGGCGTCGACGTCGTGCTCATCTGGGATTTCACGTTCCGGCTGCGCAAATTCCGCCCCACGCAGACCTGGCGGATCCACGGAGCGTCCCACCTGACCCTCGCGGCCGACGGCAGAATCGCGAACCATCGGGACTATTGGGACACTGGGGAGGAGTTGTACGCGAAGCTGCCGGGTATCGGTCCGGTCATCCGGTGGCTCATGCGGCGCATGGCGTGAGGTCGGCGGCGCATGGCGTGAGCCCTCCATGAAGACGATCGACCGCGCCCTCGTGTGGTTCCGCCGCGATCTCCGCGCCGACGACCACGCTGCCCTGTACCACGCGCTCCGCGATGCCCGAGCCGTCTGGTGCGTGTTCGTTTTCGACACCGAGATCCTCGATGCACTGCCGTCCCGCGCAGACCGGCGCGTGGAGTTCATCTGGCATGCGGTGACGGAACTCGCGGCTGCGCTGGAGGCGCTGGGCGGTGGTCTCACCGTGTTGCACGGGCGCGCGCGGGACCTCGTCCCCGCCCACGCGCGGGCGCTCGGTGTCGATGCCGTCTACACGAACCACGACTACGAACCGCAGGCGATCGCGCGCGACGCTGCCGTCGAAGCCACGCTCGCGGCCGACGATCGGCGTCTGCGCACGTTCAAGGACCAGGTCGTGTGCGAACGCGACGAGGTGCTGACGCAGGCCGGCGCTCCATACACCGTGTTCACGCCCTATCGCACGGCGTGGCTGAAGCGCGTCGACGACTTCTTCCTGAAGAGCTATCCGATTGCGCGCCACGCAGCGGCGCTCGCGCCGGACGCCGGGAGGACCATCCCGAGTCTCGCGTCGATGGGGTTCGAGACCACGAACCTCCAGGCGCTGAAGATTCCGCTCGGGGCCTCGGGTGCGCGTACGTTGTTCGACGACTTCGTGCAGCGCATCGATGCCTACAAGGAGCGACGCGATTTTCCGGCAGTCCGCGGGCCGTCCTATCTGTCGGTGCATCTGCGGTTCGGCACGATCTCCATCCGCGAACTGGCGCGCGCTGCCCGTGCGCGTGGCACCGAGGGCGCCCAGGGTTGGCTCTCCGAACTCGTGTGGCGCGATTTCTACTTCCAGATCCTGTGGCACAACCCGCACGTGACCACACGCAGCTTCAAGCCGGAGTACGACGCGCTGCACTTCACCGATCGCGCCGACCGTTTCGCGGCGTGGTGCGAAGGCCGCACCGGCTACCCCCTGGTTGACGCCGCCATGCGGCAGCTCAACACCAGCGGGTACATGCACAACCGCCTGCGCATGGTCGCGGCGTCGTTCCTCGTGAAGGACCTGCACGTGCACTGGCGCCAGGGCGAGCAGTACTTCGCCGATCACCTGAACGATTTCGATCTCTCGGCGAACAACGGCGGCTGGCAATGGGCAGCCTCGACGGGATGCGATGCGCAGCCGTACTTCCGCATCTTCAACCCCGTTTCGCAGTCCGAGAAGTTCGATGCGGACGGACGGTTCATCCGGATGTACGTCCCGGAACTGGCGCGCGTGCCCGGCAAGTACATCCATGCGCCCTGGACGCTGCCGCCACTCGACCAGCAGGCCGCCGGCGCGGTGATCGGCCGGGACTATCCGGCGCCCATCGTCGACCACGCCCAGGCGCGCGAGGAGGCGCTCGCGATCTACGCCGCAGTGAAGGGCCGCAAGGCAGACGCGTAGCGTCGCCTTCGGGCATCATGTCCGAAGCATTTTCATCGGGGACGAAACATGGTTCGGACGCACGCGTCGTTGGCTGTCCTCGCGCTTCTCGCGCTGTTCGCAACCGGCGGCCATGCGGCCCGTGGCGTCGTCCTGGGGACGAACCCTGCAGGCCATTGCGCGGAGTCGGGCTGCAGCTATCTCGACGGTAGGGGGCGCTGCGTGATGTCCGCCGACGGCGAGGGTGGCATGCACGTCATCGTGAACGGCGCGAAGCTCAAGCTGAAGCGGCTCGAACAGCGCCCCGTGTTCCGCCGCAACATGCGCATCCCCAATCAGCCTGGCAACAAGATGCTCTCTCGGTACGAGTCGGTGGAGTCCGCCGTCGGGCACGTGCAGGTGCAGATTCTCGACACGGTGGTGCGCACGCACGGGAAGTGCCGACACGAGCGCGACGGATGCGAAGCGGTCGACTACAAGTCGCGCATCCAGGTGCAGTTGCCGCGCGAGAGCGTGACATTTTCGGGTCGAGGGTGGTGCAACGATTGACCGGGGGGATTGGTAGGAGGGGCCCATGGTCTTGTAGGAGCGGCCCATGGCCGCCTCTCGGGCCGATGGCCCGCGGCGGCTTGGCCGCAGGGCGTACCACCTTGTATATCCCCCCGTTGACGGGCCGCCAGCCTTGGCAATGGGTGCTGGTTCTGTAGGAGCGGGCCATGCCCGCGAAAGCGATGGTTCCGGTCGAAGCGCTTCCACGGCATTCACCGCTTTCGGGGCCATGGGCCCCTCCTACAAGGCCACGGGCCCCTCCTGCAAGGCCATGGCCCGCGCATCTGACCCGTGGTCGCTCAGCCGTCCTTCCCCTCCGACCGGCTGTCGAAGCTCAGGATCTCGTTCGCCTTGATGATCGCGTCGGCGATCTCCTCGGTGGTCACCCGCTTCGTCATCGCCTGGTCCCGGATCAGCTTGTAGGCATCCTCCTCGGCCACGCCGCGCGTCTGCATGAGGATGGTCTTGGCGCGGGCGACCTTCCGCTGGCTCGACAGGCGTTGTTCCAGCTTGGTCACGTAGCGTTCGCGCTCGCGGGTTCTTTCCACCTGACCGAGCGCCACGACGATGGCCGTGAGCAGCCCGAACGACTTCACGGGTGAGGCCACGACGCCATAGGCGTTCATCCGCAGCACGCTTTCCACCATCGTCGGGTTCTCGTAGTTCACGACGGCAATCACTGGCGGGGCGTCGTCGCGGCGGGTCCACGCCGGTGCCGACGAGGCCAGCTCGGGGCGCACCGCATAGAACACCAGATCGACGGAGTCCTCCAGCCGGTCGCGCGGTGGCCAGAAGGCCTTCACCTGGCAGCCGATCCGTCGAAGCTGCCCGATCAGTTCCTGGCCGTCGCCGTCGTCCGGGTGCAGCACCACGACCGACAGTGACCGCAGGTCACGAAGCAGTCGGGATGTACCGGACACCGGCCGGATCGCCATGGGTTCAGGCGCCGGAGTGCAGTGCAGTGCTCACCGACCAGTCGGCGAGCGTGTGGGATACGAGGTACGGATCCGGTCTGACGCGATGGCGCGATTGCTCGAGGATCTCGAAGCGACCGGTGGCATCGGCGCGGCCGATGCGCGGATGCAGATGGGTATGGTGATTCTGCTCGTCGATCCGCACGCGGCCCTGCGGCGCATCGAACTCGGTGCCCGGGAGCGCCCGGCGTACGGACTCGACGTCGTCCGGGTCGGCGCGGCGCAGGGCGTCCGCCAGAAGGTGCATCTGGAAGTACGCCGCCTCCCAGCACTGGTTCGCCGGGAGGCCGTCGCCCATGCGGGCGCGGAAGGCTTCGACCACACGTCGGTTGTCGGTGGTGTCGATCGACTGGAAGTAGGGCGATGCCGTGATGTGTCCTTCCGCGAATTCGGCGCCCATCTGCAGGATCTCGGTTTCGCAGGTGGTGAGGCTCGCGATCGGCATGCGCGCCGGATCGAGCCCCGCCGCTCGGTACGCCCGGTAGAGCATCGCCGTGCCTTCGCCCACGACCGTGGAAAACACGAAGTCCGGCCCGGCGTTCGCGATGCGTTTCACCACCGTGGCGAAGTCCTCGGATCGGGCGTCGAGCGGGAGGTAGTGCTCTGCGGCTTTCTCGCCGCCGCGCTCCAGGACCAGGTCGCTCATGATGCGGTTCGATTCATACGGGAACACGTAGTCGGAGCCGACCATGAACACTCGGGAACCGTGCTTGCGGATCATGAACTCCGCCAATTGCACGCTGTTCTGGTTCGGGGCCGCTCCTGTGTAGAAGACGTGGCGCGAGTATTCGAACCCTTCGTAGGGTGTCGGGTAGAGCAGGAGCGCGTTCCAGCGTTCGAGCACCGGGATCAGCGCCTTTCGAGTACTCGACATGTAGCACCCGGCGATCAGCCGGACGCCTTCCTCGCGCACCAGTTGTTCGGCATGGGCGCGATACAGGGACGGTTTCGACTGGGGGTCCCGCGAAGCCACCTGGAGTTCCCGCCCGCCGATCCCGCCGGCGGCGTTGATCTCCTCGATGGCGAGGAGGGTGCCGAGCCGCTGGGAGGTCTCGATCGCGGAGGTCACTCCGGTTTCCGAGAACAGCACGCCGATGCGGATCGGGTCGCGAGTGGATGTGGTCATGGGCCGTGGTTCATGGGGTCTCGCGGCGTGTGCCCGTCGCGCTTCTTTGCGCGGGGCGGGCGGGTGAACGAGGGCATTCCGTGCGGGTATCGCATCAAGCAAGTCGCGCACCGTGAACGGGCGACTTCTTGGAGACCGCACCTTTCAAGGGAGAAGCCTTTGCGCCCACAGGACTGCATCGTTACGCCGGCGCGCATTATAGCGGTGCATGTTGCACTGCATTGGCCTCGTTTCTGTGCGCGCCGATGCAGGTGCCGTGCTTTCACGGACTCGCCAGGGCGGGCGTGGAAGTACTTTGCGAGGCCGGCTATTGGGCCTCTCCACAGAGGGTGGCCCTGGTGCGACGGTGGACTTCCACAAGGCCCTGCCACCACCCTGGCGACCCAGGCCGTGCGCTTGGCCCGCCGTTTGCAATAAGGAGGGAGAAGTCGTCACATGGCCATTGCAGGCCGTGGGCGAAGCAGGCATCTTCCTGCATACGATTCAGCAGCCGCGGAACAAAGGCGTTCCGCGATGCACCGGCAAAAGAGCCCGTGGACCGAGATGCACTCGGTCTGCGGGCTTTTTTTTGCGGTTGAGCAGGTGAACGAGGCAGTCCGTGCGCAGCAAAGTGAAGTTCGAGCAGCACCGTCCAATACATCGTGAAAGGGGAAGCGACGTGAGCAACATCAACAGGCGTAATTTCATAAAGACGTCCGGCGCGGTCGCGGCGGCAACCGCTCTGCCGTTGTCGATGTTCGACATCGGTGCGGCTCGTGCAGCCGGCACGGTCAAGGTGGGGATCCTGCACTCCCTCACCGGTGGCCTCGCCATCGCCGAGAAGTCGGTGGTCGATGCCGAGATGCTCGCCATCGAGGAGATCAACAAGGCCGGCGGCGTGATGGGCATGAAGATCGAGGCCGTGGTCGAAGACGGCGCCAGCGACTGGCCGACGTTCGCGGAGAAGGCCCGCAAGCTGCTGGAGAAGGACAAGGTCTCGGCCGTGATGGGCTGCTACACCTCCGCCTCCCGGAAAGCCGTCCTGCCGGTCTTCGAGAAGCTGAAGGGCCTGCTGTACTACCCGACGTACTACGAGGGTCTCGAGCAGTCCCCGAACATTTTGTACACGGCGCAGGAAGCCACCCAGTCCGTCATCGCTGCCGTCGAGTGGCTGATGAAGAACAAGGGCAAGTCGTTCTACCTGATCGGTTCCGATTACATCTGGCCGCGCACCACGATCAAGATCGCCAAGGCCACCATCGCCAAGGCCGGTGGCAAGACGGTCGGCGAAGGCTACTACCCGCTGGGCCACATCGAGTTCTCGTCCGAGATCAACAAGATTAAGGCCGCGAAGCCCGATGTCATCCTGAACTGCGTGGTCGGCGGTTCGAACGTCGCCTTCTTCAAGCAGCTCTCCGCTGCGGGCGTCACCGGCAAGAATCAGACGATCCTCTCGCTGGCCGTTTCGGAAGAGGAAGTGTCCGGCATCGGCTCCGACAACACGGTCGACACGCTCACCTGCATGGGCTACTTCCAGAGTCTGAAGAACCCCGCGAACGAGAAGTTCGTGAAGGCCTTCAAGGCCAAGTACGGTGCCAATCGCGTCACCGGTGACACGCTGTCCTGCGGCTACACGTCCGTGTACCTGTGGAAGATGGGCGTCGAGAAGGCGGGGAGCACCGACGTCGAGAAGGTCGTGGCGGCGTCAGCCAACCTGGAGTTCGACGGTCCCGAGGGCAAGATCAAGTTCCACGGCTCGAATCATCACCTGTGGAAGCACGCCCGCATCGGCGTCTTCAAGGCCGATGGTCAGGTCGACATGATCTACGAATCGCCCCTGATCGAGCCGAACCCGTTCCCGAAGCTGTAATCCCGAAGGATCCCGGAGTCACACCGGACGACGCCCGCGCGAGCGGCGTTGCCGGTGTGCCCCTCCGGGCAGTGGTCCACCCGGACATCACGGGAGCCGCGCCACGGTGACGAGCCGGAACGACGCGTGGCCACCCTGCAGAAAACGGTATGACCGAGACGCATCGCAGGAGACGCATTCCATGACCTTCGACGTGTTTGCCATGCAGGCATTCACCGGCTTGTCCATCTTCACGATCCTCATGCTGATGGCCCTGGGCCTCGCGATCGTGTTCGGCCTGATGGGTGTCATCAACATGGCCCACGGCGAACTGATGGCCATGGGCGCCTACGTGAATTTTGGAACAGCGGTCTTCTTCCAGACCTATGCGCCCGGACTCATGGACATCTACGTGTTCGTGGGGCTGATCCTTGCGTTCATCGTGACGAGCCTGTTCGGCTACGCGCTGGAACGCGGCCTCATACGATTCCTCTACCGGCGCCCGCTCGACACGCTCCTCGCGACCTGGGGCCTGTCGCTCGTGTTGCAACAGATCTTCCGGCAGTTCATCAGCTCGAAGGAGGTGGAGGTCCCCACCGTCTCGTGGCTGAAGGGTGCCTGGCAGGTGACCGAAGGCATCGCGCTGCCGTGGTCGCGCCTCTACATCATCGTGCTCGCCATCGTCACGGCGGCCGTCGTGTACGCGATCCTCTTCAAGACCCGCTCCGGGTTGCGCATCCGGGCGGTCACCCAGAACCGTGTCATGGCAGGTGCGGCGGGCATCAACACCACCAAGGTCGACGCCTACACCTTCGCGTTCGGATGCGGCCTGGCGGGCATCGCCGGCAGCTCGTTCACGATGCTCGCCTCCACCGGCCCCACGACCGGCCAGCAGTACATCGTCGACACGTTCATCGTCGTCGTCTTCGGCGGCGTGGAAAGCCTGCTCGGTACGATCTCGTCGGCCTTCATCATCGGCCAGATGCAATCCTGGTTCGAGTTCAACCTGAGCGGCTCCATGGCCCGCGCCAGCATCCTGCTGCTGGTGATCGTGGTGCTGTACTTCCGTCCGAACGGACTCTTCGCCGCGAAGGTGCGCCGATGAACTGCCCCATCACGAGATGCGTCATGCAAACGAGTCAGTTCGGAGGGCGCACGCGATGAGCCGCAACCAAGTGTCCGGCAGTCCCGGCACCGGCGCGCGCGCCGCCCTCGCCAGCCTGCGCCAGAACCGCAGCTTCCTGGAGAAGTACTCGTTCGTGATCCTGTGCGTGCTCATCCTGGTGGCGCTGCCTCTCACGTTCGACACGTTCCGCCTGGGGCTCGCGGCAAAGTTCCTGTCCCTGGGGTTCTGCGCGGTCGGCATCGTCCTCATCTGGGGCTACGGCGGCATCCTGAGTCTCGGGCAGGGCGTGTTCTTCGGACTCGGCAGCTACATGATGGCGATGTTCCTCAAGCTTGAGTCCACGAACTCGGGCAGTTCCGCGCAGGCGCTCTCGTCGTTCTTCGGGTCGAACCTGCCGGACTTCATGGCCTGGAACAGTGTCGAGGAACTGCCATGGTGGTGGGAGCCGTTCCACTCCGTCTGGTTCACGCTGCCGGCGATCGTGCTGCTGCCTGCGGTCTTCGCGTTCATCCTCGCGTACGCCAACTTCCGCAAACGCGTGGGCGGCGTGTACTTCTCGATCATCACGCTGGCGCTCTCCGCGATCATGTCGATCGTGATCATCGGCCAGCAGGGCGTGACGGGTGGCGTGAACGGCATCAACGACTTTCGCACCTTCCTCGGTATCGATCTCGACACCGACGAGGTGAAGCGCTACATGTACTTCATCACGTGCGGTCTGCTGCTCGCCAGCGTGCTGATCGGTCGCTTCATCCTGCGCAGCCGTCTGGGCAAGGTGCTCGTGGCCATCCGTGACCGCGAGGACCGCGTCCGCTTCTCGGGCTACGACCCGGCGCTCTTCAAGGCCTTCATCTTCGCCATCGCGGCCGTCTTCTCGTCCATCGGCGGGGCGCTCTTCACCATCCAGGTGGGGCTCGCATCCCCGTCGCTGGTGAGCATCGTGCCGTCCGTCGAGATGGTGATCTACGCCGCCGTGGGCGGGCGTCTCTCGCTGGTGGGGGCGGTTTACGGCGCCGTGCTCGTCGGTTCGGCGAAGACCTTCTTCTCCGAGAATTTCGTCGAGTACTGGATGTACTTCATCGGCGTGCTCTTCATCGTCGTCGTGATGTTCCTGCCTGACGGACTGGCTGGCCTGCTGCAGCGGCTGCAGTCGCGGAAGTCCGCTTCGGGGAGCACCACGGAGACCCGGCTCGCCAACGAGAGCGGAGGTGCGAAATGAGCGAGCTGATCCTCCAGGTCGAGGACCTCACCGTCTCGTTCGATGGCTTCAAGGCGGTGGACAGCCTCAACTTCTACGTCGAGAAGGACGAGCTGCGCTGCGTCATCGGCCCCAACGGCGCCGGCAAGACGACGCTGCTCGACATGATCTGCGGCAAGACGAAGCCCACTGGCGGGACGATCAAGTTCAAGCACCGGGACCTCGCCGAGATGATCGAGTACCAGATCACGCGGATGGGCGTCGGGCGCAAGTTCCAGAACCCGTCGGTGTACGAGGATCTCTCGGTGTTCGAGAACCTCGAGATCTCGTATCCGCGCAAGCGCGGAGTGCTGGGCTCGCTCTTCTTCCGGCGCGAGGACGAGATGTTCCGGAAGATCGACGAGGTCGCCCAGCAGATCTTCCTGGGCGACGTGTTGCGCCACAAAGCCGGCCAGCTGTCGCACGGACAGAAGCAGTGGTTGGAGATCGGCATGCTGCTCATGCAGGACCCGGAGCTGCTGCTGCTCGACGAGCCGGTGGCGGGCATGAGTGCCAAGGAGCGCGAGCAGACAGCGGTGCTGCTCAACGGGATCTCCAAAGGTCGCTCCATCGTCGTCATCGAGCACGACATGGCCTTCGTGCGCATGATCGCGCACAAGGTGACGGTACTGCACCAGGGCAAGCTCCTCGCCGAGGGGAGCATGGACGAGGTGCAGTCCGATGAGCGGGTGAAGGACGTCTACCTCGGGCACTGAGACCCCTTCGAGAGGAAATTCGCAGTGCTGAACGTGAACCAGTTGAACGTGTACTACGGCGAGAGCCATGTGGTCCGCAACATCTCCTTCGATGTGGCCAAGGGTGAGACGGTCGCCATCATGGGCCGCAACGGGATGGGCAAGAGCACGCTCCTGAAGGCGTTGATCGGCATCCTCCCGACGCGCTCGGGGAAAGTGACGCTCGACGGGCGCGACGTCACCGGCGCGCCGACCTTCACGCGCGTCGCCGCGGGCATGGGCTTCGTGCCGCAGGGCCGGATGATCTTTCCGTATCTGACCGTCGAGGAGAACATCCAAAGTGGCATGGAGAACGCGAAGGACAAGACTGTGCCCCCGTACATCTACGACGTCTTCCCGGTGCTGCTCGAAATGAAGCATCGCCGCGGCGGCAACCTCTCCGGTGGCCAGCAGCAGCAGCTCGCCATCGCACGAGCGCTCGTGAGCAACCCGAAGGTGCTGGTGCTGGACGAGCCTACGGAAGGGATCCAGCCATCGATCATCAAGGACATCGCCCGTGCGCTGAACAAGCTGAAGGCCGAGCGCGGCTTCTCGCTGGTGGTGTCGGAGCAGGTGCTGTCCTTCGCGATGGACGTCGCCGACCGCTTTCTCATCATCGAGAAGGGCGAGATCGTGCACGAGGGCGCGAAGGGCGAAGTGGATCCGGAGACGATCCACGGCTACCTGACGATCTGAAGCGGATGTGGGTCGGGCGACAGCCCGACGCGGTGGTGGATGGAACAGCGGATGTGGGTCGGGCTCCGGCCCCGACGCGAAGTACACGCAGCACCCAGGTAGCACGCAGTCCGGCCCGGGAGGCGAGAGAAGTACGGGCTTTCACCCACGACTCATGAGGAGCAGCAGCCATGATGCACGGAGATATTTCCAGCAGTCTCGACACGGTCGGCGTGGCCGTCGTCAACTACAAGATGCCGCGCCTTCACACGAAGGCCGAGGTGCTCGCGAACGCACGCAACATCGCGTCGATGCTGAAGGGCATGAAGCAGGGCCTGCCCGGCATGGACCTGGTCATCTTCCCCGAGTACAGCACGCACGGGATCATGTACGACGCGAAGGAGATGTACGACACGGCGGCCGCCGTGCCCGGTGAGGAGACCGAGATCTTCGCCGCCGCCTGCCGCGAGGCGAAGGTGTGGGGCGTGTTCTCGCTGACCGGCGAACGGCACGAGGAGCACCCCAACAAGGCTCCCTACAACACGCTCATCCTGATGAACGACCAGGGCGAGATCGTGCAGAAGTACCGCAAGATCATGCCGTGGGTGCCCATCGAGGGCTGGTACCCGGGCAACTGCACGTACGTCTCGGAAGGCCCCAAGGGCCTGAAGATCTCGCTGATCATCTGCGACGACGGCAACTACCCCGAGATCTGGCGCGACTGCGCCATGAAGGGTGCCGAACTGATCGTCCGCTGCCAGGGCTACATGTATCCCGCGAAGGATCAGCAGGTGGTGATGGCCAAGGCGATGGCCTGGGCCAACAACACCTATGTCGCGGTGGCGAACGCCTCCGGCTTCGACGGTGTGTACTCGTATTTCGGCCACTCCGCGATCATCGGCTTCGACGGGCGCACGCTCGGCGAGTGCGGCGAGGAGGATATGGGCGTGCAGTACGCCGCGCTGTCGAAGAGCTTGATCCGGGACTTCCGCAAGAACGGGCAGTCCGAGAACCACCTCTTCAAGTTGCTACATCGGGGTTACACCGGCAAGATCAACTCGCGTGAAGGCGACACCGGCGTGGCCGCGTGCCCCTACGACTTCTACAAGAAGTGGATCACCGACCCCGAAGGCGCGCGCGCCGACGTCGAGGCGATCACGCGCACCACCGTCGGTACCGAGGAGTGCCCGATCGACGGTATCCCCAACCCGGCGACCATCACCCACCGATGAGTCGCGCGGAGTCGGCCTCGATCCGGGGCCGACTCCGTGGCATTTCCGTGGAGGCGGTCTCGCGCGAGACCGCCTCCACGGTGCCGTTCACTGGAAGAGTTCTTCACCGATGCTGCGTCTGACCCGTGTGCTCGGCCATGCGACCGAGCCGCAACTCGCCGAGACCCTGCACCGCCTCGAACACGGCGGCACGGTCGAGCGACTCAAGCTGTCGCGCGCCGACACGGCCCGCAAGCGTCTGCACGCCTTCACCGATCGCGGCACGGAGGTCGGCGTCATGCTCGACCGTTCCGAGCAGCTTTCGAATGGTGCCGTGCTGCTGCTGGAGCCCACGCGCGCCATCGTCGTTGCGCTGGAGGAACCCCAGTGGCTGGCGCTCGCCCCGCGCGATGCCGCGGCGGCGCTGGAACTCGGGTACTTCTGCGGGAACATGCACTGGAAGGTGCGGTTCGCCGGCGAGTACCTTCATGTCTCGCTGGAAGGGCCTCGCGAGACCTATCTCGAACGCCTGGCGCATCTCGTCGCCAACGGCAGCATCTCGGTGATCGGCGATGACTGATACCGCCACCGCACTCGCCCTCCTGCAGTTCGGGGACAGTTTCTTCCCGAGCGGCGCAACCTCTTTCTCGTGGGGTCTGGAAACGCTGCGCGCCGACGGACACGTCACCGGGCACGCGGAGGTCGAGGTCCTCATCGCCGGCCAGCTTCGGCAGCGCTGGGCGAGCTTCGACCGACCTGCACTGCTTGCAGCCTTCCGCGCCGGCACGGATCTCGACCGCGTGGCGGAGATCGATCGCGAACTCGATGCCGCGACGCTCGCCCGTGAAGCGCGCGAAGGCGGACGTCGCATCGGCGGCGCGTTGCTGAAGGTGCATGCAGGCATCGGGACACCGGGTGCGGCCGACTATCGCGATCGCGTGCTTCGCGGCGACGCGAGCGGACAGATGGCGGCCGTGCAGGGTTTCCTCGGCGCTGCCACCGGCCTCGACGAGACGACGCTGTGCGCACTGTCGGCGTACGGCCTCGCGGTGAGTGCCGTGAGCGCTGCGCTGCGCGTGGGCCTCCTCGGGCACGTCGACAGCCAGGCGATCCTCGTACGCCTGCGCGCGGTGGTGGATGAAGCCGTGGCCTCACCGCATCCCGACGTGACCCGGATCCACGCCTACACGCCGATGGCCGAGATCGCGATGATGCGGCACGAGACGGGGAGCGGACGGATGTTCGCCAACTAGGCCTCCGATACGCGAGGCTCGGAACCGGGGCCGCTGTCCGGGATCGGGCACCGGAAGCCCGACGAAACGAAAACGCATGGGGAACTTCGAATGTTGCTGACACCGACCGAACTGGAACGCCTGACCATCTACACGGCGGCGGAGCTTGCCCGGAAGCGCCGGGCGAAGGGTCTCAAGCTGAACCATCCCGAGGCCACCGCGATCATCGCGGACGAGATCCTCGAGGGCGCGCGCGAAGGGCGTTCCGTGGCGGATCTCATCGGCTGGGGGGCGACCATACTCACCACCGACGACGTCATGCCGGGCGTCGCGACGATGATGCCGATCCTGCAGGTGGAGGGCACCTTCCCGGACGGTACCAAGCTCGTGACCGTGCACGACCCGATCCGGGCCGGAAGCCAACCGCAGACGGCTGCCGTGGTGCCCGGCGAGATCTTTCCCGCCGATGGCGACATCGAGATCAACGCGGGCCGCGAGAAGCGCACGCTGCGCGCCCGCAACACCGGTGACCGTCCGATCCAGATCGGCAGTCACTTTCACTTCTTCGAAGCCAACCGCGCACTCGACTTCGATCGCGCGGCGGCCTTCGGCATGCACCTCGACATTCCCGCCGGTACGGCGGTCCGCTTCGAACCCGGCGAGGAGAAGGAGGTCACGCTCGCGGCCTTCGGCGGCACCGGGGAACTGCTCGGACTCAACAACCTGACCGACGGCAACGCCCGCAGCCCCGCGGTCCGCGATGCCGCCATTGCCCGGGCCCGCGAACGCGGCTTCAAGGGCGCCTGAGGAAACGACCATGGCGAAGATCTCCCGCAGGGAATACGCACAGCTCTACGGCCCGACCGTCGGTGACGGCGTCCGCCTCGGCGACACCTCGCTCATCGCCGAGATCGAGCACGACTACGCGACACCGGGCGACGAATGTCTCCACGGCGGCGGCAAGACGCTGCGCGACGGCATGGGCCTCGTGTCCGGCCTCACCAGCGACGAGGGCGCCCTCGACATGCTGATCTCGAACGTCGTCGTGATCGACGCCGTGGCCGGGATCGTCAAGGGCGACATCGGCATCAAGGATGGCAAGATCGTCGCCATCGGCAAGGCCGGTAACCCGTCCACGATGGACGGCGTGCATCCCAAGCTCGTGTGCGGTGTCTCGACCACGGTGCGCGATGGCGAAGGCCTGATCGCCACCGCCGGCGGCATCGACGTGCACGTGCACTTCGACTCCGCGCAGCTCGTGGAGCATGCCCTGGCATCCGGCCTCACCACGATGGTCGGCGGCTCGCTCGGCCCCATCACCGTGGGCATCGACTGCGGCGGCGCGTGGAACGTCGGCAAGATGCTGCAGTCGGCCGAGCAGTGGCCCATGAACTTCGGTTTTCTCGGGCGCGGCAACACGAGCCGCCCGCAGTCGCTGCGCGAGCAGATCGTCGGCGGCTGCCTCGGGCTCAAGCTGCACGAGGACTGGGGCACGATGCCCGCCACCATCGACACGTGCCTGTCGGTAGCCGACGACCTCGACTTCCAGGTGCAGATCCACACCGACACGCTGAACGAGTCGGGCTTCCTGGAAGACACGATGGCGGCCATCAAGGGCCGCACCATCCACATGTATCACACCGAGGGTGCGGGCGGTGGGCACGCCCCGGACATCATCGCGGTGGCCGGCATGAAGAACTGCCTCCCGTCGTCGACGAACCCGACCAACCCCTACACCGTGAACACGTTCGACGAGCACCTCGACATGATCATGGTGTGCCATCACCTCAACCCTGCCGTGCCGGAGGACGTCGCGTTCGCCGAGAGCCGCATCCGCGCGCAGACCATCGCTGCGGAGGACGTCCTGCACGACATGGGCGCGATCTCGATGCTGGGTTCCGACAGCCAGGGCATGGGTCGCATCCACGAGGTCATCTGCCGCACGTGGCAACTCGCGTCGAAGATGAAGGACCAGTTCGGCCGGCTGCCGGAAGAGACATCGCGCATCGGCGACAACGAGCGCATCAAGCGTTATGTGGCGAAGTACACCATCAACGCGGCGCGCGTCTTCGGTATCGACGCGCACGTGGGTTCGCTCGAACCCGGCAAGCTCGCCGACATCGTGCTGTGGCGCCCGGCCTTCTTCGGCATCAAGCCCGAGATCGTCGTGAAGGGGGGCTTCATCGTTCACGGTGCCATGGGCGACTCCGCGGCGTCGCTGATGACCTGCGAACCGCTCGTGATGCGTCCGCAGTGGGGCGCATTCGGCGAGGCCAAGCAGACCTTGTCGGCCTGCTTCGTGAATCCGCTTGCCATCGAGGGCGACCTCCAAGGCAAGTTGGGTCTTCGCAAGATGCTGCTGCCGACGGGCCCCACGCGGAAGCTCAACAAGTCGGACATGCTGCACAACACGGCCTGCCCGAACATCACCGTGAACCCGCAGACCTTCGACGTGATGATCGACGGCCGCGTGATCACCTGCGATCCTGCGAAGGTGGTGCCGCTCGCACAGCGCTACATGCTGCGCTGAGACACCTCCGACGACACGCCTCGTTGCAACACCGGACACATCGATGAACGACATCAACGCGAATGCCATTCCTGCAGCGTCCCGCGAACGCCCGTCCACCGCGGCGCGCGTGGGCATCGGCGGGCCGGTGGGCAGCGGCAAGACCGCGCTGCTCGAACAGCTCATCCCACGCTTCCTCGCGCGGGGCACCGACCTCGCCGTCATCACCAACGACATCGCCACGAAGGAAGACGCCGAGCGCGTCCGCCGCAGTGGGCTGATCGCCCCGGAGCGCGTGCTGGCGGTGGAGACGGGCGCGTGCCCGCACTCCGCGATCCGCGAGGACCCGACGCTCAACATGCAATCCGCCGACGATCTGGACCGGCGCTTCCCGGGCCTCGAACTGATCCTCATCGAATCCGGCGGTGACAATCTCGCGTCGTCGTTCTCCCTCGATCTCGTCGACTACTGGCTCTTCGTGATCGACGTGGCGGGCGGCGACGACATCCCCCGCAAGCGCGGCCTCGGCGTGCTCTCCTGCGACCTGCTCGTCATCAACAAGACGGACCTGGCTCCGTACGTCCGCGTCGACCTGCCGCGCATGGTGCGCGAGGCCAACGAGGTCCGGAAGGGCAAGCCGGTGCTGCTCACGAACTGCGCGATCGGCGATGGCGTGGACGCCGTCGTCGAGCAGATTGCCCGCGAGGTGCTCTTTGACCGGTGACCGACTTCTTCCCGAAGACCTGACGCCGCTCGACCAGCCGCGGCAGGTCATCCTCGCGTTCGCGAACGACCCTGCGGGCCGCACGTTTCCCAAACGGCAGCGCGCAGCGTATCCGTTCCACATCGGGCGCGCCCTGTACCTCCCTGGCGACCCGGCGGGCTTCTGCACGCTCTATCTGCAGTCGTGCTCCGGCGGCATCTTCCAGCACGATCGCCTCGGCATCGCGGTGCGGGCCGAGGAAGGAGCGCGGGTGCACCTCACGACCTCGGCCTCGACCGTCGTGCACGCGATGGACGACGGCGACGCCGTGCAGGATGTCCTCGTCGAAGCCGGTCCGGACTCGCTCGTCGAGTACCTGCCCGACCCGCAGATCCTCTTCCCGCGAAGCCGCCTCGCGAACCGGCTCGTAGTGCGCGCGCATCCGACGGCGACGGTGCTCGCCTGCGACAGCTTTCTGCCGCACGACCCCGAGGGCGGTGCGAGCCCCTTCGGCTGGCTGCGGTCCGACACGCGCATCGAAGATGAGACCGGACGGCTGCTCGCGGCGGATCGCTTCGAGGTGACCGGTGCAGCGTCGATGGCGGATACGGTCGGCGTGCAAGGCGCCTATCGCATCCAGGCGACGCTGATGGTCGTGCACCGTCGCGACCCCGATGCCGCGCTGGCTGCGCTGCGCAGCGTCGTGCCGGAAGGCGGCGCCGTCTACGCGGGGGCCTCGCTGCTGCCCGGCGGTGCGGGAGCGTGGCTGCGCGCGCTGTCGAGCGATGCAGTCGCCTTGCGGCGCCTCGTGCGGGACGGCTGGGCCGCCGCCCGTGAACAACTCACCGGCGCCCCCCCGGGCATCCGCAGGAAGTGATGCGGACCGGAACACACCTCGGAGAATTTCGGAGATGACGGACCTCAGCGCCCCCACCGCGGCAGCGGACCCGATCGCGCAATACCGCATCGGCCGCGAGCCCTACTATCGACCGGTGGGTCAGGAGATCGAACTCTACGAGGCCGCCTACGCAGCGCGCCTGCCCATGATGCTGAAGGGCCCCACCGGCTGCGGCAAGACGCGCTTCATCGAGTACATGGCGTGGAAGCTCGGCAAGCCGCTGGTCACGCTGGCGTGCAACGAGGACATGACGGCGTCCGACCTGGTCGGACGCTATCTGCTCGATGCGCAGGGCACGCGCTGGCAGGACGGCCCGCTGACGCTCGCGGCGCGATACGGCGCCATCTGCTATCTCGACGAGGTCGTCGAGGCGCGGCAGGACACCGCGGTGGTGATCCATCCGCTGACCGACGCGCGGCGCTGCCTGCCGCTCGAGAAGAAGAACGAACTGGTCGAAGCGCATCCCGACTTCCAGCTCGTCATCTCGTACAACCCCGGATACCAGAGCATCCTCAAGGACCTCAAGCAGTCCACGAAGCAGCGCTTCGGTGCGCTCGACTTCCACTATCCCGAAGCGCGCATCGAGGCGGAAATCGTCGGCCACGAGAGCGGCGTGAGCCCCGACATCGCGGCGAAGCTCGTGTCCGTCGGCGAGAAGACCCGGCACCTCAAGGGCCACGGTCTGGAAGAGGGCGCATCGACGCGGATGCTGATCCACGCCGGACACCTGATCGCGCGCGGTATCGACCCGGTGGCCGCCTGCCGCGTGACGCTCGTGCGCCCCATCACCGACGACGCGGACATGCGCGACGCGCTCGACGCGGTGGTGACGGCGTTCTTCTGATGGTGGCTTGCCTCGTCGATGCCTCCGACATCGGGCCTACCGGTGTCCCACATGGTCGGTGCCCCTCACCCCGGCCCTCTCCACCTCGCGCCGGAGTCGCTCGGATTCGGCAGGCACCGAACAGTGCGCAGGCACTCTTCGGTGTCCAGCCTCATCCCCGCAACCATGCGGGGAGAGGGAGTTGGCGCGACTGCTCCCTCTCCCCGTGTCCTCACGGGGAGAGGGTTGGGGTGAGGGGCCGCCACGGCGACGGATGGACGACGGCGCCCAAGTCTGCGTCGCTGCAAACTCGATAGCGCCCCACCACCCCATGAACGCCCCTCTCCCCGACGCCGTCCGCTTCCTCGACGTCCGCCGTCGCCTCGCGTTCTTCCTCCGGGCCCTCTGGGACCAGGGCCGCGATCTCCGCTCGTTCCAGGCCACGCTCAAGCAGAGCCGCCCGTACATCACGGCGATGGGCATCCATCTCCCGGAGTCATGGCGTAGCGCCACCGGCGAGACCGGCAGCGCGCTCTATCGCGCTGCCGTGGCCCACGCCGCCGCGCATCTCACGTTCTCGCCGCCGCCGCAGAAGCGCGGCAAGTTGCGGCCGGTGCAGGTCGCCATCGCCGGTGTGCTGGAGGACGCCCGCGTCGAGCGCCTCGCATGCCGCGAGATGCCCGGCCTGCAGCGACTCTGGGTGCGCTTCCACGAGGCCAAGCCGCAGGGCGCAGCCACGTTCCAGGATCTCGCCGTGCGACTCGCGCGCGCGCTCGCAGACCCCGACTACGAAGACGACAACCCGTGGGTGATGAAGGCGCGCCACGCGTTCGAGTCGCCCGACGTCGATCTCGCCGATCCTTCGTTCGTTCGGCCCATGGCTTCGCTGCTCGGTAACGACATCGGGCAGATGCGCCTGCAGTTCAACGCGAAGACCTACGTGGTCGATCCGGTGTACCGCGACGACAACTCGCTGCTGTGGGTGCCTCAGCCCCAGGAGGACGACGAGGGCATCCCGCTGGAGGACGAGATCCTCATGGCGCAGCCCGAGGACGGCGACAACGACGAAGGTCAGGTGCTCGAGGCGCCCGGCGCGGAAGAGATCGTGGGGCCGAAGCCCGTCGGCGCCGGTGCCGCCGAGGAAGCCGACGAGAGCGGTCTCGGCGACTGGCTGCGCTCCGTGCCGTATCCCGAATGGGACTATCTCGTCAGCCTGTCGCGCCCCGCCTGGTGCACCGTGCAGGAGACGCCTGCCGAACCGGCCAACCCCGCGCTCATCGACGAGATCACCCATCGCCACGAGTCGCTGCTCCAGCGCATCGACGCGCTCATCCGCGGCAGCGAACTACGCAAGCCGCGCCGCCTGCGCCGTCAGATGGAAGGCGACCATCTCGACCTCGACGCGGTGGTGAACGCGATGATCGACGTGCGCTCCGGCCGCACCCCCGATCCGCGCCTGCACGTGCGCATCGATCGCCACGAACGCGACCTCTCCGTGCTTGTGCTGCTCGACCTGTCGGAGTCCACGAACGACCTCGTGAAAGGCACCGGGCAGAAAGTGCTCGACCTCGCGCGCGAAGCCACGGTGTTGCTCGCAGCGGCAATGGACCGCATCGGCGACCGCTTCGCGATCCACGGCTTCTGCTCCAACGGCCGGAACGAGGTGCGGTACCTGCGCTTCAAGGAATTCTCGATGCCGTTCGAGGACACCGCGAAGGCCCGCCTCGCGGGGATGACCGGTCAGCTCTCCACCCGCATGGGCGGTGCGCTGCGGCACGCGACGCGTCTGCTGCAGGCGCAGGCGAGCGACAAGAAGTTGATCCTGCTCATCACCGACGGCCAACCCCACGACATCGACGCGCACGATCCGAAGTACCTGCAGTTCGACGCGAAGAAAGCGGTCGAGGAAGCGAGCCGCGCAGGCATCTACACGTACTGCATGAGCCTCGACCCGAAGGCGGACGAGTACGTGAGTCGCATCTTCGGGCAGCGCAACTACACGGTGATGGACCGCATCGAGCGGTTGCCTGAGAAGTTGCCGGGGTTGTATCTGCGGTTGACGCGCTGAGCGGTGCACCACGAACTGCAGGAGCGGCCCATGGCCGCGAAAGCGATGGTTCCGGTCGAAGCGTTTCCGTGCATCAACCGCTTTCGGGGCCATGGGCCCCTCCTACAGGAACCGCCGCTTCGATCCGCCCCCGGTCGGTGCACCACGAACTGTAGGAGCGGCCCATGGCCCCATGGCACTACCTTAAGCCTCCGCTGCACGATTGTGCAGGATCTGAGCGCGCGCGATGTGGCGCGGGACTTGGAGCAGTGGATGCCTCTTCGGCCTTCGCTTGACCGCCTGGGGCTCCACGCGGTCTGG
>LNFM01004623.1_pt1 | contig 58967 bp, 52 predicted proteins | sample 596031 | NCBI WGS metagenome assembly LNFM01 (sample SAMN04254537, study PRJNA301005) | activated carbon metagenome | isolation source: dual media filters at the Ann Arbor, Michigan drinking water treatment plant | place: USA: Ann Arbor | reverse complement strand
TCTCGAGCAGGATGCGCGCGGTGGTCAGGGCGGCGTCGCGGTCCCAGTCGGAGGCGTGCAGCGCGGTCATGGCGGTCTGTCCTGGTGGTGGTGCGGTGTCGCACCGTCGTAATCGGCGGGGCGGGCCGCGTCCATGACGGAGCGAGTCTGGGTGCTGGCCGACCCGCGGGCGGGCACCGCGGCCCAGGCGCTGGGCATCGCCGAACGGCTGGGCCTGCCCTTCCGGACGGTGCCGCTGGCCTGGGGGCCACTGGCGCGGCTGCCGCTGCGCTGGGGCACGCTGGCGGGCCTGGCACCCACGGCGCGCGGGGCGTTCACCGGGCCGTGGCCGGACCTCGCCCTCTCCGCGGGGCGGCGCAGCGCACCGCTGGCGTTGTGGCTGGCGGCGCGGGGCGTTCGCACCGTGCACTGCATGCGCCCGGGCTTCGCGGAACGTCGCTTCGACCTGCTCGTGGCTGGCCGGCACGACGACCCGCCGGTCGCGCCGAACATGCTGCCGATACTGGGCGCCACGCACCGCATGTCCCCGGCGCGGCTTGCGGCGGCGCGCGAGGAATGGGTCGCCTTCGCCGCGCTGCCCACGCCGCGCGTGGCGCTGCTGCTGGGCGGCCCGCCGCGCGCCGAGGGCATGGCGCCCGCCACCGCCGCCGCCATCGGCGCGACCGTCGCTGGATTCGCCGGCAGCGTGATGGCCACCGGGTCTCGCCGCACAGGGGCCGCCGCCGAACAGGCCGTCGCCACGGCGCTGGCCGCCGTGCCGCATCGCCTGCATCGCTGGGGCGATGGCGGCCCCAACCCGTATGCCGGGATGCTCGCCTGGGCCGATGCGGTGGTGGTGACGGGGGATTCGGTGTCGATGCTCTCGGAATCCCTGGCAACCGCGGCACCGGTCTTCATCGCCGACCCGGGCGGGCTCGGCCCGCGCCACCGCCGCCTGCATGACAGCCTGCTGGCCGCCGGCCAGGTGCGCCTGCTGGCGGATGCACCGGCGCCGTTCCCACGCGACGCGCTGGACGAAACCGGGCGCGTCGCCGCCGCCATCCTGGATCGTGGCCTGGCCTGATCAGCGCGGCGCGGCCAGCACCAGCGTCCAGAACAGCCGCGGGACGTTGCCCTGCATCATCCCCGGCCCGGCCGCGAAGCCGAGGCCGACCTGCGTGACATCGGCGGCCAGGATGTTGTCGCGGTGCCCCGGGCTGTGCATCCACCCCGTCATGGCCTGGCGCAGATCGCTGTAGCCGGCGCCGACATTCTCCCGCGTGCTGCGCCAGGCATAGCCCGCCCGGGTGACGCGCTGCGCGGGGTCGGACCCGTCGCGGCCGCGGTGGCTGAGCTGGTCGCGGCGCAGCATGTCGACCGAATGCGCCAGGGCCGCGCGCGACAGGCGAGGATCGAGCGTCAGCGGCGCACGCCCGGCGCGGGCGCGGATGGCGTTCAATTCGGCCAGCATGGCCTGTTGCAGCGCCGGGTCGGCGGCGTGCGCGGGCAGCGCCAGCAGGATCCCGAGAACCAGGATGATCGCCTTCACGCCATGGCCTCCGAATCGACGTCGTTCACCGGGCCAACGCAGCCGAGGCCGATGGCCTTCCCATGGCGCCACGGCCGTGACGGCCTGCCATCGATCCAGCGCGGCCGGTGCGTGCGCGCGCTCGCGACCCGTCAGCCCTTCGCGGCCAGCAGGCTGAGGTATTCCCAGCCGATCGTCGCAGCCGCCAGCGCGGTGATCTCGGCCACGTCGTAGGCGGGCGCGACCTCGACCACATCGGCGCCGCGGAAATCCAGCGCGCCGAGGCGCCGCAGGATGCCCTGCACCTGCCAGGTCGCGAGGCCGCCGATCTCCGGCGTGCCGGTGCCGGGCGCGAAGGCCGGGTCGAGCCCGTCGATGTCGAAGGACAGGTAGGCCGGGCCGTCGCCGACCACCGAACGCACCTGCGCGGCGATGGCGGCGGGCGTGCTCTCGTGCACGTCCTGGGCCGAGAGGATCGTCACCCCCTGGCCACGCGTCCAGTCGAACATCTCCGGCCAGGCGGGCGCGCGAATGCCGACCTGGATCATGCGTTTGGGTGCGACCAGCCCCTCGGTGATGGCGTGCCAGAACACCGAACCATGCGCGAATGGCTGCCCGAAATTGTCTTCGGAGGTGTCCAGATGCGCGTCGATATGCACCAGGCCCACCGGTTGCCCGATCCGCTTCACCAGCGCGCGCAGCAGGGGCAGCGTGACGCCGTGTTCGCCCCCGAAGGCCAGCAGATGCGCCAGCCCCGCCGCCTGCGCCTCGATCCGCGCGAGGCTGCCGGGAATGTCGCCCAGCGCGATCTCGAACTCCCCGAGGTCCGACAGGTCGAGGCCGGCGGGATCGACGCCGGTCACCGGGTGCCGCCCATCGGTCAGCATGCGTGCCGCGGCGCGGATGGCGCGCGGCCCGTCGCGGGTGCCGGCGCGGTTGGTGGTGCCGATATCCATCGGGATACCGGCGACGCAGACCGCGGCGCCGCGGTCGCCCGGCCGCGCACCGAGGAAGGCATGCGGGGCGGCGAAGGTGATCGGTGTGCTCATGGGCCGTTCCATGCCCGCGCGCGGGCCGGCCTGTCCAGCCACGCTTTCACACCCAGCGCCCGAGCGGGTAGACCCACGCCATGGACAGGTTCCCCCCCGCCCCACGCCCTGCCCTCGATGCCATCGAGGGGTCATTGATCCGCGAGGTGTCGTTGGCCGGGCGCGACATCCCCGGCCTGATCCGACTGTTCTTCGGCGAACCCGACACCGTCACGCCGGCCTTCATCCGCGACGCCGCCAAGGCCGCGCTCGATGCCGGGGAGACCTTCTACGCGCCCAATGCCGGCATCGCGCCGCTGCGCGAGGCGGTGTCGCGCTACCTGACGCGCCACGGCCGGCCGGTGGGCCCGGAGCGGGTGGCGGTCACCGCCTCGGGCGTGAACGCGCTGATGCTGGTGGCGCAGGCGCTGCTCGACCCCGGCGACGAGGTGGTGATCCCGATGCCGGCCTGGCCGAACATGGATGGCATCGCGCGGGTGCTCGGCGCGCGCGTCACGGCCCTGCCGCTGCGCATCGCCAATGGCGTGTGGCGCGTCGACCTCGATGAAGTGCTGGCGGCGATCACGCCGGCCACGCGCATGGTGTTCCTGAACAGCCCCGGCAACCCGACCGGCTGGACGCTGAGCGCCGGGGAACAGCGCGCCATCCTGGATCACTGCCGGCGCACCGGCACCTGGATCCTGGCCGACGACGTGTACGAGCGCCTGTATTTCGCCGGCGATGCCGCGCCGTCCTTCCTGTCGATCGCGACGGCCGATGACCGCGTCGTGTCGGTCAATTCCTTCAGCAAGTCGTGGTCCATGACCGGCTGGCGGCTGGGCTGGATCGTCGCCCCGCCGACGCTCATGGACGCCATCGCCAAGCTGAACGAGTTCAACATGTCCTCGGCGCCGACCTTCGTGCAGCACGCGGGGGTGGCGGCGCTGGACCAGGGCGATGGCTTCGTGGCGGAGACGCAGGCGCGCTACCGGGCGGCGCGCGACCTGGCGCATGGCATCCTGTCCGCCGTGCCAGGCGTGACCGCGCCGCGGCCCGACGGGGCGATGTACCTGTTCCTGCGGGTGGCCGGCTGCACCGACAGCGTGGCGTTGGCGAAATCCCTGCTGACCAGCGCGGGCGTCGGCCTGGCACCCGGTGCCGCCTTCGGCGCGGGCGGGGAGGGGCACCTGCGCCTGTGCTTCGCGCAGAGCGAGGACCGCTTGCGCACCGCCTGCACGCGGCTGGCGGCGGCGCTGGGCGGCGGCCTGAACCCGTCTGCGGCGGCATGACCGCGAACACGGGAATGTGAAATCCTGCGTGACATCCCTGCGCGACTTCGGAAATACTGACAGCCCGAGCTGGGCGCCGCGCGGCTCGACTGGCTGTCAGGACCCCGTCGATGACGCTTTTCAGCTTCAGCACCCTTCAGAAAAACCAACGCCTGGCGTTCGACCCTGTCGCTGACACGCTCGACTTCGACGTGGCCGGGGCGACGGCCGGGACGGTGCGCCTGGTGAAGACGGCCGTGGGCGTAGCCTTCAGCTTCGGGGGCAAGACGGTCTTCCTCGACGGCGTCACGCTGTATGACCTTGACTCCGACCGTTTCGGCTTCACGGACAATGGCGGGCTGCTTGTCGGCGACGGGCTGGCGAGCGGCTTCGCGGATTTCTACGGGCTCGACTACAGCGATGTCCCCGCGGCCGTGACCGGCGACTTGCAGATCTGGGGCCTCGAGGGAGCAGACCTGATCGCCGGCGGCGACGGGCGCGACGTGCTGGTCGGCAACACCGCGCTGACGGGCCTCGCGCATGTATCGCGCGTCGGCGCGGCGGGCTCGCCCACCCGCAGCGCGCTGCCGACCGTCTCCGCAGATGGCCGCTTCGTGGCCTTCGAAGGCGGCTGGACCGGCTTCGGCAGCGTGAACAACAACGCGCAGGACGTGCTGGTGAAGGACATGGTGACCGGCACGGTCACCAATGAACACAGGTCCTCGACCGGGGCCGTGGGGCTGTCGGGCTCGGGCGCGCCGGTGATCTCGGCGGACGGGCTGTCGGTAGCCTTCGTGAGTACCTCCCAGCTCATCTCGCCCACCGTCACGCCAAGCGGCACTGTCTGGGTCGCGGGCACGACGTCCGCCGCGATCGAGGCCGTGTCGCGCACCGCCGGCGGGGTCTTCGGCAATGAAGGTGGCCGCTTCCCGGACCTCTCGGCCGATGGCCGGTACGTGGTGTTCGAAAGCCGGTCGACCAACCTCGCCGCCGGCGGCAACGTGACGCATGAGGACATCTACCTCAAGGACCGCGATACCGGCGCGCTGGCGCGCATCTCGACCAGCCTCGCCGGTGGCGATGGCAATGGCGAGAGCCGCTACGCGCGGATTTCCGCCGATGGCCGCTACGTCGTGTTCCAAAGCGCGGCAAGCAACCTGACTACCGGCGACAGCAACGGTCGGATCGACATCTTCCTGTGGGACCGCGAGACCGGCGGCCTGACCAACATCACCCGCACCAGCACCGGTGCCAACGACAGCCTGCGGCCGGATGTCGCCTTCGACAACGGCTTCGGCGGGGTGGTGGTGTTCGACACCACCGCGTCGCTGGTGGCGGCCGACACCAACAACGCCAGCGACGTCTATGCCTGGTCGATCGCCGACAAGACCTTCCAGCTGGTCTCCGCCGCGGCGAATGGCGCGGTATCGGCAGTCGGCGCGCAGGAGGGGTCGGTCTCGGGCGACGGGCGCTTCGCCGTCTTCCGGTCTTTCTCCCCTAATCTGGTGGCGGGGGACACCAACGGTTTCGCCGATGTCTTCGTGAAGGACCTGTTCACCGGCGCCATCGCGCTGGTGTCCCGCCTGCCGGGCGTGCAGGGCAACCAGCAGGCCGACACGGCGCCGCAGATCTCGCTCGGCGGCGACTGGATCGTCTTCGGCTCCAGCGCGGGCAACCTCGCCGCCAGCGATGCGAATTTCGGACTGCCGGATGTCTTCCGCGTGTCCAACCCGCTGCTGTTCGACACGCTGCAGGGCGGCGCGAACAACGATACCTACGTGATCGCCCGCAATGACGTGATCATCGAGCAGGTAGGCGGCGGCACCGACCTGGTGCAGAGCGCGATCACCCATACCTTGGGCGCCAACCTCGAGAACCTGACGCTGACCGGTGCCGCGAACATCAGCGGCACCGGCAATGCCGCGAGGAACATCATCACCGGCAATGCCGGTGCGAACCGGCTGAACGGCGTCGGTGGCAGCGATGTGCTGAGCGGTGCCGGCGGCAACGATACGCTGGATGGTGGCATCGCCAACGACCGCCTGCTTGGCGGGGTGGGCGATGACAGCCTGGCCGGCGGCGACGGCAACGACACGCTGGATGGTGGCGCCGGCAACGATACGCTCTCCGGCGGTCCCGGATCCGACCAACTGGCCGGTGGGGCCGACGCCGACGCCGTCGTACTCAACAGCAGTGTCGGTAAGGACACGGTGACTGACTTCGTCTCGGGGACCGACCGGCTGCGCCTGTCGATGGCCGCCTTCGACATCGGGGATGGCGACCTGCTGGTCGAGGGCGGGCTGGTGCGCGGCGCGCCGGGGGGCTTCGGCACAGGGGCGGAACTCGTGATCTTCACCGCCAATGGCGGCGCGCTGGACGCGGCCGGCGCGGCGGCGCGGATCGGTGGGGCGAGCGCGGCCTATGCCATCGGGGCGACGCGGCTCTTTGCCGTCGACAACGGCACGGCCAGTTCGATCTTCCTGTTCACCGCGGCGGATACGAACGCGGTGGTCTCCGCCGGCGAGTTGACGCTGGTCGCGAACCTCTCGGCGACGCCGGCGACGGTTCTGGCCGACTACCTCTTTGTCGTCTGAGCCCACGTCGCGGCTTCCCGTTTGCGGGCAGCGGTCCTTAACTGCTGGCTCCCAACGCAGGAGCCCGCCGCCATGCCCGACCCGATGGACAAGCCGCAATTCGACGCGCTGATGGCGCGCCACGGCATCCCGCTGACCGAGGCCGAGAAGGAAGGCATCCGCGCCGTCTCCGGCCATATCCTGGCCTTCGCCGCGCGCGTGCGCACCCCGCGCGACGCCGGCGCCGAGATGGCCGTGACCTTCGCCCCGAAGGACGCGGCCCGATGATCCCGACCATCGCCGAGGCTTCGCGCCGCATCGCCGCCAAGGACCTATCCCCGGTCGAATTCATGAAGGACCGGCTGGCGAAGGCGCAGGCGCTGAACCCTGAGATCCACGCCTTCATCCGCTTCACGCCCGAACTCGCGCTGGCCCAGGCGCAGGCGGCCGAGGCGCGGCAGATGGCCGGCACCCTGCGCGGCCCGCTCGATGGCATTCCGATCGCGCACAAGGATATCTACGAGACTGCGGGCATCCCCACCACGGGCCATTCCCGCGTGTTGCAACACCACGTGCCGAAGGCGGATTCTGCCGCCGTGCGCGCCTGGGCGGATGGCGGTGCCGTGATGCTCGGTAAACTGGCCACGCACGAATTCGCCTGGGGTGGCCCGTCCTTCGACCTGCCGTGGCCGCCGGCGCGCAACCCGTGGGACACGGCGCGGTTCACCTCGGGCTCGTCCTCGGGCACCGGCGCCGCGGTGGCGGCTGGCGTGATCCTGGGCGGCACGGGGTCGGATACCGGCGGGTCGATCCGCGGGCCCGCCGCGCTGTGCGGCACCGCGGGCATCAAGCCGACCTACGGGCTGTGTTCGCGCACGGGCGTGCTGCCGCTCTCGCAAAGCCTCGATACCGTCGGGCCGCTGGCCTGGACGGTCGAAGACTGCGCCATCCTGCTCGATGCGCTGACCGGCCATGACCCGGCCGACCCGTCCAGCGCGAACCGGCCGAAGCCCGACCTGCTGACCGGGCTGAATGGCGGCGTGCGCGGCCTGCGCATCGGCGTGATCCGGCATTTCCACGAAACCGACTGGCCGGTGACCGCGGGTGTCGCCGCGGGCATCGCCGACGTCGCGCGGACGCTGGAAGGGCTGGGCGCAACGGTGGTCGAGGTCACGCTGCCGCCTCTGCAGGACTTCAACGCCGCGGGCTGGCTGATCCTCGCCGCCGATGCCTTCGCCGTGCACGAGCCCTGGCTGCGGACGAAGTACCGCGAGTACGGCGAATACCTGCGCGAACGCCTGGCCCTGGCCGGCACCATCACCGCCGCCGACTACCTGCAGGCGCAGCGCCGCCGGCGCGAATTGTGCGATGCGGTGGCGAAGGTGATGCAGGGCTGCGACCTGCTGCTGACCGCGGCGCAACCCGGCGAGGCGCCGCTGATCACCGTGCCCGGCAAGTGGACGTCCTTCGAAGTCGCGAACTTCACCATCCCGTTCAACCTGACCGGCCAGCCGGCGCTGACCGTCTGCGCCGGCTTCGGCGAGGGCGGCCTGCCGGTCGGCGCGCAACTGATCGGCCGGCCCTTCGAGGATGCGACGGTGCTGCGCGCCGGCCATGCCTATGAACAGGCGACCACCTGGCGGGCGCGGCGCCCGGCGATGGCGGGGTAGGCCCGGTATGCTGCCCGGGCGCGTCGTGGCGGATCGCGCCGCGGCGCGCCCTCAGCCGCGCAGCAGCGGCTTCACCGCGTATTCCCACAGGGTGAAGACCACCTCGATCGCCACCAGGATCACGACCGCGGCCTCCAGCCGCAATGCGCGTCGGCCGTGGATCAGCGACAGCACGCCCTCGGTGGTGTCGCCGATCAGGGACAGTTTGCGGTCGAGCGCGGCGGAGCGTTCCTTCAACTCGTATTCATCCGCCAGCCGCGCGTGCAGGCGCTCGAGCGACGGGTGGTCCCACAGGATCTCCGGCTTGTCCTCGGCCTCGACGCGCGCCGTGGTGCGGCTGCGCGCGGACAGCGCATGGCCGATCTGCCGGTGCAGCGCGCGGGAGGATGCGGCAAGCCGCCCCTCGGTCTTCAGCGTGGTGACCACCGGCTCCAGCCGGTCGAGCGCGGCGGCCAGCAGCGCTTCCTGATGCGCCAGCGCGGCCGACTTCGCCAGCGCATCCGCCACCACCGCGAGGCGCGGCACCGATAGGTCGCGCAGGCGGATCACGCCGTCGGGGTCGATGCCGTCCTGCTCGGCGCCGGTCTCGATGGTGGCCTTTTCCTCGATGGATGCTGGCAGCGGCGCGGTCAGGCGTGGCTTCAGCATCTCGATCACCGCGGCTTCCTGCGCGGCGGTGGCGCCAATGAAGACCACCGCACCCCAGCGGAAGGCGAAGGCGGTGAAGCCCTCGGGGGTGGCGAGCGGCACCGGGTCGGCCAGCGGCGCGCCCTCGCGCGGCAGGCCGCGATGGTCGAGCCGTTCGCCGAGCAGCAGTGCGCGCGCCTGGGTCATGGTCAGGCGATCTCGCCCTCGGCGCGCAGGTCCAGCAGGGCGGCGCGGAAGGCGGCGACGGTCGCCTCGATCTCCGCCGGTCCGTGCATGGCGCTGACCGGCCCGCCCGGCCAGGGCGAGAAATCCACGCCATGCGTGCGCATGGCCAGCAGGAGCTTGACGATGCTGGCGTTGCCGCGCGGCGCCTTGAGGTCGGCATAGCCCAGCGCCAGCGGGTCGAAGCCGCGCGGCGTGATCGGCAGCCGGTTCCAGTTGGTGAAGATGTGGATGCCGGTGTGCTGGCCATACACCGCCCAGGGGATCGACAGCGCATCGAGCACGTCGTTCATCGCGCCGCGCAGCGTGGCGGCGGTCGCGTGCGTGCGTGCAATGGCGTCGGTGTCGCGCAGGATTTCCAGCGTGGCGATGCCCGCCGCCGCCGACAGCGGGTTCGCGTTGTAGGTGCCCTGGTGCGGGATTTTCTCCACGCCCCGCGCGGCCGCGCGCTCGGGGTCGAGCAGTTCCAGCAGGTCGGTGCGCCCGACCACCGCGCCGCCGGGCAGTCCGCCGGCCAGGATTTTTGCGAGCGTCGTCAGGTCCGGCGTGATGCCCAGCACCTCCTGCGCGCCGCCGCGGGCCACGCGGAAGCCGGTCACCACCTCGTCGAACACCAGCACCACGCCGTGCTTCGCGGTCGCGGCGCGCAACAGGTGCACGAAGTCCGGCCGCAGCGGCACCTGGCCGTAGGTCGAACCCGTGGGTTCCAGGATGGCGGCGGCGATCTCGTGGCCATGCGCGGCCAGGAGAGCCGACAACCCGGCGTCGTCGTTCGGGTCCGCCAGCAGCACGCTTTCGCTGAGCCCCTCGAGGATTCCCGGCGTCGGCGTGCCATCGAAATGGTTGGTCACGCCAAAGGCCACATGGTCATGCCAGCCGTGGAAATGGCCGCGCAGGCGCAGCAGCTTCGAACGGCCCGTCGCGGCGCGTGCGACGCGCAGCGCCATCAGCGTCGCCTCGGTGCCGGAATTGGTGAAGCGGATCATCTGCGCGCTCGGCAGCATGTCCTTGATCAGTTCGGCCCAGCGGTTCTCCAGCGCGTGGTTGGCGCCGTAATGCGTGCCCTTGGCCAATTGTTCGGCCACCCGCGCCGTCACCACGGGATGCGCATGGCCCAGGATCAGCGCGCCATGGCCGCCGGCGTAGTCGATGTATTCATGGCCATCGACGTCCCATTTGCGCGCACCCGCGGCGCGCGCCACCGCGATCGGATGCGGGCGGACATAGCGCGTGTCGTGGGTGACGCCGCCGGGGAAATGCGTGCGCGCCTCGGCATAGGCCGCGGCACTGCCCGGCGTATGCGCCGTGAAGGCGGCGATGATCGGGGAATTGGTGGGCGGGATGGCTTTCATGGGGGGCCTCGGCGGGGCTGCGGCGGCGCCAGCCTGCGCGGCCTGCCATGCGCTGTCCATGGGGCTGTGTCTCCGAGATGTGGTGTGAATCCTGCCATCGGAGGTCTATATGGAGGGGGTCGCTGGCCGATCCGCCGGCCGGCGCCCGAGGACCCGATGGACGGTTTTGCCCCCGCGCCGGCACCCCCGCCGGCGCCACCCACCATGACACCCCCGCCCGGTTCGGCTTTCGGCACCGCGCCGGTCGTCGCCCGCGGCTTCGACCCGGGGATGGGCCTGGCGGTCGCGCGGCGCACCGTGCTGCGCGCCGAGGACGGGGAGGATTTCGGCCGCGTCGCCGCGCGCGTTGCCGCCGGCAACATGGGCCTGCTCGGGCGCGACCTGACAGCGGCCGATGATGCGGAACAGGCGCAACTGCGCAATGCCATCGCGACCGGTGCGCTGGTCACCTCCGGCCGCCACCTCCAGCACGGCGATCCTGGGCAGCCGCGGCGCAACATGGAGGTCTTCACCAACTGCGCCACCGCCGGTGCGTCCTTCACCAAGTTCTACCTGCTGCTGAACGGTGCCGGCGTGGGTCGCGCCTATGACGACGCGCTGTGCCCGGTCGATTGGGCGGATGCGCCGGACGTGTTGCTGTATCTCTCGCCCGCCCATCCCGACTGGCCGCAGGGACGCGCCGCGCTGCATCGCTTCGGCGTCGAATTCGGCCTGCTGCGCTGGGGCATGGGGCCGGACGCCTTCGGCGACGCCGAGGAAGCCGATGTCCGCGGCTTCCTGGCGCGCGAATTGGTGCACGACCTGGCGCGCGTGCCGGCGGATGCCATCCGCCACCGCATCGCCGACACGCGCGAGGGCTGGGCGCGCGCCATCGAGATCCTGGAAGGCATGGCGCATCGCGGCGAGCGCGGGCGCACCCTGCTGCTCGACCTGTCCGATATCCGCCCGCTCGGCCAGCCGATCCTGGGCATGCAGGGGCGCCCGGCCTCCGGCCCGCTGTCGCTGCTGCGCGCCTTCATCACCCTGCGGCGCGAGGTGATCGAGGCCGCGCGCGACCGCGACCCGCAGGGCGAGGCGATGCGCCCCTGGGAACAGGCGCTGCGCGCCGACCACATCCTGTCCACCGAGGTGCAGGTGGGTGGCGCGCGGCGCGCGGCGCGCATGGCGACCAAATCCTGGCGCGACCCCGGTGCGCTGCGCTTCGTGCGGCTGAAGGCGGAGGGCGGGCTGTGGACCGCCAATCATTCGCTGATGGTCGATGCCGAATTCTGGGCGCGCGTCGGGCGCACGGACGACGAACCGCTGACGCGGCACGCGCGCGCGCTGTTCGCCGCGGCAACCGCCTGTGCCTACGTCAACGGAGAGCCCGGCTTCATCAACGGCGACAAGCTCGAAGACGCGCGCAGCGGCTTCGCGCGGGAGAAGCCCGCGACGGCGGAGGCCGGTTCGTCGCGCTATCGCGTGCAGGAGGGTGCGGCGGTCCTGGCCGATGTGGCGCGCCGCGCCGCCACCGCGCATTTCCCGGTCACCACGAATCCCTGCGGCGAGGTCGTGCTGCATGTCACCGGCGGCTATTGCGTGATCGCGGATTTCGCGCCGCTGCTGGCCTGCCCGGTGCCGTTCGACGCGCTGACGCCCGGCGCGGTGCCGGCCGATGTGGCGCGCGCCTGGGATGACCGGGTGGAGGCCGCGGTGCGGCTCGGCGTGCGCTTCCTCATCCGGGTGAACCGGATGGATGCGCTCTATGCCGCCGAGGTGGCGCGCACCAATCGCATCGGCATCGGCCCGACCGGCCTGCATGAATGGGCGTGGGCGCGCTTCGGCCTGGCCTTCCGGGACCTGCTGGACGAGGACCGCGCGCGGCCCTTCTGGGATGCGCTGGCACGGCTGTCCGATGCCGCGAAGGATGAAGCCACGTCCTACGCCGCCGCCCTGGGCTTGGCGCCGCCCGCGACGGTCACCACCATCAAGCCGGCGGGCACCACCAGCAAGTTGTTCGGCCTGACCGAGGGCGCGCACCTGCCCGCGCGCCGGCAATACCTGCGCTGGGTGCAGTTCCGCGGCGGGCCGGATGGCAGGGGCGGCTGGCTGGCCGGCGGCGACCCGCTGATCGGCGACTACGCCGCGCGCGGCTATCCGGTGCGTGCGCTCGAGACCTTCCCGGGTGTCTCCATCGTCGGCTTCCCGACGCTGCCGCTGATCCAGCGCCTGGGGATCGGCGACCGCCTGGTCACCGCACCGGAAGCGAGCCCGGAGGAACAGTATCGGTGGCTCGGCCTGCTCGAACGCCACTGGATCGGGCAGCGTCGCGGCAACCAGGTCTCCTACACGCTGAAGATCGCGACCGACCGTGTCGGGCTGGAGGAATTCCGCGCCATCCTGCGGACCCATCAGCCCCTGCTGCGCTGCTGCGCCGTGCTGCCGAGCCGGCCCGACCGCGACCTCGGCTACGAATACCTGCCGGAGGAGGAAGTGGACGAGGACCGCTTCCGCGCCATCGCCGCCGCGATCGACGATCCCGGCGTGGCGGAGGCGGTGGACCTCGCGCGGCTGCAATGCGAGGCGGGCGTCTGCCCGATCTAGCCCCTGAAGGGCTGGACCAGCAGCCGGTCGATCCGCTGCTCGCGATCCGCCCGCAGCCCCTCGACGCCGATCACCATGCCGAGCTGCCCCTTTTCCGGCTCGGCCACATAGGTGCCGAACATCCTGTCCCACACCGACAGGCAGAAGCCGAAATCGCTGTCCGTCTCGGCGCGGATTTCGGAATGGTGCACGCGGTGCATGTCCGGCGTGACCAGCACCCAGCGCAGCGGCCGGTCGAGCCAGGCCGGGATCGCGACATTGGCGTGGTTGAACAGCGCCGTCGCATTCAGCAGCACCTCGAACACCAGCACCGCTTCGGGCGGCGCGCCCAGCGCCACCACCACCACGCCCTTGATGGCGAGCGAAAGCAGGATCTCAACCGGATGGAAGCGCAGGCCCGACGACGCATCCAGTTCAGGGTCCGCGTGATGCACCCGGTGCAGCCGCCAGAGCACGGGCACCGCATGGAATACGCGATGCTGGAAGTAGATCAGCATGTCGAGCAACAGCACCGCGACCGGCGCCGCCACCCAGAACGGCACGTCGAACGCCGGCATCAACCCCAGCCCGCGCGACTCCGCCCAGATCGCGATGCCGACCGCCCCTGCCGGCGCCACCACCCGCAGCAGCCCCGTCGCCACCGCGACCAGGCCGAGGTTGGAGGGCCAGCGCCGCCAGGCCAGGCGCTGCGGGCGGCGCGGGAAGGCGAATTCCAGCGCCGCCATCGCCAGCAGCACGGCGGCGAAGACGGAAAGCCGGATCAGCGGTTCATGTGTCAGCATCACTGCGCATGTAGAGCGTCCCGGCGCCCCTTGCAGGGGTGGGCCAGCGGGGGGAGCATGGGGAAAAGGAGTCTCCCCATGCCGTTTCGCCTGGCCTTGATCCTCTCCCTCGCGCCGCTGCCCGCGCTCGCGCATCACCCGATGGGCGGGGAGGTGCCCGCCACGCTGTGGCAGGGCTTCGCCTCGGGCATCGGGCATCCGGTGATCGGGCCGGACCATTTGGCCTTCCTGCTGGCGGCGGGCGTGCTGGCGGCGACGCTGGGCGCGGGGCGCGGCATGGTGGCGATTTTCGCCTTCGTGCTCGGCGGCTTCGGCGGGAGCCTCGCGCATATCGCCGGCATCGGCTTCGGCCCGGTCGAGGCGTTGGTGGCGCTGAGCGTCGTGGCCGTGGGCCTGGCGCTGCTGTGGCGGGGCGTGCCGGCGGCGTTGGTGCCGGTTGGCTTTGCGCTGGCCGGCCTTGCGCATGGCCATGCCTTCGCCGAGGCCATCATCGGCGCCGAGGCCACGCCGCTGGCGGCATATCTGTTCGCGTTGGCGCTGGCGCAGGCGGCGATCGGACTGGGTGCGATGCTGGTGGCGCGGCGGCTCGGTGCCGATGCGCCGCGGCTGCGCCTCCCGGCCGGGGCGGTCGCGATGGTCACCGGCGTGGTGTTCCTGGCCAGCGCGCTGGCCGCCTGACCGGACAGCCGGGCGAAAGGTCTCGCCGCCCGGCGATGCGCGGCGCATGGTCTGAACCCAGCGGCCCGGATGCGGCCGCGCGGAGGAACACGGACATGACCCGGATCGCAACGCTGTGCACGGCGGCGGCCCTCGCGGCCCTGGGCGGCGCCGCCGCGCAGGCCCAGGCGCCAACGCCGGCGCAGATGAGCTTCTTCGTGACCAGCGTGGGCAGCGGCCGCGGCGCCGATCTCGGTGGCCTGGCCGGCGCGGATGCGCATTGCCAGGCGCTGGCGCAGGCGGCCGGCGCGGGGCAGCGCACCTGGCGTGCCTATCTCAGCACCAGCGCCGTGGGTGGCGCACCGGCGGTGAATGCCCGCGACAGGATCGGCGCCGGGCCGTGGCGCAATGCGCTGGGCGTCGTGGTGGCCGCCAGCGTCGATGAACTGCACGGCGCCAACAACCTGACCAAGCAGACCTCGCTGAGCGAACGCGGCGCCGTGGTGAACGGGCGCGGCGACACGCCCAACATGCACGACGTGCTGACCGGATCGCAGGAGGATGGCCGCGCCTTCGCCGGCGCCGAGGACCGCACCTGCCGCAACTGGACCTATGGCGGGCCGGATGGCGCGGCGATGGTGGGCCACCATGACCGCATCGGGCTGCGCGACGATGCGGCCTCGCGGTCGTGGAACACCTCGCATCCCTCGCGCGGCTGCACGCAGGAAGCGCTGGTGAGCACCGGCGGGGCCGGGCTGTTCATGTGCTTCGCCATCAATTGACCGGCGCCGGCCGGGCCGCTGCTCAGGCGGTCCGGCCGAACCACCGCACCGCGGCGAAGCCCGCCAGCACGACCAGCGCGACATGGCCGAAGGCGAGGCCCCAGGCCAGCGCCCCTGCGCCGCCGGCGAGGTCGAGCACCACGCCGCACAGCAGCGGCCCGGCGAAGCCGCCCGCGTAGCCCGCCATGGAATGCAGCCCCATGGTGGCGCCGCGCAGCGCCGGGTCGGCGGCCTGCACCGTGCCCGCGGTCAGCGCCGAACTGTCGAGGAAGATCGCGGCGTTCCAGGCAAAGACGAAACCGACCACGACCAGCGGCGCCGACCCCATGGCGAAGCCCGTGACGGCCGCGAGCGCCGCGCCGCCGAGCATGGCGACGGCGACCACCCGCCCGCGGCCGAAATGCTCCGCTGCCTCGTTGCCCATCAGCGACACCGCGATGCCGATCAGCCCCGCCAGCGTGAACAGCATGGTCGGCCCCGGCAGCCAGGCCGGCGGCGCATGCAGGGCGAAGGACGCCGCCAGGAAGGCCACCGCCCAGGCGCGCAGCACCGCCATCTCGAGCGTGTGCACGCAGTATCCGGCGATCCAGGCCATGGCGCGGCGATTCGCCAGCACCGGCCGGAAGTCGAGCAGCCGGCCGCCACCCGTGCGGGGCGGCGGCGGCGTGTCGGGCAGGATCAGCAGCGCGATGCCGAAGGCGCCGGCCGCCAGCACGCCGCCCAGCAGGAAGGCCGAGGACGGCCCCGCCAGCGCCGCCGCAGCACCCGCCAGCGCGAAGGACATCGCCCCCGCGATTCCCACCCCCGCCGCATGCCAGGACACCGCGCGCGACTGGGCGGTGCCGGTCAGCGGATCCGCGATCGCCTTCAGCCCCGGCATGTAGGCCCCCGCCCAGCCGATCCCGGCCAGCGCGCGGAAGGCCAGCCCGCTCCAGAACCCGTCCGCCAGCAGCGCGAAGCCCAGATGCGCCAGCGCCGTAGCCCCGGTGCCCACCAGGTAGATGCGCCGCGCCGGCACGCGGTCGGTCAGCGCCAGCAGCACCGGCACGGCGGGGACATAGGCGGCGAAGAAGATGCCGATCAGCCATCCCGCCTGCGTGCCGGACAGCGACCAGGCGTCGATATAGGTCGGCAGCAGCGCCGGCAGCGTGAAGGCGCCGATCTGCGTCAGCACCTGCGCCGTGACCATGGCGGCGATGAAGCGCGGCGTGCCGGGAGACAGGGCCATGCGGCGCAGGCTAGGGCGCGCGCCCGCGCGCCGGAAGCGGGGTTGATCGCCGCGCCGCCCCGCCCGACACTCCGCCCGCAAACCAGGAGGACATCCATGCGCGTGGTGGAGACGCCAGAGGCGCTGAAGGCGCTGATCGGCCAGGAGCTCGGCGTCGGCGAGTGGCTCGCGGTCCCGCAGGAGACGATCGACCGCTTCGCCGATGTCACCGGCGACCACCAGTGGATCCATGTGGATGTGGAGCGCGCGCGCAAGGACATGCCCGGCGGCAAGACCATCGCGCATGGCTACCTGCTGCTGTCGCTGCTGCCGAAGCTGGGGGCAGGGGTCTACAAGGTGTCCTGGCCGTCGCGCACGCTGAACTATGGGTCGGACAAGGTGCGCATCATCAACCCGGTGCAGGCCGGCGACCGCGTGAGGCTGCGCCAGGCGCTGGTCGGCGTGGATGATGGCGCGAACGGCACGCACCGCATCGTGGTGCGCCAGACCATGGAGATCGAGGGCAAGGACAAGCCTGCCCTGATCGCCGACACCATCCGCATGACCTTTCCCTGAGCCCCGGAATCACGCCCATGAAGATCACCTGGTTCGGCCATTCCGCCTTCCGGCTGGAATTCGGCACCTCGGTCGTGATGATCGACCCCTTCCTGACCGGCAACCCGGCCTTCGGCGGCGATGCCGAAGCCGCCAGCGCGGGGGCCACGCATGTGCTGCTCACGCATGGCCATGGCGACCACATCGGCGACACGGTCGCGATCTGCAAGCGCACGGGTGCCAAGCTGGTCACCAACTTTGACCTCGCGATGGTTCTCGCGCGGCAGGGTGTCACGGCGCTCGACCCGATGAACACCGGTGGCACGACGGACCAGGGGGAGTTCAGCGTGTCGCTGACGCAGGCGCTGCATTCCTCGGGCGAGCTGGACGGGAACGGCATCTCGCATGCGCTGGGCCTGCCCAACGGCATCGTGGTCAGCCCGAAGGACAAGGCGGAGCCGGTCGTCTACCACATGGGCGACACCGACGTGTTCTCCGACATGGCGCTGATCGACGAGCTGTATCGCCCGGCCATCGCCATGGTGCCTTGCGGCGACCGCTTCACCATGGGCCCGCGCGGCGCCGCCATCGCGGTGAAGCGCTTCCTGCCATCGGTGCGCGTGGCCATCCCGTGCCACTATGCGACCTTCGGCCTGCTGCTGCCCGATGCCTCGGGCTTCGTGCGGGAGATGGAAGGCGCCAATGCCCGCGTGCTGGTGCCCGAGATGGGCGTGGGCTTCACCGCATGACCGCGCTGCCCGGGCTTGAGGACCTCACCACCTTCCGCATCGAGGTCGCCGACGGCGTGGCGACCGTCGTCATCGACCGCCCGCCGGTGAACGCGCAGAACGGCGTCTTCCGCGACGAGATCATCCGCGTCTTCGACGTGCTGCACGAAAGCGACGCCGTGCGCGCCATCGTGCTGACCGGCGCGGGCAAGACCTTCTCGGCCGGCGCGGATCTGAAGGACCGGCCCGACGCGTCGCGTCCCGGTGCCTTCCCGCGCCATTCCCGCGCCGTGCGCGCCGGCTTCGACTGCGTGATGGAATGCTCCAAGCCCGTCATCGCCGCGGTGAACGGGGCGGCGATCGGCGCTGGCTGCGTGCTGGCGCTGGTCTGCGACATCATCCTGGTGTCGGAGGATGCCTTCATGTCGATGACCGAGGTCGATGTCGGCCTGGCCGGGGGTGTCGCGCATGTGCTGCGGCATTTCGGGCAATCCGATGCGCGCATGTTCCTGATGACCGCGCGCCGGCTGTCGGGCGCCGAGCTGTACCGCATGAACGTCGCCTCCGGCTGCCATCCGAAGGCGGAGCTGCTGCCCGCGGCGCAGGCCATGGCGAAGCAGATCGCCGGCAAGGTGCCGCTGGCGGTCGAGGCAGCCAAGCGCGCCTTCACGCTAAACGAGTCCCTGCCTCTGCGCGAAGGCTACCTCTACGAGCAGACCCAGACGGCGCTGCTGGCCAGGACCGAGGACACCAAGGAGGCGCTGGCCGCCTTCGCGGAGAAGCGCAAGCCGGTGTTCAAGGGGCGTTAGCTCGCCGCCCTGCCGCGGGCCGCCAGCGTGCCGGTGGCCCGCCGGCCCAGCCGCACGCCTGCGCCGACCTGCCCAACCGCCATCGCGCAGGCCGCCGCCTCCGACCCTTTCAGCACCCCGGCCGCGATCCGCGGCATGAGCGCCGCGAGGGCGGCGACCAGCGTGCCGTCGCGACCCGATCGAGGCCGATCACCTCCGTCTCGGTCACCACCGTGACGAGCTTGTCGCCGTGGGCGTCGGTCGCGGTGCGCGGCCAGGTCCGATGCGTCGCGGGAGGCAACGCGGCGCCGGGCAGGACGCTGCCCGGCGCCCTTCGCTGCTACCCGCGGACCAGCCCCGCGGACCGCATGGCCGCGCCCAGCGTGGTGTCGGTGCGTTCCATGTGCTGCGCGAAGCCGGCCGCATCGCCCCACACCATCCCGAAGCCGCGGGCATTCATGAAGTCCTTGAATTCCTGCCCGTTCCAGACCTTCTGCAGGGCAGCCGTCAGCGCCTGCGCGATCGGCGCGGGCAGGTTGAGCGGTGCCGCGATGCCGCGCCAGGCGCCGACGCTGTAGTTGATGCCGAGCGTCTCGTTCAGTGTCGGCACCGCGGCGAATTGCGGGTTGCGCGCGGGAGCCATGATCGCCAGCGAGCGCGCCCGCCCGGCCTCGATGATGGCACGCGCCTCAGGCACCGAGCAGGTGACGATGTCGACGCCGCCCGCCGCGAGGTCCTGCATCGCCGGCGCGGCGCCGTTGGAGGGCACCCAGCGCACATGGTCGGCGGCGAGGCCCATCGCGCCGAGCCAGCCGGCCAGCGCCAAATGCCAGATGCCGCCCTGCCCGGTGCCGGACGCCTTGAACTGCCCGGGGCGCGACGCCTTGATCGCATCCGCCAGCGCCTTGATGTCGCGGTACGGGCTGGAGGCATTCACCTGCACGCCCGGCGGGTCCTCGTTCATCAGCGCGAGCGGCGTGTAGGAGGTGCGCTTGAGCTCGGTCAGGCCCTGCCAGTGCATCATGCAGATCTCGACTGTGATCATGCCGATGGTGTGCCCGTCCGGCGCTGCACTGGCGATGGCGGAATGGCCGACCACGCCCGACCCGCCGGTGCGGTTCACCACGTTGAAGGGCTGGCCCATTTCCTTCTCGAGCAACGAGGCCACGATGCGCGCGGTCGCATCGGTGCCCCCGCCGGCACCCCAGGGCACGATCACCTGGACCGGGCGCGCGGGATAGCGCGGCTGCGCCAGGGTAGGGCGGGCGATGGTGGTCAGCGCACCGGCGGCGAGCGCGCCGCGACGGGTGATGATGGCCATGATTGTCGTTTCCTCCGGTTGGTGGATCGATGCGGTCGCGCGGCCGGCGACGCTATCGCGCGGCGTGCGCCGGCTGCAAGCGCCGCAGCACCCACACGCCGGCCGGCCAGAGCAGCGCGGTGATGGTCAGTGCCGCCAGCACCGACGACACCGGGCGTTCGAAGAAGGGCAGCACCTCGCCATCGGACTTGATGAGCGAGCTCACCAAGTTCTGCTCCACCATGGTGCCCATGACGATGCCGAGCACCAGCGCGGCCACCGGGTAGCCATTGCGCTCCATCAGGTAGCCGAGCACGCCGAAGGCCGCCACCAGCACCACCGCGAAGGGGTTGTTGCCGATCGCGAAGGCGCCGACCGCGCACAGCAGCAGGATCAGCGGCATGGCCGCCGCGCGCGGTGCGCGCAGCACGTGGCGCGACAGCCGGATCATCGCGATGCCGAGCGGGATCATCAGCACATTCGCCAGGATGAAGACGATGTACAGCGCGTACATGCTGCTCGCCTTCTCGGTGAACAGCGTCGGGCCGGGGTTCAGCCCCTTCATGTAGAGCACGCCGATGGCGATGGCGGTGATGGTGTCGCCGGGGATGCCGAACAGCAGCGCGGGCACCCAGCCGCCGGCGAGCGCGGAATTGTTCGCCGCGCCCGATTCCACCAGGCCCTCGGGGTGGCCGGTGCCGAATTTCTCGCGTTCCTTCGAAAACCGCTTCGAGGAGGCATAGGCGACCCAGGCCGCCATGTCCGCACCCGCCCCGGGCAACGCGCCGATCAGCACGCCGATCACGTTGCCGCGCCACATCTGCTTCTGGTAGCGCCTGGTCAGCGCCCATTGCCCGCCCAGGATCGACCCCAGTTTCCGGTTCGGGATCGGTGGCGGCAGCGGGCTGGTCATTGCCCGCATGATCTCGCTGACGGCAAACACGCCGACCAGGGCGGGCAGCGGCTCGATGCCGCCCAGCAGGTCGGTGCTGCCGAAGGTGAAGCGCGGCACGCCGCCGGGGTTCTCGATGCCCACGCAGGCGACCAGCAGGCCGAGCAACGCCGCCGCGATCGCCTTGATGGGGGAGGACCGCGCCACCAGCGTCGCGCACATCAACCCCAGGAAGGACAGCCAGAAATATTCGTAGGTGGAGAAGGACAGCGCCACCTCGGCCAGCGCCGGCGCCAGGATCATCAGCGCGACCGTCCCCACGATACCGCCGATGGCGCTGAACCACAGCGCCGCGCCCAGCGCCGTCTCGGCCTGGCCCTTGCGCGTCATCGCATAGGCCTCGTCGGTATAGGCCGCCGAGGCCGGCGTGCCGGGTATGCGCATGAGCGCGCCCGGGATGTCGCCCGAGAAGATCGCCATGGCGGACGAGGTGATGATGGTCGCCATCGCCGCGATCGGCGAGAGATAGAACGTGACCGGCACCAGCAGCGCCGTCGCCATGGTCGCTGTCAGCCCCGGCAGCGCGCCGATCACCATGCCGTAGACGGCCGAGGCGAGGATGGCGATGGCGACCTCGGTGGTCGCCACCATCGCGAAGGCTTCGAGGGCCGTGTTCATGCCCAGGGCGCCGCCAGGAGGCCCTCGGGCAATGGCACCCGCAGCAGCCTGTAGAACACCAGGTGCACGGCGGGCGGCGCGAGCAGCGCCAGGCCGACCGCGAGCCGCCAGGACGCGCCGAGTGCGAGCGCCGCCGCCAGCACCATGACCGCCGCCGTCAGCAGGAAGCCCAGGCGGTCGGCGGCCAGCACGTAGAAGATCAGCAACGCCGGCGGCACCAGCGCGGCGACCGGCGCGAAGCGCCCGAGCCGGCCGGCAAGCCCGGGCGTGGCGTCGGTGTCGTCCGGTTCCGGGGCTTCGAAGGACCGGCCGATGCCCAGCGCGATCAGCGCGCCGCACAGCACCAGCCCACTGCCGATCACCATGGGAAACACTGCCGGGCCGACATCCTGCCCCGGCACGCCGGGCAGGCGCGACCCGCCCCAGAAGGCCAGCGCGCCCAGCAGGACCAGGAAGCCGCCCGTGATCCGGTCCGACAGATGCATGCGTCGCTTCTCCCCCCTGCGCGGGCGTTGCCGCGGCGTGACGCTAGACCATTCCCGTCCGGCTTGGCACCAGTGGGCGCGCATGCTGCGGCGCGTGGCGCTGGAGGCCGCGGCGGCGCAGCGCCGGGGCGACGACGCCGCGGCGCGCGGCCTGTTGCTGCGCGCCTGGCGGGGTGCCGCGGCGCGCGGCGAATGGGCTCAGGCGCGGCGCTGGCGGAACCGGGCGGAGGTGCTGGCGCGCCAGGCGGGCACGGCGGCGATCGCCACGGCCGCGCGGCAGGCGCTGCGCGACATGGCGGAACGCGAGCGCGACGCGTCGGTCAGTCGGTGCGTTCGAAGACCAGCCCGCGCGCCCGCGCGCCGCTCACCTCCAGCGCGCCGCCCCGCAGCAGGCGGACATCGTACCAGCTCTCGAACAGCACGCCGGGGACATGCACGCGCAACAGGGCGGGGGCGACCGCTTCGATGCGCCATGGGCCTGCGGTGGCGTGCGGGCCACGGGCGGTGACGCGGTGCGCGGCATCGATCGTCCAGTCCGCGCCGAGTTCGGCGCAGGCGTAGCGGCCGGGCAGGCCGGGCGGCAGGACCGCATCCGCTGGCGCGCGGTGGCAACGGCGGCGCAGGCCGGCATCCTCCTCGAGTTCGAGACCATCGCCTGCGACGCGCAGCGTGAAGCAGAAGACGCCGCGGCGTGCGGTGAGGCTGCCATCCGCCTGTGGTGCCAGCGCGAAGGGCACGCCGTGGCCATGCGCCATGGGCTGGCCGGACGCGATCGTGACATCGAAGGAGGTGGCGCCATCCTCGGTGATCCAGCGGCCGGTAAACGGATCGAGCGCGGGAAGCGCGGGCGGCGGGACGAGGCCGGGCGTGCCTTCCACGGCGGCATCCAGCACCTGCGCGGCGATCAGCCCGGGATCGGCGCCGCCATGGTTGGCGATGACGATGGCGGCCAGGCGCTCGGCCGGCGCGCGCAGGAAGGCGGTCTTGTACCCGGGCCACAAGCCGCCGTGGCCGATGGTCGGGACGCCGCGATGCGCGCCGGCCTCAAGCCCGCGCGCATAGAGGTTCAGCGCGCCGCTGGTGAAGGGCAGGCGATGATGCAGCGCGTCCACCAGCGCCGGGCCGCCGATGCGCCCGGTCTCCATGGCGCGCGCCCAGATCGCGAGATCCTCGATGCAGGACACCAGCCCGCCCTCGCCGCCCAGCGCGAAGCCATGCGCGGCGCGGATGAAGCCGCCGTCCTTCGGCAGGTAGCCGGTGGCAAGGCCGGGCACGATATCGGTGGTAAGCGGCGTGAGGCGCGTTCGCGTCATGCCGAGCGGCGCGAGGATCCGGCTGCGCAGGAATTCTCCGATCGGCATGCCGGCCACGCGCTCGACCGCCAAGCCAAGCAGGAAGAATCCCGAATTGCTGTAGAGGAATCGGCTGCCCGGCGTGAAGTTCAGCCCGCGTTGCCGGCCGATCATCGCGAGCAGGTCGGCGCTGGTGCAGGCATTGCCGAGGTCCAGCCCGCCCAGGCGCATCAGTTCCAGCATGTCGCGGATGCCGGAGGTGTTGCGCATCAGGTGGTCGAGCGTGATGCGTGCGCCCAGATCGGGCAGTTCCGGGATGATCGCGGCGATGTCGTCGTCCACCGACAGCAGCCCGTCCTGCGCCAGCAGCAGCACCGCCGCGCAGGTGAACTGCTTGGTGACGGAGGCGATGCGGAAGATGGTGTCCCGGCCGATCGGCACGCCGTGTTCGAGGCTGGCGAGACCTGCGCTGCGGTGCAGCACGAGCGCGCCGTCGCGCACCAGGCCGATGGCGCAGCCTGGCGATCCCGCCGCCGTGAACGGCGCGAGCAGCGCATCGACGCGCCGTTCGAGCATGAGGAGGTCGATGTCGCGCGGCGTCATGTCCGGCGCAGCCTGCCCTTGCCGCTGCTAAGGCACAAGCGAGGGGTTGCCCGCGGCGCACCGGGGTGTCTAGGCTGCTATAGCAAGCCGGGCCTCGGGAATGCCGGCGGATGAGGAAACGGCACGATGAAGCTTGGCGCGGCGATCGCCGAGATCATGAAGCGTGAGGGCATCCAGATCCTCACCGGCTATCCGGTGAACCACCTGATCGAGTTCGCGGCGGAGATCGACATCCGCCCGATCATGGTGCGCCAGGAACGCATCGGCCTGCACATGGCGGATGCGATCAGCCGCGTGACCTCGGGGCGCACCATCGGCGCCTTCTGCATGCAGCACGGGCCGGGGTCCGAGAACGCCTATGGCGGCGTGGCGCAATGCTACGGGGAGAGCATCCCCGTGCTGGTGCTGCCGATGGGCTATCCGCGGCGGCTCGCGCATATCGACCCGAACTTCAATTCGTCGGTGCAGATGCGCGGCATCACGAAATCCGCCGAGCCGATCATGTCGGCCGCCGAGGTGCCCAACATCCTGCGCCGCGCGTTCTCCAAGCTGCGCAACGGCCGTGGCGGGCCCGTGCTGGTCGAGATCCCGACCGACATGTGGAACGAGGAAGTGCCCGAACCGCTGGCCTATACGCCGGTGGTCGCCACGCGCTACGGACCCGACCCGGCCGATGTGGCGCGCGCGGCGGATGCGCTGGCGAAGGCGAAGCGGCCGGTGATCTATGCCGGCACCGGCGTGCATTGGGCGCGCGCCTGGCCGCAGTTGAAGGCGCTGGCGGAATTGCTGGCGGCCCCGGTGACGTCGAGCCTCGGCGGCAAGTCGTCCTTTCCCGAGGACCATCCGTTGGCACTCGGTTCGGGTGGCCTGGCCATCCCCAAGCCGGTGCGGCATTTCCTCGACAATGCGGACCTGATCCTCGGCATCGGGTGCTCCTTCACCGAGACCAATTTCGGCGTGAAGATGCCGGCGGGGAAGCGGATCATCCACGCCACGCTCGACCCCGACCATCTGAACAAGGATGTGGCCTGCGAGATCGGGCTGATCGGCGATGCCGGCCTCACGCTCGATGCATTGCTCGCAGAGCTGGCCGGGCGCGTGAAGGCGCCGCGCGATGCCGCGCCGGTCGCCGCCGAGATCGCGCAGCACCGCGCCGAATGGCTCGCCGCCTGGACCGCCAAGACCGACAGCGACGCGGAACCGCTCAACCCGTATCGCGTGCTGCGCGATTTGTGGCGCACGGTCGATGTCGACAACACCATCATCACCCACGATGCCGGCAGCCCGCGCGACCAGCTCTCGCCGTTCTGGGTGGCGCGCACGCCGCTGTCCTACCTGGGGTGGGGCAAGACCACGCAGCTGGGCTACGGGCTCGGGCTTGCCATGGGGGCGAAGATGTCTGGGGCGATGCCGCCATCGGCTTCACCGGCATGGATTTCGAGACCGCGGTGCGCGAGCGCATCCCGATCCTGTCCATCCTGCTGAACAATTTTTCCATGGCGATCGAGCTGAAGGTGATGCCGGTCAGCACGGAAAAGTATCGCTCGACCGACATTTCGGGCGACTATGCCGCCATGGCGCGCGCCTTCGGCGGCTATGGCGAACGCGTCACCAAGATCGCCGACATCATCCCCGCCATCCAGCGGGGCATCGAGCAGACCAGGAACGGAACGCCGGCGCTGCTGGAGTTCATCACGTCCAAGGAAACCTCCGTCTCGCGCCTCTAGCGCGACGCGGCCACGAGGCGGGGAGTGAACCCGCCCGTCACACGAGGGAGGCTGAATGGCGACGGTCGACATCCGCGACGTGCGGAAGAATTTCGGCACCACGAAGATCCTGCACGGGGTCTCCGTCGCGATCGAGGACGGGCAGTTCGTCGTCCTGGTCGGGCCGTCGGGCTGCGGCAAGTCCACGTTGCTGCGGATGCTGGCAGGGCTCGAGAACATCACCGGCGGCGAGATCGCGATCGGCGGGCGGGTGGTGAACGCGGTCCCGCCGAAGGACCGGGACATCGCGATGGTGTTCCAGAACTACGCGCTCTATCCGCACATGACCGTGTTCCAGAACATGGCGTTCTCCATGAAGCTCGCCGGCGCGCCGAAGGAGCACATGGAGCGCGAGGTGCAGAAGGCCGCGAAGATCCTGGGCCTGGGCGAATTGCTGCATCGCTTCCCGCGCCAGCTTTCGGGCGGGCAGCGCCAGCGCGTGGCGATGGGGCGCGCCATCGTGCGCAACCCGCAGGTCTTCCTGTTCGACGAACCGCTGTCCAACCTCGATGCCAAGCTGCGCGTGCAGATGCGCTCCGAGATCAAGGAACTGCACCAGCGGCTGAAGGTCACCACCGTTTACGTCACGCACGACCAGATCGAGGCCATGACCATGGCCGACCAGATCGTGGTGATGAACCACGGCCGCATCGAACAGGCCGGCGCGCCGCTCGAACTCTATGACCGGCCGGCCAACCTGTTCGTCGCTGGCTTCATCGGTTCGCCGGCGATGAACATGATCGACGGGCGCATCGAGGGCGGCGCCTTCCACGGCCCGGGCGGCGTGGCCTGGCCGCTGCCGCCCGGCGCACCGGCGTCCGGTGACGTGGTCTATGGCATCCGCCCCGAACACCTGCTGCTGGATCCGAACGGGCTCGAAGGCGTGGTGAACGTGCTGGAGCCGACCGGATCCGAGACGCAGGTGGTGATGCATGTGGGGGGCGCGCATCTGCTCGGCGCCTTCCGCGAACGCATCACGACCCGCCACGGGGAGGTGCTGCGCGTCAGCCCCGACCCGTCGCTGATCCACCTGTTCGACAAGGCGACCGGGCAGCGTCTCTAGCGGACCCGGGCCACAAACAAGGGAGAGGGAACGACCATGGCCAACATCATCACACGGCGCAGCGTCCTCGGCGCGGGTGCGGGCATGGCGGCACTTGCCGCTGGCGGCGACGCCTATGCGCAGACACAGGTGCAGGCGGCCGCCGGCGTCACGGCGCCGACCCTGCCGATCGAGAATGGCGCGACGCTACGCATGCTGCGCCCGGTGCGCTTCGTGGCGCCGGACGAGGAAGTGTTCCGCGCCAACTGCGCCCGCTTCACGCAGCAGACCGGCGTGCAGGTGCGCGTCGATTTCGTGGGCTGGGAGGACATCAACCAGCAGACCGCGGTCACCGCGAATACCGGTGCCGGCCCCGACATCATCGTGGGCTTCGGCGACTCGCCGCACATCTATGCCGACAAGCTGGTCGAGGTGAGCGACATCGCCGAATACCTCGGCCGCAAGTATGGCGGCTGGATGTTCGCCGCCGACAAGCTGGGCAAGCGCCATGGCACCAACAACTGGATCGGCCTGCCCTTCGGCGGCACCGCCGGGCCGCTGGTGTGGCGCAAGTCCGCGGTGAACGCGGCTGGCTTCCAGACGCCGCCGAACGACCTGCCGGGCTTCCTGGACATGTGCAAGAAGCTGCGCCAGGCGGGCAAGCCGGCCGGCTTCGCGCTGGGCAATGCGGTGGGCGACGGCAACGGCTTCGCGAACTGGCTGATGTGGTCGCATGGCGCGTCCATCACCGACGAGGCCGGCGCGGTGTCGGTCAACAAGCCGGAGACGCTGGCGGCGCTGAACTACCTGAAGGAACTGTATGCGACCTTCGTGGATGGCGGCACCATCTCCTGGGGCGACATCTCGAACAACCAGGCCTATGCGGCAAACAACGTGTTCGTCACATCGAACGGCGTGTCGCTGTATTTCGCGCTGAAGAACGACCCGGCGACGCGCCCCATCGCCGACGACACCGAGCATTCCTTCCTGCCCTTCGGTGCCGCGCCATCCTGGCCGAGCGCGCCGCTCACGCTCAACGCCATGGTGTTCCGCCACAGCCGCTTCCCGAATGCGTCCAAGGCGCTGCTCACCTTCCTGATGGAGCAGCCGCAATACGAACCGTGGCTCAACGCCAATCTCGGCTACTGGGCGCAGCCGCTGAATGCGTATCGCGACAGCGGGGTTTGGGGCACCGACCCGAAGATCGCGATCTTCCGCGACACCATGAACAACCGCTTCTGGAACGGCTACAAGGGCCCGATCTCCGAGGCCTCCGGCCAGGCCAACGCCGAATACGTGCTGGTGCAGATGTTCGCCTCGGTCGCCGCCGGCCAGGCGACACCGGAAGCCGCGATGCGCGAGGCCGAGCGCCGCGCGCGGCGCATCTTCCGCCGCTGACGTGAACGGAACCGGCGGCGCCGCACAGGCGCCGTCGGACCATTGTTGTGGGTGGCCTGCTTTCCGCCGGCGCCGTTGCCCAGTGCAGCGGCGCCGCGGGCAGGACACCAGGGAGATCGCCGATGTCCGCCGTCGCAGAAAAGGAATGGGTCCGCCAGGCCAAGGCGCAGTCCGCGCTGTCGAAGCTGTTCGACTGGAAGCCCTTCCTGGTCGTGATGTGCATGCTGCCCGCGGTCGGGCTGCTGATGGTCTTCCTGACCTATCCGCTGGGCCTGGGCATCTGGCTGGCCTTCACCGACACCACCATCGGGCGCTCCGGGCGCTTCGTCGGGCTCGAGAATTTCGAGTTCATGCTCGAGGACCCGATCTGGTGGAACGCGGTGTTCTTCAGCGTGTTCTACACGGGCATCGCCACCATCGGGAAATTCGGCCTGGGGCTGTGGCTCGCGCTGCTGCTGAACAACCACCTGCCGTTCAAGTCCATGCTGCGGGCGATCATCCTGCTGCCGTGGATCGTGCCCACGGTGCTGACCGCGATCGCCTTCTGGTGGATCTACAATCCGCAGTTCTCGATCATATCCTGGATCTTCATCGAGCTCGGGCTGCGCACTACCAACATCGACTTCATCAACACCGCCTGGCCGGCGCGCTGGTCGCTGATCGGCGCCAATATCTGGCGCGGCATTCCCTTCGTCGCGATCTCGCTGCTGGCGGGGCTGCAGACCATCTCGCCCAGCCTGTACGAGGCCGCGCTGCTGGATGGGTCCACCGGCTGGCAGCGCTTCCGCTACATCACCTTCCCGATGCTGCTGCCGATCCTGGCGATCGTGATGACCTTCAGCATCATCTTCACCTTCACCGACTTCCAGCTGGTCTATGCCATCACGCGCGGCGGGCCGGTCAACTCGACGCATCTGTTGGCCACGCTCGCGTTCCAGCGCGGCATTCCAGGCGGGCAGTTGGGTGAGGGCGCGGCCATCGCGGTGTCGATGATCCCGTTCCTGGTGTTCGCGACGCTGTTTTCCTACTTCGCCCTGGCGCGCCGGAAGTGGCAGCAGGGCGAGTCGAACGACTGAGGAGGCCGGCCATGAGCGCGACCACCGAACCCCAGCAGACCAACGCCGCCACCGCGCAGCCGGAGACCATGACCTGGGACAGCAGGTCCCGGCGCATGGTCACGATCTATGTGCCGCTCGCCTGCTTCCTGATCATCCTGCTGTTCCCGTTCTATTGGATGACGATCACGGCCTTCAAGCCGAACGCCGAGCTGTACGACTACAACACGCACAACCCGTTCTGGATCACGTCGCCGACGCTGGATCACATCCGGCTGCTGCTGTTCGGCACGGCCTATCCGCGCTGGCTGCTGACCACGATGATGGTGGCGTTCTGCGCGACCTTCCTGTCGCTGTTCTCCTCGACGCTCGCGGCCTACGCGATCCAGCGGCTGCGCTACAAGGGCAGCCAGTATGTCGGCCTGGGCATCTACCTGGCCTACCTGGTGCCGCCGTCGATCCTGTTCATCCCGCTGGCGACCATGGTGTTCCAGCTCGGCCTGTTCGACAGCCCGCTGGCGCTGATCCTCGTCTATCCGACCTTCCTGATCCCGTTCTGCACCTGGCTGCTGATCGGCTACTTCAAGTCGATCCCGTTCGAGCTCGAGGAATGCGCGCTGATCGATGGCGCGACGCGCCTGCAGATCCTGCGCCAGATCACGCTGCCGCTGGCGGTGCCGGGGCTGATCAGCGCGGGCATCTTCTCCTTCACGCTGTCGTGGAACGAGTTCATCTACGCGCTGGCCTTCATCCAGAGCAGCGAGAACAAGACCGTACCGGTCGCCATCCTGACCGAGCTTGTCACCGGCGACGTCTACCAGTGGGGCGCGCTGATGGCGGGCTCGCTGCTGGGGTCGCTGCCGGTCGCGATCTTCTATTCCTTCTTCGTGGACTACTACGTCTCCTCCCTCACCGGCGCGGTGAAGGAATGAGGCGGCGCACCTGACAGGAGAGAGACCCTTGGCGAAGTACACCATCCTGACGCCGGCCGGCGCATCCTTCACCACTTCCGGCGGCGGCTACGACTACGAGATGGAGGCGCTGGAAGGCACGGGCGCCGAGATCGTCGAATGCCCGGCGACCGAGGACGGCTTCATCGCCGCCGCGCCCAATGCCGACGCGGTTTATGCCAAGGGCATGAAGTTCAGCGCGAAGATGATCGACGCGCTGAGCAAGTGCCGCCACATCGCGCTCGGCACCGTGGGCGTGGACTATGTGGATGTCGCGGCGGCGACGGCGAAGGGCATCCCGGTCACCAACTGTCCCGACACCTTCATCGAGGAAGTCGCCGACCACGCGATGATGCTGCTGCTGGCCGCGCATCGTCGCTGCATCGAGCAGGACCGCATGGTGCGCGAGGGCCGCTGGTCCGAGGGCCGCCCGCAGTTGCTGCCGATCCCGCGCCTGATGGGCCAGACGCTCGGCTTCATCGGATTCGGCCGCGTCGCGCGCGCGACCGCCAGGCGCGCCAAGGCCTTCGGCCTGCACATGAAGGCCTTCGATCCGTATGTGGAGGAACTGACGCTGTCGGCGCTGGGCGTCGAACCGGCTTCATTGTCCGAGGTTCTGTCCACCGCCGACTTCGTGTCGATGCACCTGCCCGACACGCCCGAGACGCGCGGCTTCCTCAAGGAGCACCACTTCCGCCAGATGAAGAAGACCGCGATCTTTGTCACCACCGGCCGCGGGCCCACGGTGAACGAGGCCGCGCTCATCAAGGCGCTCGAGGAGAAGTGGATCGCCGGCGCCGGCCTCGATGTGTTCGAGGTCGAACCCACGCGGCAGGACAACCCGCTGCACCGGATGCCGCACATCATCCTGTCGCCGCACAACGCCTCCGCCTCGGCGCGCTTCGACCCGGCGCGCAAGCGGCGCGTCGGGCAGGAACTGGCGCTGACCATGCAGGGCAAGTGGCCGATGTCCTGCGTCAATCCGACGGTGCTGGAGAAATCGGCGCTGCGGCGCTGGCAGCCGTATTCGATGGAGCGCGGGCCCAACTCGTAAGGCGGAGGGGCGCCGCCCCTCCGGACCACCCCACCAAGGGCCGAGAGGCCCTTGGATCCCGGAACCTGGTGCCTTGCGCGAAGCCCAAGCCTCGCTTAACGGCGAGAAGCACCACGCAGGAAGCGAGCACCATGGCGGACGTCATCATCGACATCGGCGGCGAGATCTTCGAAGCCACCTACGAAACCAAGGACGCGCCCAAGACCGTCGCGCGCTTCCGCGACTTCATCCCCTACAGCAACCGCATCATCCACGTCCGCTGGTCGGGCGAGGCCTGCTGGATCCCGATGGGCGACTACGACCTCGGCCTGTCCTTCGAGAACGCCACGTCGCACCCCGCACCTGGCCACGTGATCGTCTATCCGGGCGGGGTCAGCGAGACCGAGATCCTGCTCGCCTATGGCCCGACGGCGTTTGCCTCCAAGGCAGGCCCGCTGGCCGGCAACCACGTGCTGACCATCAAGGAAGGCCTGGATCGCCTGGCGGTGATCGGGCGTTCGGTGCTGTGGGATGGTGCTAAGCCGATCACCTTCCGCCCGGCGTAAGGGTCCTGCGGGTTGCGGGCGCTGTCGGGCACGGCGGCCTGCAACCCGCGGCCGGGAATCGGCGGCGCGATCCTGCGCACGCAAGGCCCATCGGTTATCGCCGAGTTCCAGCCGAGCAGCCTTGCGCCCAGGTCCATGCGACTGCGCGTGACGCCTGCCTTCGGCAAGGCCTCAATAAGCTCGCATTGGTCGAGGCCGTCGACGTGCGACGCGCCCGCATGGGTTGGACCTGAAGGTGCAGCTTCGTGCCCACCCACGGCGACCTTCTCCCGCCGCCGCAGCGAACGGCTCGCGAACAACATATCGCCGGATCGGATATGGTCTCGGTGTTAGGATGCTCGTCCGGAGGATCGCCGGACAGCATCGGCAAGTGGCTGGGGGACCTGGATTCGAACCAAGAATGCCCGAGTCAGAGTCGGGAGTTTTACCGTTAAACTATCCCCCAAGCGGGACCGGCACTGGCCGGGGGCGCGCATGTAGCACCGCTGCCCGACCTGGGCAACATGGCCCGTGACCGGCGATCGTCGTCTTCCTGGCGGCACCCGCGGGGCGCGTCTCCTGCGCCAGGTTTGACCGCGTGGGCGATGGCCTGCCGCGCCAGTGCCGCGACCCCGCCAAAGCAGACCGCCGCGTGCTGGATGTGGCGGCCGGCCTGCCCTGACCCACCACGGCGGGTGGAAACACCTTGCCCGCCGGCCCACATCCCGGGATCATTCCTGATTGACCCGCCGCCCGGCCGGTCCGGACCCCGAGATGACCGATCACGCGCCCCATGTCCCCGCCATCGCCCCGCCCGAGACGGCGGCGGTGGCGGTGCGCGCGGATTATGGGCCGGCGCCTTTCGCCGCACTCGACCTCGGGACCAACAATTGCCGCCTGCTGATGGCCGCGCCGACCTCGAACGGCTTCCGGGTGGTCGATTCCTTCAGCCGGATCGTGCGGCTGGGGGAGGGGCTGGCGAATACCGGGCGGCTCGGTGACGTGCCGATGGAACGCGCCGCGGCCGCGCTGCGGGCCTGCGCGGAGAAGCTGGCGCGCCGGCCGATCCGCCGGCTCGAAGCCGTGGCGACCGAGGCCTGCCGGCGGGCGGAGAACGGCGCGGCCTTCCTGGCACGCATCACCGCCGAGACGGGGCTGCGCCTGCGCGTCATCTCGGCGCGCGAGGAAGCGGAACTCGCGATGGAATCCTGCGCGCCGCTGCTGGAGCCGGGCGACCGGCGCGCGCTGCTGTTCGACATCGGCGGCGGGTCCACCGAGATCGCCTGGATCCGCGTAACGGCGGAGGGCTCGCCGGAACTGATCGGCTATGTGTCGCTGCCGCTCGGCGTGGTGACGCTGGCCGAGCGCGCCGGGTCGTCCTGCTTCACCGAACACGGCTTCTTCGAAGTGGTGGACGAGGTTGCGGCCTACCTCGCGCGCTTCGACCAGGTGCACCGGATCGGCCAGGAAATCCGCGCCGGCGGGGTGCGGCTGATGGGCACGTCGGGCACCGTGACCACGCTGGCGGGGGTGGCGATGGCGCTGCCGCGCTACCGGCGGCCGCTGGTGGATGGCAAGACGCTGGATTGCGAGGCGGCGGACCTGGCGCTGGGCGACCTGTTCGCACTGGGCCGCGAGGGCCTGGCGCAGCACCCCTGCGTGGGGCCGGAGCGGGTGGAATTCGTGCTGCCGGGCTGCGCGGTGTATGCGGCGATCCGGCGGGTCTGGCCGACACCGCGCCTGACCGTGGCCGACCGCGGACTGCGGGAGGGGATGCTGACGCGGATGATGCGGGCGGAGCGGGGGTCGCGCCGGAAGGCGCGCTAGGTAACGGCACGCCGGAAGGCGCGCTAGGTGAAGGGCACGCCGGAAGGCGCGCTAGAGTGAGGGTGTGCCGGAAGCTGCGCTTGGTGAAGGGCACGCCGGAAGCGCTGTAGGTGAAGGGCGTGCCGCAAGGCGTGCTATGCGGTGGGGTGCCGGCAGGCACCGCTGATGAATGCGCCTCCGGGAGGCGCGTGAGACCGCGCCGAAGCGCGCGGTGAGGACAACGGACATGGTGAAGCAACCGCCCGGCGGACGGGGCATGTCGACGCGGCTCAAGACCGCCGAGGGCCGGTCCACCGCGTCGCAGCGCTGGCTGACGCGGCAATTGAACGACCCGTATGTCAAGGAGGCGAAGGCGCGCGGGCTGCGCTCGCGCGCGGCCTTCAAGCTGCTGGAGATGGATGAGAAACTGCACCTGCTGAAGCCGGGGATGCGGGTGGTGGACCTCGGCGCCGCGCCGGGCGGGTGGACGCAGGTGGCGGTGCAGGCGGTAGGCGCCCGGGGCCAGGTGGTGGCACTGGATATCCTGCCGATGGACCCGGTGCCGGGGGCGACGGTGCTGCAGGGCGACTTCCAGGAGGCGGAGGCGGAGGCGCGCGTGATCGCGGCGATGGGCGGGCGGGCTGACCTGGTGCTGTCGGACATGGCACCGAACACGACGGGGCATACCTCGACCGACCATCTGCGGATCATGGGGCTGGCGGAGCTGGCGCTGGACTTCGCGCGCAAGGTGCTCGCACCTGGCGGGGCGTTTGCCGCGAAGGTGCTGCAGGGGGGCACGGAGGCGGAGATGCTGGCGGTGCTCAAGCGCGACTTCACCAGCGTGAAGCACGTGAAGCCGCCGGCGAGCCGCAAGGACAGCGCGGAGATGTATGTGGTGGCGCTGGGGTTCCGGGGCTGAGGGGGTGTTTTCGGGCAACCTGCCTGGACGGTGGGGCGACGGACCGTGCCCGCTCAGAACCGTCCAAGGCTGAAGGCGGTCCAGGGGCCGGGTGTCCATACGGCGCCGTCCCGCAACACGGGATGGTCCGGCCTGCCCGCAATCCGCTCGCGGATAAATTCCATCCGCGGGCACAGGGGCGGGGGTGGCGGATGGGCGATGCCAAAGCGCAAGGCATTCATAGGAAATAAGACCTATTGTAGCCTTGCGAAGAACTCCATTGCCGGCGGGACGCGCGGCTGAAGGACTGAAAGCGCTTCGCTGGGGGGCGGCCCACGCCAGGCGGTCGCCTGAACGGACAGTTGAGCCATGTCCTCCCCCGACGTTTCTTTTTCCCGCGCTTGCCGTAACCCCCCCACCCCACTAAGGAGGGCCGCCAAGGTACGGACCCCGAAAGGTTCCCCATGGCCCCCGACACCACCCCCCCATCGTCCCGCAGCGCCCTCCGCATGATCGAGGAGGCCTACGCCTTCGACGACGTGCTGCTGGTGCCGGCCTATTCCACTGTCCTGCCCTCCCAGACCGACACGCGCACCCGCGTCACGCGGGAGATCACGCTCAACATCCCGCTGATCGCCGCGGCGATGGACACGGTGACCGAGGCGAACATGGCGATCGCCATGGCGCAGGCCGGCGGCATCGGCGTGATCCACAAGAACCTCACGCCCGAGGACCAGGCCGCGCAGGTCCGCCAGGTCAAGAAGTTCGAATCGGGCATGGTGGTGAACCCGCTGACCGTGCATCCCGACCAGACCCTGGCCGAGGTGCGCGCCCTGCAGGACCGCCACCGCATCAGCGGCATCCCGGTGGTCGAACGCGGCTCCGGCCGGCTGGTCGGCATCATCACCAACCGCGACGTGCGCTTCGCCACCGACCCGAACCTGCGCGTCTATGAACTCATGACGCGGGAGAACCTGATCACCGCGTCGCCCGAGGTCACGCCGGACGAAGCCCGCGCCCTGCTGCACAAGCACCGGATCGAGAAGCTGCTCGTGGTGGACGACGCCTTCCGCTGCGTCGGCCTGGTGACCGTGAAGGACATGGACAAGGCGCACGCCAACCCCAATGCGGTGAAGGACGGAATGGGCCGCCTGCGCGTGGCGGCCGCGACCGGCGTGGGCGAGGACGGGCTGCGCCGCGCCGAATTGCTGGTGGCGGCGGAGGTGGACGTGGTGGTGGTGGATACCGCGCACGGCCATTCCCATGGCGTCATGGAAGCGGTCGAGCGCATCAAGCGCCTGTCCAACCACGTGCAGGTCGTGGCCGGCAACATCGCCACGCCCGAGGGCGCGCTGGCGCTGATCGAAGCCGGTGCCGATGCGGTCAAGATCGGCATCGGCCCGGGGTCGATCTGCACCACGCGCATCGTCGCCGGCGTGGGCGTGCCGCAGCTCACCGCCGTGATGGAATCCTCGGCTGCCGCGCGCGAACGCGGCGTGCCGGCCATCGCGGATGGCGGCATCCGCAGTTCGGGGGATTTGGCCAAGGCGCTCGCCGCCGGTGCCGATTGCGCCATGCTCGGCAGCGTCTTCGCCGGCACCGACGAAGCACCGGGCGAGGTGTTCCTCTACCAGGGCCGCTCCTATAAATCCTATCGCGGCATGGGCTCGCTGGGTGCCATGGCGCGCGGTTCCGCCGATCGCTACTTCCAGGCCGAGGTGCAGGACAGCCTGAAGCTGGTGCCGGAAGGCGTCGAAGGCCGCGTCGGCTACAAGGGCCCGGTCGGAGCGGTGCTGCACCAGATGGTCGGCGGGCTGCGCGCCGCGATGGGCTACACCGGCTGCGGCACCATCCCGGACCTGCAGTCCAATGCCCGCTTCCGGCGCATCACCGGCGCCGGCCTGCGCGAAAGCCATGTGCACGACGTGGCGGTCACGCGGGAGGCGCCGAACTACCGCGCCGAGGGATAGCGCCGGGGTCGCATGGGAGGCGTCGCCGCGGCGATGCATCGGGTGCTCGGCCCGTTTCAACGCTGCGGGTCGGGTCGTCATGCGTCACGACTCTTGGCGCGGCGCGGACATCCGGGTCATCCTGCCGTCACACGCCAGGGGACCATGCCATGTCCGCGCCGGAAGCGGTCATCTTCGACGCCTATGGAACGCTGCTCGACGTCAATGCGGCGATGGCCGCCCATGCCGGGCGGCTCGGCCCGCGCTGGGAAGCGCTGTCGGCCGAATGGCGCGCGAAGCAGCTCGAATACACCTGGGTGCGCAGCCTGACCGGCGCCGCCCATCACGAGGATTTCTGGCTGTGCACGCGTGATGCGCTCGATTTCGTCTTTGCCCGCAATGGCATCCATGACCGCGACCTGGCGCGCGACCTGATGGAGGCCTACCGCGTCCTGCCGCCCTATCCGGAGGTGCCGGCCATGCTGCGCGCCGTGCGCGAACAGGGCATCGGCACCGCCATCCTGTCCAACGGCACGCCGGGCATGCTGGGCGACGCGCTGGCCCATGCCGGCCTGGCACCGCTGATCGACGAGGTGCTGTCGGTCGAGGAGGTCGGCGTCTACAAGCCCGACCCGCGCGTGTACCGCCTGGCCACGCGGCAATTCGGCTGCCCGCCGGACCGGCTGGTGTTCGTCTCGGCCAATGCCTGGGACGCGCAGGCCGCGCATGCCTTCAACATGCGCGTGGTGCGGGTGAACCGGGCCGATGCGCCCGATGAATACGGGCTGGCGGCGAGCGGGGTGCCGATGCTGCGCGACCTCTCCGGCCTGCAAGACCTGATCGCGTGACCCCATCGGCACGGGCGGGGGCGGCGATCGCGCTGCTGGGGGTGCTCGAGGAGCAGTGCTTCGGGCCCGGCGCGCGGCGGCGCCCGGCGGACGCGGTGGCGGCGGATTTCTTCCGCGCGCGGCGCTTCATCGGCGGCGGCGACCGGCGCGCCGTGGCCGAACACGCCTGGGGCGTGGTGCGCCAGCGGCTGCGGCTCGACTGGCACCTGGCGCGGATCGGCATGCCCGCCACACCGCGGCTGCTGCTGCTGGCGCAGATGCTGTTGGCCCCCAATGGAGCAAATGGGGGCGGCGAGGACCACGGCCGGGGGCGCCAGGCGGTCGAAGCCATCTTCGATGGTACGCATTACGGCCCGCCGGTGCTGGATCCGGCGGAGCGGCGCGCGGCCGCCGCACTGGCCGGGCGCGCGCTGATCGACCCGGCCATGCCCGATGGCCCTCGATTCAACCTGCCGGACTGGGTGCTCCCTGCCTTCCGCCAACGCTTCGGCGATGCGCTGGCGCGCGAGGCCGCGGCGCTGGAAGGCGAAGCCCCGGTCGACCTGCGGGCCAACCTGCTGAAGGGCGACCGCGGGCGTGCGGCGGCGATGCTGGCGGCGGACGGGATCGGCTCGACGCCGACGCCGTTGTCCCCCTGGGGCCTGCGCCTGCCGGCACGCCGGCCGATCACCGGCAGCGCCGCCTATCGCGACGGCCTGGTCGAAGTGCAGGACGAAGGCAGCCAGTTGATCGCGCTGCTGGCCGATGCGCGGCCGGGGATGCGCGTGGCGGATTACTGCGCGGGCGCGGCCGGCAAGACCCTGGCCATGGCGGCCAGCATGGGGAACCGCGGCAAGATCACCGCCTGCGATACCTCGGCCGTGCGGCTGGATGGGGCGGCGAAGCGGCTGAAGCGCGCCGGCGTGGACAATGCCGAACGCCATCTGCTGGCGCCGGGCGACCGCTGGGCCAAGCGCCGCGCGGGCAGTTTCGACAGGGTGCTGGTGGATGCCCCGTGCACAGGCACCGGGACCTGGCGGCGCAATCCCGATGCCCGCCTGCGAACACAGCCCGCGGACCTGGCAGAACTTGTTGCGGTGCAACATGATATTCTGGAAAAAGCCGCAGAGTTGGTGCGCCCGGGCGGTCGGTTGATCTACGCTACCTGTTCACTCCTGCCAGAGGAGAATGAAGGGCAGATGGATCGCTTCCTGGCGCGGGGCGGGGCGCGCTTCGTGCCGGTGCCCGTCGATGCCGTGTGGACAGCGTTGTTGCCGGGTGTTGCTGTGCCCTGCGCAGGCCCCTGGCTGACCCTTTCACCCGCGGCCCAGGGGACGGATGGTTTCTTCTGCGCGGTGCTGGAGCGCGCGGCGTGATCAGCATCCGCCGCGCCCGGCCGGCCGATGCGGCAGCGATCGGCGAGATCCATGCGGCGGTGTGGCGCTCCAGCTATGCCGGCGTGCTGCCGGAGGCTTATCTCGCCTCGCTTTCGGCGGTGCGGCTGGCGGGGTTCTACCAGCGCGCCATCCTGGACCGGCGCGAGGGGCATGCGGTGTTCGTCGCGGTGGCGGGCGGGGCGGAGGCGCCCTCCAGCGGGCCGGTGGCGGCATCGGGCGTGGTGGGGTTCGCCTCGGGCGGGCGGTCGCGCCGGCCGGGCATTGCCGATGGCGAGGTCGAGACGCTCTATCTGCTTGAGGATTGGCGGGAACGCGGCGCGGGGCGGCGTCTGATGCGCGCCATGGGGGCGCATCTGCGCGTCATGGGCTGCCGGTCGGCCATGCTGTGGGTGCTGCGCGACAATCCCAGCCGCTGGTTCTACAGCCGCCTGGGGGGGCGCGAAGCGGCGCGCGAGGACATCCGGGTCGGCGGACAGGCGGTCGAGCAATCCGCCTTCGTGTGGGACCCGATCGAGGCCCTGCTGGCGGCGACGGCGCCGGCGCAGGAGCGGTAGCCCCCGCGCCCGGCGCTGCTGCGTTAGCGCATGACGGGCCCGCCGACGAAGCCGCCGCCGAAGATCAGGTAGATCACCAGCACGATCAGCAGCAGCCCGAGGATGCCCCCGAAGCCCCTGCCGCCGTAGTGGCCCGCGCGGTAGCCGTAGTAACCGCCGCCGCCGAACAGCAGCAGCAGCACGACGATGATGAGCAGCAGCGACATCGCGAATCTCCTTCGCCGCTGCAACGCCGCAGGCCGTCGAAGGTTGCACCGCGCTGTCTTGCCGGCGCGACGATCCTGTGCTTCACGCCGCCATGGACCACCGCAGCGCTGATTCCCCCCCCCGGCACGACCAGGTGCTGATCCTCGATTTCGGCAGCCAGGTGACGCAGCTGATCGCGCGCCGACTGCGCGAATCCGGCGTCTACTGCGAGGTCTGGCCCTTCAACAACGCGCCGGAAGACCGTATCCGCGCCTTCGCGCCCAAGGGCATCATCCTGTCCGGCGGGCCGGCTTCGGTGAACGAGGGCGAAAGCCCCCGCGCGCCGGACCATGTCTTCGCGCTGGGTGTGCCCGTCATGGGCATTTGCTACGGCCAGCAGACCATGGCGGCGCAGCTGGGCGGCGTGGTGGAAGGGTCCGACCATCGCGAATTCGGCCGCGCCTTCGTGGACGTGACGGGCGAATGCGCCATCACCCAGGGTGTCTGGGCGAAGGGCGCGCGCGAACAGGTGTGGATGTCGCATGGCGACCGCATCACCGCGCTGCCGCCGGGCTTTCGCAGCGTGGCGTCCAGCGAGGGCGCGCCCTTCTCGGTCATCGCCGACGATGCGCGCCGCTTCTACGGCACGATGTTCCACCCCGAGGTGGTGCACACCCCGCACGGCGCCGCGCTGCTGCGCAACTTCACGCACGGTATCTGCGGCTGCACCGGCGACTGGACCATGGCCGGCTTCCGCGCCGAGGCGGTGGCGCGCATCCGCGCGCTGGTGGGCGGCGGGCGGGTGGTGTGCGGGCTGTCGGGTGGCGTGGATTCATCCGTGGCGGCGGTGCTGATCCATGAGGCGATCGGCGACCAGCTGACGTGCATCTATGTCGACCACGGGCTGATGCGCGCGAATGAATCCGCGCAGGTGGTCGCGACCTTCCGCGACCGCTTCAACATCAAGCTCATCCATCGCGACGCGTCGGATTTATTCCTCGGCCAGTTGAGCGGCGTCACCGACCCCGAGCTGAAGCGCAAGACCATCGGGCGGCTGTTCATCGAGGTGTTCGAGGAGGAGCAGAACAAGCTGGGCGGTGCGGATTTCCTGGCCCAGGGCACGCTGTATCCGGACGTGATCGAAAGCGTGTCGGCCACCGGCGGGCCGAGCGTGACCATCAAGTCGCACCACAATGTCGGCGGGTTGCCGGAAGGCATGCGCATGCGCCTGGTCGAGCCGCTGCGCGACCTGTTCAAGGACGAGGTGCGCAACCTCGGCCGCGAGCTCGGCATCCCGGAGGAGATCGTCGGCCGCCATCCCTTCCCGGGGCCGGGCCTGGCCATCCGCATCCCGGGCGAGGTGACGCGGGAGAAGGCGGACCTGCTGCGCAAGGTCGATGCCATCTACCTGGAGGAGATCCGTGCCGCCGGGCTGTATGACGCGATCTGGCAGGCCTTCGCGGTGCTGCTGCCGGTGCGCACGGTCGGCGTGATGGGGGATGGGCGGACCTACGACATGGCCTGCGCGCTGCGGGCGGTGACCTCCACCGATGGGATGACGGCGGAGTTCTATCCCTTCGACATGGGGTTCCTGGGGCGCGTGGCGAACCGGATCGTGAACGAGGTGCGCGGGGTGAACCGGGTGACGTATGACATCACGAGCAAGCCGCCGGGGACGATCGAGTGGGAGTGATGCGATAGGCTTCGGCATGGTTCGAGACCTGAAAATTATTGAGATTACCTTGCGATATGCTTCGCGATCTATCGCGCGCAAGCGAGTTGATCTGACGGCATCATTGACGGTATCAACTGGCGGGTAGTGTCGGCGTGTTGAAGCTTGCCCGCCTGGAGATCCATCAAGCTCGATCCAATTTTCACAGATAAATCTCTGAATTTATTGAGAATTTGGATAGACTTGACGGTATCGACTCTGACGGTATGGACGGCCCCCGAGCGGGGCGTATCATAGTCGCTGAGGAGGATGCCATGCTAACCGATATCGCCATCAAGCGGCTGAAACCAAAAGATAAATCGTACAAGGTTGCTGACCGTGACGGTATGTATGTCGCGGTCCTGCCGTCAGGAGCGATCTCGTTCCGCTACGACTATCGGCTGAACGGGCGCCGCGAAACGCTGACCCTCGGCGCCTACGGACTTGGCGGACTGACGCTCGCCGAAGCCCGCGAGCGCTGCCTCATTGCTCGGAAGATCGTTGCGGGCGGACAGTCGCCCGCGCAGGAGAAGCAGCGCGCGAAGCGCCGCGCGGCAGAAGCACTCACCATCGCGGCCGCCGGAAAGCGCTGGTTCGAGGGCGCGCGAATGGCCGAGAGTACGAGGGCCATGCGCAAGGCAATCTTCGACCGAGACATCCTACCAACGTGGAAGAACAGGTTCCTTTCGGAGATCACGCCTGACGACCTGCGCGGGCTCTGCGCCAAAGTGAAGGAGCGCGGCGCGCCCGCGACCGCAATCCATGTTCGCGACATCATCAAGCAGATCTACGGCCACGCGATCCTGCATGGCGAGAAGATTGCGAACCCGGCCGACGAAGTAGGGCCGGCATCAATCGCCACCTTCGTGCCAAAGGATCGCGCGCTTTCGCCGTCGGAGATCCGCATTCTGTTCGACCAAATCGAGCACGTCGCAACGCTGCCGACCATACGGCTCGGACTCCGCCTCATTCTCCTAACCATGGTGCGCAAGAGCGAACTGCTCGATGCAACCTGGGACGAGGTAGATTTTGAGAACGCTGTCTGGACCATTCCGAAGGACCGGATGAAGCGCTCGCGTGCGCACAACGTCTATCTGGCGCGACAGGCACTCGACATCATGGTCGCGCTGAAAACATGCGCTGGCAATTCACCCTATGTGTTGCCGTCCCGCTATGAGGCCGACCAGCCGATGTCTCGTGCGACCTTCAATCGCGTCATCTACGCTGTTGTTGGGCGTGCGAAGACCAGCGGGCTGCCGTTGGGCGCCTTCACGGTGCACGACTTGCGGCGCACTGGCGCGACGTTGCTGAACGAGCTCGGCTTCAACAGCGACTGGATCGAGAAAAGCCTTGCCCATGAGGACAATCGATCGTCGCGCGGTGTCTACAACAAGGCGGAGTATGAGCCGCAGCGTCGACACATGCTCCAGGAGTGGGCGGACATGATCGACGCATGGTGCAGCGGCCAGAAGCGGGTGCCCACGCTCTATCCGCCGACGATGCAGCTTGGGCCCACTGACGTCATGCCTTCACAGGCCGTGTCCGCCGCATCCTGACATTGGGTATTGGCGCGCGCGTTGATTGGCCATTGTCAGCGCCGTGCCGCCGCTCCGCGAGCCAGGCTGCGATTTCTGCATAGTCCCAAGCCACGCAACGCGGCGTCAGATGGAAGCGTCGTGGAAACTCGCCCCGCTGCTCCATCTCGTAGATCGTCGTGTCCGATAGCGGGACGAGATCCCGCAGCTCGTGCCTTCGAAGGGTGCGGCGAAGGGCGGGGACGCTGCGCTGGCTTTCGGACATGTGCCGCTCCGTGACGATCGCTATCGCCATCGAGCGGCACCTATTGAGCAGAGAAAAGCCGAGAGTGAGTGCCGTAGTGCCGCGTCGCGTCGCTGCGCGCAAATCGGATGGTGTTCCGCTGGCGACGTAGACGTCTGGCGGCATGCCTGCCGCGCACCCCACCCACCCATGACCGCCACCAAGATCCTCTGGGGCCAGGTCGCGGTCGTCTTCCTGATCGTGCTCGCCGCGGTCTGGGGCGCGACCCAGTGGGTTGCCTGGCGCCTCGGCTACCAAGCGCAGCTCGGGCAGCCGATGGACATCTGGGCGGGCGTGCCGGTTTACCCGCCGCCCGCCTTCTTCCTGTGGTGGTACTGGTACGACGCCTACGCGGCACGCAAGCGTGTGAGTCAGTCCGTTGTGGTCGAGGCTGCACTCGAGAGCTACCTCTCGGCGGATGGTCCCGACCGGCTGGAGGCGGCCCTGGCACGCCGGCTCGATCGCCTGTCGCGCGCCAGCGAGCGGCTGGAGCGCCATGTCACCATTGGCAACGAGGCAATAGCCCTATTCGTCCGGTTCTGGATAACTGCGACGCCGCCGCTACCTAACGCGATGCAGGCCGCCGCCCAGGTGAAGGGAAAGGAGCGCTACGACGCATTCGTCGAGGCTCTTGCTCGACGGCTTGCGAAAGGCCGCATGCTCGCCGATGAGATAACGACTGATGTATCAGCATCTCGTGCCATCGACGAAGTCGCGTCCGAAGAAAAGCCTCCCGCGTGACCAGCACCCTCACGACACCCACGACATGCATGCCAGAGAGCAAACAGCGGAAGAAATGAGCCCGCGCGAGCGATCAGGCCTGGTTCACGCCACCCGACGGCGCATCTGCAGATTCACGCCAGTCTGGTTCAAGCGCATACGCAGCAGAACCTGACTGGTTCGATACTGGCATGCAGCTTCTTCGGATGAAACGCCGCTCTGCACGATCCTGAGCAGTGCAGCACGAGGTAGCAGAAGAGCCGCAGCGAGCCAGTCGGCTTCTGCCTCCTGCCGCTTGTCGTAGGCGCTGAGCATGAGCGCACCCGTCGCTGCGCGGAGCACTTTGGAGGGTGCATGGTTCAGCACCACGTGCGCGCATTCGTGCATCAGGTCGTTCGACTGACGACCGTCCGAGTGGGAGGGATTAACAACGACGACCTTGCTGTCTCCCAGGGTCAGCATCACCGCCGACCAACTGGTTGGGTCGGCGACGGTAAGCTGCTGAAGTGCTTCCGCGCGAAGACCGGGGATCAGCCCGATATCGACGACCCGCAGCCCGATATGCGCGGCGAGCCGCTCTGCCGGGAGAGGGTCAGGTGCCTTCAGGCCTAACGCCGTCCGAAACTGGAGGGCCGTCGTCTCGCACCAGGACTTGAAGCCGCGCCGGAAGGTGGTCACGCGGCCTCCCCAGCTGCTCCACCTTCTTGCGCCTCGGACCGAACCATCTCGAACACAGCCATGACGAGCTCGCCGAGGGCCGCCGCCGTCGCTGGAGAGACCGCGTCCAGCTTCTTGAACTGGACTGTGCCCACGGCCTCCTGCGCCGGCCCGTCGAGGAATTCCGCAGGATCGGCCCCCATCCAGCGGCAAAGCCTTTCGAAGGTCTCAATGTCGGGCACGTGGCCGTTTTCGATGCGGGACAGCGTCGCCGGGCTGACACCAGCATCTCGCGCAGCGGCCCGCACGCCGATCGCGCCTCGCTTGGCGGCGAGCCTCAATCCGAAGCCGGCGTGGTCCATCTGACCTCCTCCCACGCACTCCGTCTCGCGCAGAACGAAGTGTTTGACATACGAGACACTCTTTGGCTACGAAGTGCTTAACACGTGAAACGCATCGAATCAGTTCACGATTCCGGCGTCAAGCCCATCGGCGGGATTGGCGCATCTATGGAGGCTGAGCGTCGGCTTGGCTGTCCCGAGAGCGGAGCAGGGGTTGGTCCGGTGCCGTAGGGGAAGAGGTGCATGCTCGACTCGACGACCAATCTTCGTGACGGCCTCCCTAAGGGGATCCATCGCATTCGGGCGCTTCCCGACCCGCAGCTCGCCCTCCTGTGGGATTCGATCCACGTGGGCGCTGGGCAGAAGGAACAGCTGCTGTCCCAGGCCGTCCTGAATTTCACCCTCCGAGCGCAGGTGCCCCGCACGGTCCTGCCGGCCGATCATGCGCGCACAGGAGCGCGGCCAGCCGGTCGTGCCGCCGGCCGCGCCCACGAGCGCCGATCCGGCCGAACAGCGGCGCCTTCAGGAGATCGAGGCGGCGCGCACGAGCCGGCTCTTCGTGCAGGTCGAGGCGCGGGGCGAGCCGCGCTCCGGTGCGCCGGCCGCGCCGCAAGCAGCAGACCTCGGCGCCATACCCGTGGGGCCCGACGCTACCGACCGACGGCTTGCCTTTCTGGGCGGGCCTGCGGACCGCCGTACTACCTCACCGGATCGGATACAGTCGCCGGCCAGCCCTTTCGTCATCCAGGCCGGCAGCGTCATTCCCGCTGCGCTGCTGACCGGCCTCCGCTCCGACCTCCCCGGGCAGATCACCGCCCAGGTCACGGCCAACGTCTTCGACAGCCCGACGGGTAGGCACCTGCTCATCCCGCAGGGCGCGCGCCTGATCGGCGCCTACGACAGCCGCATCAGCTTCGGACAGCAGCGCATCCTGCTGGTCTGGAACCGGCTCATCCTGCCCAACGGGCGCTCCATCGTGCTGGAGCGCATGCCGGGCGCCGACGAGGCAGGCTACGCGGGGCTCGAGGACGGCGTGGACTACCACTGGGGGCGGCTCTTCCTCGCCGCCGGGTTGGCGACCCTGCTGAACCTCGGCCTGGAACTCGGCCGCGACGACGAAAGCGACATCGCCCGCGCCATTCGCGAGAGCGGCCAGGACACCGTCGGCCGCGCCGGCGAGGAGATCGTCCGCCGGCAGCTCTCTGTCCCGCCGACGCTGACCGTGCGCCCCGGATTTCCGGTTCGCGTCATCGTCCACCGCGACCTCGTGCTCGAGCCGTACGGAGGCTGACCCATGCCGAAGCTGAAGCTCGGCCCGATCCTCGACGACCGTCCGGTGAAGCTCACCGTGGAGCTGCCTGCCGAACTGCACCGCGACCTCGTCGCCTACGCGGAAGCGCTCTCGCGCGAGACGGGGCAGCAGGTCGAGCCGACAAAGCTCGTCGCGCCGATGCTGGCGCGGTTCCTCGCGAGCGACCGGGGCTTCCGCCCGGCACGCCGGCCCACGCCTCGATCGCGCGGGCCGCAGGCTCAGCCAGCGCGCGATCCCTGACTGGCACGCAGCTGCGCCAGGAACTTTCGCAGGGCGGGGTTGTCGCGCTTCGGGTCCCAGTACGCCGCAGCCTCCACCATCGTCGGACCGGTCTGGTCGCCAACGGGCCGGAACACGACGCCCGGATAGGACGCGCCTGACGCGGATTCAGCGAGCACGGCGACGCCAAAACCCGCGCCGACCAAATTGAACATGCCCTCCCGACTGACATCGTGCGCTGCGAAGCGAACTGTCGTCCCAGGCGGTAGCAGTCCTTGGACCGTGATGCGGGCCTCTGGTCCGGAACCACGCGACGTGACGATGAATGTCTCGTCCACCAAGTCCCGCCATCGAACGAAGCCGGCGTCGGCGAGGGGATGGCGCTCTGGCAAGGCAACCATGCCGGCTTCTTGCCAAAGCGCCAGGCGGTCCAACGCCGACTCATCCACTGGCCCCAGCAGCAGGGCGAGATCCACCTCGCCGCGGCGCAGGGTCAACAGGAGCTCATCGCGGTTTCCCTCGCGAAGCCAGATCTCGACGCCCTGGTTCTGCTCGACGAACCGCATCAGCGCCTCTCGGAACCGTCCCATCGAGGCCGAGAAATATGTGCCGATGACCAATCGGCCCGTCGCGGCCGATCCAGCCTCCCGTGCCCGCAACACGGCAGATTGCAGGCCGCCGAGCACGCGTGTCGCCTCAACAAGGAACTCGTCGCCGGCGGCCGTCAGCTTCATGCCTGACGGACGCCGCTCGAAGAGCGATACCCCAAGCCCGTCCTCAAGCGCCCGAATACTGCGGCTGACGGCCGAAACGGTTCGGCCCGCCTCGCGTGCCGCCAAACGGATGCTCCCGGTGCGTGCGACCAAAATTGCCAGAGACATTCCACGCAGGTCGATTTCGCCCCGGAGTGGTTCGCCTTGTTTCGGCCGCTGTAGCCATCGTGGCACTTGGTCCAGCCTCCAATGCCGGCCGACCCCGATCCCGGTCGCGCACGGGCCTTGGAGCGCGCTCCAGGCGCGCAGGACCGGCCCTCTCTTCTACAATAACGGGAGCATGCCGAACTCAGTTGTCCGTGTGCAATCACAAACGAGATGAAATAACCGTGCCCGAGACCATCTGTTCTCGGCCCGTTGCTTGCGGTCCTCGGCTCCAGCGTGGAAACCCAGCCCTCGATTGCAGACCCGTAAAGAGCATCGCCAACACATTCACCCGCGCGGTTCGGCGCTGATTCCGCTGTGTCGCAGTCCTCCTCCGGACCGTGGGACGCGCGTCGCAGAGGGCGCCGCTGGCGACTCGCGTTCGGAAAGACCCTGCAGGATCGGGCACTCGGGCCGGCCATCTCCGTGGCAGGCTTTCGCAAGGTGTCGCAGAGTCTCACCGACTGCCTGCAACGTCCTGACTTTCTGTTCGATCGTCGCGAGATGGCCAAGGGCAAGACGTTTCACATCCGCACTGCTTCGCTCCCTGTCTCGCCACAGGCCAAGCAGCTCCTCGATGTCCGCGAGCGGGAAGCCAAGGTCGCGAGCATTTCGGACGAACCTCAGCGCGTGCACATCCTCGGGCCGGTAGACGCGGTAGCCACTTTCCGTCCGGGTCGCCGCCGGCAGCAGGCCGATCGCCTCGTAGTGGCGGATCATCTTCACCGAGACGCCAGAAGCTCTCGCGGCATCGCCGATGTTCATCACACACCCTCCCGCGCGGTGGCTGCGGCGGCTTGGAACCGCCGCAGCCGGAGTGCATTCGCCAGCACGAAGACGCTGCTGAGCCCCATCGCCCCCGCTGCCAGCATGGGCGAGAGCAGCGTGCCGCCGAAGGGCCAGAGTATGCCCGCGGCGACCGGGATCAGCGCAACGTTGTAGGCGAAGGCCCAGAACAGGTTCTGCCGGATATTCGCCATGGTGGCCCGGCTGATCGCGAAGGCCGTCGCCACAGCGCCGAGGTCGCCCGACATCAGAACCACGTCGGCGCTCTCGATGGCGATGTCCGTGCCGGTGCCGACCGCGAGGCCGACATCAGCGGCGGCGAGCGCCGGCGCGTCGTTGATGCCGTCACCGACGAAGGCGACCTTCCGCCCGCCCTCACGCAAGCCCTGCACGGCGGCAACCTTGCCGTCCGGCAGCACCTCGGCGACCACCTCATCGATGCCGAGGCCGCGGGCGATTGCTTCTGCCGTGCGCCGGTTGTCGCCGGTCACCATGGCGATGTGCAGCCCCTGCGCCCGCAGCGCGGCGAGTGCCGCCGGCGTCCCCGGCTTGACCGGGTCGGCGACCGCAAGTGCCGCGACGAGCCGCCCGTCCACCGCGGCGTAGAGTGGCGTGCGCCCCTGGTCCGCGAGCGCGGCGGCCGTGATGGCGAAGGGCGCGACGTCTATGCCCAGCCGCGCCATGTAGCGGTCGGCGCCGACCCCGACCTGTCGCCCGTCCACCAGCGCCGTGGCGCCGTAGCCGGGCACGGCCTCGAAGCCAGTGGCGTCGGGCAGGACCAAGCCGCGCGCCTTGGCGGCGGTGACGATTGCCTGGGCAATCGGATGCTCGGACTGCGCCTCGACCGCGGCGACCAGCGCCAGGATCGCCGCCTCATCCTCGCCCCCTACGACCGAGAGGTCAGTCAGGCTCGGCCGGCCTTCCGTCAGCGTGCCGGTCTTGTCGAGGGCGACGACCTCGACATTCCGCAGCGTCTGCAGCGCCTCGCCCTTGCGGAACAGCACGCCGAGCTCCGCCGCGCGACCGGTGCCGACCATGATCGAGGTCGGCGTCGCCAGGCCCATCGCACAGGGGCAGGCGATGATCAGCACCGCGACCGCGTTCACCAATGCGAAAGCCAGCGCCGGATCGGGGCCGAACACCAGCCACACGCCGAAGGTCAGCGCCGCGATGGCGAGCACCGCGGGGACGAACCACATCGTCACCTGGTCCACTAGCGCCTGGATCGGCAGCTTCGATCCCTGCGCCTGCTCGACCATGCGAACGATCTGCGAGAGCACCGTCTCCCCGCCCACGGCGGTCGCGCGGAAGCGGAAGGCGCCGGTGCCGTTCACGGTGCCGCCCGTCACCCGCGCGCCGGGGGTCTTCCCCACCGGCACGGGCTCGCCGGTGATCATCGCCTCATCGACGAAGGAGGCACCCTCGGTCACCTCGCCATCGGCGGGGATGCGCTCGCCCGGCCGCACCATCACGATGTCGCCGGCGATCAGTTGTGCCGCCGGGATCTCCTGCTCCGCCCCGTCGCGCAGCACGCGCGCGGTGGGTGGCTGCAGGCCCATCAGTCGCCGGATGGCTTCCGAGGTGCGGCCCTTGCTCCGCGCCTCCAGCCAGCGGCCGAGCAGGATCAGGGTGACGATGACTGCCGCCGCCTCGAAGAAGACATGGCGCGCGCCCTCCGGCAGCAGGGCGGGTGCGAAGGTCGCCACAGTCGAATAGGCGAAGGCCGCGCCCGTGCCGATCGCGACCAGGGAGTTCATGTCCGGCGCGCCGCGCAGCAGCGCACGCCAGCCCTTGGTCTGGAAGCGCAGGCCGGGGACGAACATCACCAGCGCGGCCAGCACGAACTGGATCTTCCAGCTCAGCGCGAAGCCAATGCTGTCGCGGATGGCGTGGTGCAGCGCCATGGACAGGTGCGCGCCCATCTCCAGAACCACCAGCGGCAGGGTGAGCAGCGCAGCGAGGCCGAGGCTGCGCGCCAGGCCGCGAATCTCGGCCGCGCGAGCGGCACGCTCGCGGTCGCCGCGGTCGGCGGGGGCCTCCGCGCCGATGCGCTCGGCACCGTAGCCTGCGGCCTGCACCGCCGCGATCAGCGCCGCGACGCCGACGGCGGGCAGGTGCGTCACGCGGGTGCGGTTGGTCGCGAGGTTCACCGTGGCCTCCGTCACGCCCGGCAGGGCCTTCAGCGCGCGCTCGACGCGGCCGACGCAGGAGGCGCAGGTCATGCCCTCGATGGCGAGGTCGGTCGCCTCGGTGCCGACGCCGTAGCCGGCCTGGCTGACGGCGCCGAGCACCGCCGGCAGGTCCGGCGTGCCGTCGAAGCGGATTTCGGCCCGCTCGGTCGCGAGGTTCACGGTGGCTGAGGCCACGCCGGGCACGGCGGCGATGGCCCGCTCGACGCGTCGCACGCAGGACGCGCAGGTCATACCCTCGATCGGGACCGAGAGCGTGGCGTCCGGCGAAGCGGAGATGGAGGCCGCGAGCGCGGGCGTCCACTCCTTGATGTTGGTGTCGGGGGCCATCGTGCGTGCTCCTGCCTCAGGCCTTTACGGAGTTCGCGTAGCCGGCAGCGGCTATGGCGGCCGAGAGGCTCGCCACGCTCGCACCGCTGGTCACGCCGATGCTGTGCGTGGCGAGGTCCGCCTGGACCTGCGCCGCCGCGTCGACCGATTGCACGGCCTGCGTGATCGTCTTCACGCAGTGGCCGCAGGTCATGGCGGGAATGTCGAAGCGCCGCATGTGTGTCTCCTGTTCAGCAATCGCTGGAGACGCCTTCGTCATCCCTCCCACGTTGGGAGGGTCAAGCGGAATCTCAACCCTGATAACGCCTGGCCCAGCTGGGCGTCGGTAGACGTCATCATGATGCGCCGCACTGCGTTCGTCTCTTCGATCTGCGGCACGGAGTCTGCTGTGCAAGGCGATGACGACTGACCGCGGCGTTGCCTGCGCGACTTTGGCGCCTGATCCCGGCGCACCAGCGAGCCTCCCGTTTTGCAATACTTTGTCATGATCGGGAAAAGACCCGTTCGCGTGGGGTCGTCATACCCGTCCGCACAGGGGCGACGCGGAAGGGGATTGAGTGCTGATCCGGTTCATCTTGGCTGCCGTGCTGGCGGGCGGTATCGCCACGGCGCATGCCAGTCCGCTGCGCGACGCTTTCGAGGCTGCGGCCGCGCTTAACCCCGAACTGCGGACACTCGAGGCGCAGCGTGCAGCGATCGATGCGCGACTGCGCGGCGCCAATGCGCTGACCCCAGGCGCCCCCAATGTTGGACTGGGCTACACCACCGATCGTTTCACCCAGAACCGTGGCTTCCGTGAAGCCGAACTGGAAGTAGGCGTCCCGGTGTGGTTGCCGGGCCAGTCCCGCGCGCAGCGCGGTCTCGCCGATGCCGAAGGCCAACGTCTTGCGGCGCAGATTGCGGCCCGCCGTCTAGCCATCGCCGCTGAGGTTCGTGACGCGTACTGGACGTGGGCGGCCGCGGAGGCCGCCCTGGCCGCGGCACGAACGCGAACGGCGAGCACCGCGGCGCTGACGCGCGACGTCACGCGCCAGGCTCGGGCCGGCCAGGTCTCTCGGGCGGAGGAATTGCTCGCAACCGCAGATGCCAGGGAAAGCGAGGGCGCATTGCGCGAAGCCGAGGCCGCTGTCCGCGAAGCACGGATCGCGTTTCGCGCGCTGACCGGACGTGATCCCGCGCCTGGATCGCAGGAAGTGTTGCGCGACGGTCCTGCGCCTGCCGAGCATCCCCGCATCGTCGCCGCACGGCTCGGGCTCGACGTCGCCCGCGCCGGCATTCGAATTGCCGAGGTCGAAGACCGCGAAAGCCCGGAGATAGGGGCGTTCATGCGACAAGAGCGCGACGACCGTGATTCCGGATGGGACACCCGGTTCGGCGTGCGCGTGCGGATACCGTTCGCTCATCCGCCGCGCAATGCGGAACGACGCGCGACCGCCCAGGGTGAACTTACCACCGCAACCGCAGAAGCCGGTGCGGTCGATCGCCTCGTTGCCGCGGAACGGGATCGGGCCCGCGCAGCCCTGGCCGATGCGCGGGCCGCCGCCCGCCTTGCCGATCAGCGGTATGCGGCGCTCGCGGAAGCGGCGGGCCTGGGAGAACGTGCGTTCCGTGACGGCCAGACAACTCTGGCGGAGACGCTACGGCTGCGGACCAGCCTTGCCGGCGCCGATGCCGATCGTCGGCGGATGCAGGTGGCGGTCCGCCAAGCCATATCACGCTACAATCAAGCGATCGGGGTCGAACCATGAAGCGTGCCACGTATCTGCTCCGCCGCCTGGTCGCCGCTGCCGCCGTCGCACTGCTGGTCGCGGCGCCGCCTGCGCTTGCCCATCCCGGTCACGGAGACGAGCCACCTCCGCCCGCCAACGCCGCTCCGCGTGCGGTCGCGCATTCCGACATCTTCGATCTCGTCGGCGTCCTCGGCCCGGATGCGCGCCTTTGGCTCTACCTGGACCGCTACGCATCCGCCGAGCCGATCGACCACGCCGAGATCACCGCCACGCTCGACGGGCAACCCGTCCCGGTCAGCCGCAGTGCGGAGGCGACCTACGTCGTGTCCCATCCCCTGCTCGGGCAGGCTGGCTTCCGCAGCCTCATCTTCACCATCACAGCAGGGTCCGACGTTGATCTGCTGCCGTTCGAGATCGAGGTCCCGGCCGTTGTGGCCGCGGCCGCGGCGGCGCCGGGCTGGCGCGAAACGGCGATGCGCGCCGCGGTGGAGCCCGTGGTTTGGGCTGCGGGCCTCGCGCTGCTTCTGCTGGGCGTGCTCGTTGGCAGGGTCGCAGCACCGCGCAACCTGCCGCCGGTGGTGGCGGCGGACGCCGTCCCGCTCAAGCCCCGCGTCGAACCGGCGTTGGAAACACCGCACAAGACCGCTGCCGGTGGCGTGCCGGTGCGGGCAGCAGCTGCCCCGATGGCTCTGCTTCTGGCGCTCGTAGCGCTGCCGGTCCTGGCACAGCCGTTGGACCAGCCGCGCCGCCAGCCGGACGGCAGCGTCTTCGTCCCGAAGCCGACGCAGCGACTGCTCGGCGTGCGCGCCACCATCGTCGACCGCGCCGACGCGCCCGTCTCGTTGCAGTTGGTTGGCCAGGTGATCGCCGATCCGAATGCATCCGGGCGCGTTCAGGCGCCCCAGGCCGGTCGGGTGGAGTCGCCGGAGGGGGGATTTCCCGCCCTCGGCAGCCGCGTCGACCGCGGGCAAACCCTGGCCTATGTGGTTCCGGTGCTCGGGGCGCAGGAGCGCAGCGGGGTGCAGGCGACCCTTGCCGAGCTCGACTCGCAGATCGGAATCGCCCAGCAGCGAACGCAGCGTCTTGCAGGCCTGGCGGGCAGCGTGTCGACACGCGAGATCGCCGAGGCACGCGCGGAGCTTGACGGGCTGCGCGCCCGCCGGGCCGCGGTGGCCGAGGGCCTGAACGGCAGGCTGGCCGTCCAGGCCACCGCGTCGGGCTTCATCAGCGTCGCGGCAGCCGTCGGCGGACAGATCGTCGATGCGCGCGAACCGCTCTTCGAGATCGTCGAGCCGACCCGCCTATGGGTTGAAGCCGTTGCCTATGATGGTGGGATGGTTGCCGACATCGCCGGCGCCAGGGCCACGACCTCGGCGGGACTCACCCTGGACCTCGCATTCATCGGACGCGGTCTTGCCTTGCGCCAACAGGCGGTTCCCCTGCAGTTCCGAATCGTGAACGCTTCGCCCGGCCTGTCGGTGGGAACGCCGGTGACCGTCACGGTGCAGACGAATCGGCGTGCAGCTGGGATCGTGCTTCCCGGCGAAGCCGTGATCCGCAGCGCGGAGGGTCCGCCCATCGTCTTTGAGATGACGACGGCCGAGCGCTTCGTGCCGCGCCCGGTGCGCGTGCAGCCGCTGGATGGACGCAACGTGCTCGTCCTTGCCGGTCTCGACTCGGGAAAGCGTGTCGTCACTGAAGCGGCCAGCCTCATCGCGCAGATCCGCTGAGGGCCGCATCGGATGTTTAACTTCCTCGTCTCCACGAGCCTGCGCAACCGGCTCTTCGTGCTCGCAGCGGCGGCCATCCTTGTTGTCTATGGGTCGCTCACGCTCCGCCAACTGCCCGTTGACGTTTTCCCGGACCTCAACAAGCCGGTGGTCACCCTGCTGACCGAGGCCGAGGGATTGGCGCCCGAAGAGGTCGAGCTCCTGGTCTCCTTCCCGATCGAGACTGCCCTCAACGGCATGCCTGGTGTGACCCGCGTGCGATCGGTGTCCGGGGTCGGCCTGTCGATCGTTTTCGTCGAATTCGACTGGGGCACCGATATCTGGATCAATCGCCAACAGGTGGGCGAGCGGCTGTCGCTCGTGCGCTCGCAGCTGCCGCCGAATGTCGTGCCGCAGATGGCGCCGGTCTCCTCGATCATGGGCGAGATCATGCTCGTGGCCATGTCCACCGATGGGCGGGCGAGCCCGATGCAACTGCGCGAGCTGGCCGACTGGGTCGTGCGGCCACGCCTGTTGACCATCCCGGGCGTCAGCCAGGTGATCCCGATCGGCGGTGAGGTGAAGCAGTATCGCGTGACCCCGGACGTGGCCCGCATGCATGCGCTCGACATCACGCATGAGCAGATCGTCACCGCCTTGCGGCAGTTCGGAGCCAATAGCGGCGGCGGCTACGTCGATCAGGCGGGTCGCGAATACCTCATTCGTAACATTGGGCGCACGACGCGGATCGAGGATCTGGCCAATGCGCCCATCGCGCTGCGGAATGGCCAGCCCATACTTCTTCGCCAGGTCGCCGGCGTGGACTTCGCGGCACGCTTGCGCCGCGGTGAGGCCGGCAGCATGGGGCGGCCCGCGGTGATCCTGTCGATCCAGAAGCAGCCCAACGCCGATACGGTCGTCGTCACCCGCGCGGTCGAGGAAGCGCTGCGCGAACTGCAGCGCGTCATGCCGGCGGGCGTCACTGCCGACAATGTGCAGTTCCGCCAGGCGGACTTCATCCAGGCGTCGATCGGCAATGTCCAGACAGTGCTTCTGGAGGCCGTCGCGGTCGTCGCGGTCGTGCTGTTCCTGTTCCTGTTGAACGTGCGGACCACGGCCATCTCGCTCACGGCCATCCCGCTTTCGGTGCTGATCACGGTGGTCGTCTTCCACCTCCTCGGCCTGTCCATCAACACCATGACCCTGGGCGGCCTGGCGATCGCGATCGGCGAACTGGTGGACGACGCGGTGGTGGATGTCGAGAACGTCTTCCGGCGCCTGCGGGAGAACCGGGAAAAGGGCAATCCCCTGCCGGTCTTCACCGTCGTCGCGAAAGCAAGCCAGGAGGTGCGGTCGGGCATCGTCTACGCGACGATGATCGTGATCCTCGTCTTCGTGCCTCTGTTCGCGCTATCCGGCATCGAGGGCCGGCTGTTTGCGCCCCTCGGCGTCGCCTACATCGTCTCGATCATGGCGTCGCTGATTGTGTCCATCACGGTCACGCCGGTGCTCTGCTACTATCTGCTGCCGCGGATGAAGCGGATGGACCACGGCGACGGCTGGATGGTGCGCAAGCTGAAGGCCGGAAACGAGCGCGCGCTGCTATGGGCGTTCCGGCGCGAGCGGCTGATGTATGTCATGGCCGGTGGCGCTATCGCGGTCGCGGTGGCAACATTGCCATTCCTGCCGCGCGCCTTCCTGCCGCCCTTCAACGAAGGCACGCTCACGATCAGCCTGCAGTTCCAGCCTGGCATCAGCCTGGCCGAGGCCAACCGCCTGGGCACGGCCGCGGAACGGCTGATCATGCAGGTGCCTGAGGTGCGGTCGGTTGGCCGAAGAACCGGCCGCGCCGAACTCGATGAACATGCTGAAGGCGTCCATTCCTCCGAGATCGACGTCACGCTGCACCCTTCCAGCCGTGGCAAGCAGGAGATTGCGGCGGATATCCGTGCGCGCCTCGGAATCATTCCCGGAAGTCTGAATATCGGCCAGCCAATCGGACACCGGCTCGACCACATGCTTTCGGGCGTTCGGGCGGAGATCGCGCTGAAGATCTATGGCGACGACCTCGACACCCTGCGCACCATCGCCGAGCAGATGCAGCAGCGATTGGCCGGAGTGGCAGGATTGCGCGACCTGCAGATCGAACGGCAGGTGCGCGTCCCGCAGCTGCAAGTGACGGTCAATCACGAACGCGCGGCGCTTCATGGCGTCTCGGCCGCGACGATCGGCCAGGCGGTGCAGGACATGTCCGGCGGCCAGGTCGTCAGCGAGGTGGTCGACGGTGCCCGCCGCTTCGACCTTGTCATGCGGCTTGCCGACCAGGACCGCACCGGCAGCGGGCTGTCGTCGATCATGATCGAGACACCGGGTGGGCGTGTTCCGCTCTCGCTCCTGGCCGAGGTACGCGATACCGACGGTCCGAACCAGATCCTGCGGGAAAATGGGCGGCGGCGCATCGTGGTGCTGGCGAATACCGATGGGAGCGACACGGCGGCGATCGTGCAGCGCATCCGCACGGAGATGGCCAATGCGCCGCTCCCGCCGGGCTACTTCTTCGCGCTCGAAGGTACGTTTCAGGCGCAGGAGGAAGCAACCCGCCTGATTGCCATGCTCTCACTTGTCTCGCTGACGCTGATCTTCATGGTGCTCTACAGCCGATATCGCTCAGCAGTCCTGGCGCTGATCATCATGGGTAATGTGCCGCTGGCGTTGGTGGGCGCCATTGCGGCGCTTTGGATCGCGGGCCAGCCGCTATCGGTCGCCTCCATGATCGGCTTCATCACGCTGGCCGGTATCGCCGCACGCAATGGGATCCTGAAGGTCAGTCATTATCTGAACCTGGCCCTGCTCGAGGGCGAGCCTTGGGGGCTCGGGCTCGTGGTGCGCGGTAGCCTGGAGCGTCTCACGCCAGTGCTCATGACCGCACTGTCAGCGGGTTTTGCGCTAGTCCCGCTGATGATCGGTGCCAGCGAACCCGGCAAAGAAATCCTTCACCCCGTCGCCGTCACGATCTTCGGCGGACTGGTCACCGCGACGTTGCTCGACACCTTCCTCACGCCCCTCCTGTTCCACCGCTTCGGCAGGCCGGCGCTCGCGAGCCTGATGGATCGCCAGCAGGAGATGAAGGTTGCCGAGGCCTACTGATCCGATGAAAGGACAACACCCATGAACCGACGCATCCTCCTTGCCGCGACAGCGATGCTGCCGGTCCTCGCGCCAGCTGCGCGCGCCAGCATCACCCGCGGCCCGAATGGCGGCCAGCGGATCGACCTTGCCGGCGGGCACGCCGAACTTGTCGCCGACGGCAATGAACTCAGGCTCTATCTGAGCGACAACTCGTACCGCCCCCGGTCCGCCGAGGGCGCCAGCGGCCAGGCGGTCGTGCTGGCCGGCGGCCGGCAGACAACGGTACCCCTCACGCCCGCAGGCGCAGATATGCTGCGAGGGCAGGGGGACTTTACCGCGGCTGCTGGAATGCGCGTGGTCGTTACCTTGACCATGCCGGGACAGCGCCCTTCGCAGGGGCGGTTCACGCCGAGGGATCAGGGTTGAGGATGACCGAATGGCGCCGGACCTGCTGACGCCGGAGGCGCATGTGCTCGTCGTCGAGGATGACGGCGAGATGCGTAACCTGATCGCGAAGTTCCTGCGTCAGAACGGCTACCGCGCGACCGGTGCGCGCGACGGCCGCGAGATGTGGGAAACCCTCGCGAATGCCGCGGTGGACCTCATCCTGCTAGATGTGATGCTGCCGGGGCAGTCAGGCCTAGACCTGACTCGCGCGCTGCGCGCGAAGACCCAGGTCCCGATCATCATGGTGACGGCGCGCGGCGACGAAACTGACCGCGTGCTTGGCCTCGAACTCGGTGCCGATGACTACATCCCGAAGCCGTTCTCTCGGCCTGAGCTTCTCGCGCGTATTCGTGCCGTGCTGCGTCGGGCTCAGGGGAGCGACCAGCGTGCCTCGGGACTGGTTGCGGACCGCCTGCTCTTCGCCGGATGGGCGCTCGACACGCGGCGACGCGAACTCATGGCGCCCGATGGCGTCGCTGTCGATCTCTCAGGTGGCGAGTACGATCTCCTGCTGGCGTTCTGCGAGCACCCACAGCGCATCCTCAGCCGCGATCAACTGCTGGACCTCGCCCGCAACCGGGTCTCGGACGCGCTTGATCGCACGGTGGACGTGATGGTGAGCAGGCTCCGCCGGAAGATGGAGCCGACCGAGGAAAGCCCGACCATCATCAAGACGATCCGCGGAGCCGGCTACATGTTCGTCCCTGCGGTCGCCCGCGGGTGAGCGGGACGCCTCCTGGCCGCTTCCGGCTCCGTCTTGTCCCCGATACCCTTGGCGGGCGCATCGTCCTCGTTCTGCTGATCGGGTTGCTGACATTCCACGTGGGCAGCCTCTGGCTGCATCAGGTCGGCACCGACGCCCTGCTCGGGTCTACGCGTGAACGCCAGACTGCAGAACGCCTGGCCGCGGCGAAGCGCGCCGTGGCCGAGCTGCCCGTCGCCGATCGCGACAGGACAGCGCATGCCCTATCGTCCGCCAGCCTCGACATGCATTGGACCCCGGCGCCAACCGTCCGCCTGGTCGATGAGACAAGCCCGCGGATCGAAGCGCTGCGGACCCGGCTCGTCGAACTGGTTCCGGAACTTCGGAGCACCGGCCTGCGGCTGGGCTATGCAGAGGACGGCACATCGCCGATGCCTGGTGGCGAGCAATTCCGTCACGTGATCATCGGTGCAGTCGAGCTGCCTGACGGGTCCTGGCTCAATTTCTCGGCCGGCCTGTTTCGCCCCCCTACCGCCGAACATGCGAGCCTGTTGTCCACCAGCGCCATGGCGGCCGGCATCCTGCTCCTGGGACTGCTCGTCGTGCGCCTCATCGGGCGGCCGCTGCGGCAGTTGTCGGATGCCGCCGATCGGGTCGGCATGCCCGGCGTGACGATCGCCATGCCTGAGACCGGCCCCTACGAGGTGCGTCATGCGGCGCTCGCCTTCAACCGCATGCAATCCCGCATCAACAAGCTGATCGCGGATCGTACGCAGGCGCTTGCGGCGGTCAGCCACGATCTGCGCACACCGATCGCGCGGCTGAGGCTGCGCGCTGGCTTCCTCGACGATCCTGAAGCGCAACGCCAGATCGATGCCGATCTCGACGAGATGGACGCCATGATCGGCGCGACGCTCGCCTACCTTCGCGGTGAGGACGAGCTCGAAGCTGAGCGTCCCACGGACATCGTTGCCCTTCTCGAAACACTGTGCGACGCCGCAGCCGACACCGGCGCAGAAGCGCACTATGATGGACCTGGGCAGGCTCGCCTCACATGCCGCCCCGTGGCCATCAAGCGCGCTTTCGCGAACCTCATCGAGAACGCGGTGAAATACGGAAAGGTGGCGCGGGTTCAACTCGATGATCTCGCTGAGCGCATCCTTGTGCGCATCGACGACGATGGCCCCGGAATTCCCGAAGCCGACATGGAGGTCGTCTTCGAACCGTTTCGGCGGCTCGATCC
>LNFM01001247.1_pt1 | contig 58986 bp, 54 predicted proteins | sample 596031 | NCBI WGS metagenome assembly LNFM01 (sample SAMN04254537, study PRJNA301005) | activated carbon metagenome | isolation source: dual media filters at the Ann Arbor, Michigan drinking water treatment plant | place: USA: Ann Arbor | reverse complement strand
CGCTGGCGATGCCCAGCACCACCACCACCATCACCACGGCGCGGATGATGGTGGTGCTGACGCTCTGCGCGTTCAGCGCCGAGACCAGCTGGCCGTTGGTGTCCTGCCAGCTTTCCACCTTGTAGGGCAGCTGCTGTGCCAGTTGCCGCGCCAGGGCCTGCGCGGCCCAGACGTTGTCCAGCGTCACGTCGATCTGGGTGGCGCCGCCGGGCAGGTCGAACAGGGTCTGCCCGGTGCGCAGCGGCACCAGCAGCGTGCGGCGGTTGAGTTCGCGCACGCCCAGGTCGACCAGGCCGGTCAGGCGCAGCACCTCGCTGCGTGTGCCGGTCGTCAGCGTGATGCGGTCGCCCACGCGCACGCCCAGGTCGGCAGCCAGGGTGACGCCGACGATGGCCTCGCCCGGGGCCAGCCGCAGCGTGCCGTCCACCAGCTTGTCGCGCAGGCCCACCACACGTTCGTAGCGGACGATGTCGACGCCGGCCACGGTCACCGCGCGCGTGGCTTCGCCGCGCTGTGCCAGGCCGGAACCGGCCACCAGCGGCGACACCGCGGCCACGCCGGGCAGTGTCTCCAGGCTGGCCACCACCAGCGGCCAGTTCGACAGGCTGCGCAGGCGCTGCGCGCGCGGCTGCTGGTCGCTGAAGGGCATTTCGCCCGCGGCGCGCGGCAGCACCGGTATCACCTGCTCGTCCAGCGGTGTCAGCACCACGTGGGCCTGCGCGCCCAGGGTCTTGTTCAGCGTGTTTTGCTGCAGCCCCACGACCAGGGCCGAGATGTAGGCCACCACCGCCACGCCGGCGGCCACGCCGACGATGATGAGCAGGCTCTGGAAGCGGCCTTCGCGCAGGAAGCGCACGGCCACGGTGAATTCGAAACCGATGCCGCGCATGGCGTGCTGGCTTCGGCCCGCTTCAGGGCGCCGCGCGCACGCTGACGCGGGTGCCGGGGGCCAGCTGCGGCGCCAGCAGCAGCGTGTCGCCGGCGGCCAGGCCTTCGGTCACCTCGGCCCGGTCCAGCGTGCGCAGACCCAGCGTGATGCGGCGTTCGGCGGCGCGGCCGTCTTCCAGCACGAGCACGCTGGCGCCGCCGGCGGGCAGGGTCGGGCGCAGCGCGTTCAGCGGCAGCACCAGGGCCGCGCTGCGTTCGCCGGTGATGGCTTCGACCGACAGCGTCATGTCTTCGCGCAGGAAGGCCGGCGCCGCGCCCACGGGCGTGAAGATGACTTCGACCGCACCGCGCGCCGGGTCCACGCCGGGAGCGATGCGCGCGAGCACGGCGTCGAAGGCCTGCAGTGGGTAGGCGTCGGCCAGCACCTGCGCCTTCTGGCCCACGCGCAGCTGGCCCAGGAAACGTTCGTCGACCTGGGCCACCAGTTCGGTGGGGCCGGTCACGGCCAGTGTCAGCAGCACCCGGCCGGGCTGCACGATCTGCCCGGGTTCGACCGTGCGCGCGATCACGCGGCCGGCGGATGGCGAGCGCAGCGTGGCCTGGGCCAGGCGCGCGGCGGCGGCCTTCACCGCGGCATCGGCGGCCTGGCGCTGAGCTTCGATGCCGGCCAGTTCCGGGCCGTCGGCGCGGTTGGCCTGCGCCTGCGCGCGGGCGGCGTCGCGCTGGGCGCTGGCCACGGCCACGCTGCGCTGCACCTCGTCGAGCCGGGCGCTGCTGACGAAGCCCTGGGCGACGAGTTCCCGGGTACGCGCCAGCTCACGTTCGGCCGCGGCCAGCGTGGCCTCGGCCTGCAGCAGCGCCGCGTCAGCCCCGGGCCGGGCCACGGCGCGCTGGCTGGCGCTGCGCGCCTGCGCCTGGCGCAACGCGGCCTGGGCCTGGGCCAGGGTCGCGGCCAGTTCCTCGGGTTCCAGCTGCACCAGCGCGGCGCCGGTCTCCACCGCATCGCCTTCACGCACCGGCACGCTGGCCACACGGCCGGTGAGCGTGCTGCCCACTTCCACGCGTGCCGGCGTCAGCACACGGGCGCTGAACTGCAGCGTGCGCTGCAGCGGCTGTTCGCGCAGCACGATGCTGTCCACGGCCACCGGCCGGCCCTGCCAGGTGAACCAGGCTGCGGCGGCCAGGGCCAGCACCAGGGCGGCGATGAACACGCGGCGCCAGACCCGTTGCGGGCGGGGGCGTGGGGGTGGCGGGACCGGCGCTGCCGCGGGTGCCGTGGGGGACGGTGGGACTTCGGCAGGCAAAGGAAGGCGGCAGCTGGGCGGTCGTTGAGGTGGCGTGTGGATCATCGCACCTCGCCACGCGCCACAGCTTGCACAATGTCAAGGCCAACCGGAGACCCCGATGACCACCGAACCCCTGGTGCAGTCCAGCACCGACGCCCGTGGCGTCGTCACGCTCACGCTGAATCGCCCGCAGGCCTTCAATGCCTTGAGCGAGGGCCTGCTCGACGCACTGCAGGCCGCGCTGGACCGCGTGGGTGCCGACGACACGGCGCGTGCCGTGGTCATCGCCGCCGCCGGCAAGGCCTTCTGTGCCGGACACGACCTGAAAGAGATGCGCGCCGAACCCTCGATGGGCTACTACGAACGCCTCTTTGCCCAGTGCGGCCGCATGATGATGAGCATCCAGAAGCTGCCGGTGCCGGTGATCGCCAAGGTGCAGGGCATCGCCACCGCTGCGGGCTGCCAGCTGGTGGCCATGTGCGACCTGGCGGTGGCCGTGCGCGAAGCGCGTTTTGCCGTCAGCGGCGTCAACCTGGGCCTGTTCTGCAGCACGCCCAGCGTGGCGCTGTCACGCAATCTGTCGCGCAAGAAGGCCTTCGAGATGCTGGTCACCGGGGACTTCATCAGCGCGGATCAGGCACTGCAGGAAGGTCTGGTCAACCGGGTCGTCGATGCCGATCAACTGGACGCCGAAGTGGAGCAACTGCTCTCGCGCATCGTCGGCAAACCGCGCGTGGCCATCGCGCTGGGCAAGGCCCTGTTCTACCGTCAGCTGGAAACCGGCATCGAAACGGCCTATGCCGATGCGCAGCAGACGATGGCCTGCAACATGATGGACAGCAGCGCGCTGGAAGGGGTGCAGGCCTTCATCGACAAGCGGCCGCCGAAGTGGTGAGCCGGCGTTTCAGCTGAAGTCGACCGACAGGCTGCCCAGTCCTGCCGTGTAGCTGGCCGACCAACGTTGGCCGGACTGCACCGGCCAGGCGTCGGTCCAGGTACCGGTGGTCACCAGGTCTCCAGCGCGGATATCGGGTGCGCCGGGGCAGGCCCGCAGTTCGGAGACGAAGTGCTGCAGCGCCAGCAGCGGGCTGTCCAGCACCATCTGGCCACTGCCTTCTTCCACGGTCTGGCCCTCGCGGGCCAGTTCCACGCGCGCGCCGGACAGCAAGCGGTGCAAGTGGTCTGCGTCGCGTGCCAGGTCGGTCACCCGCAGGGCTTCGCCCACCCGCAGGTGTGCGTGCAGGCCACTGTCGGCCACGGTTTGTGCGGCGCAGAACTTCCAGTCGGGCAGGTGGCACTGCACGATTTCGAAACCGGGGGCCAGCCAGTCCAGTGCGTCGAACAGTCTGTTGAGCGTGGCGCCGGGCGGCGGGGTCGACTTGAAGGCGAACACGACCTCCGGCTCGATGCGCGGCTGGCAAGCCTGCGCCAACGACACCGTACCGCCGTCGCGCTCGAAGCTGAGCGTGTTGTGCCACACAGGGCCCCAGATGGGCGCAAACACCTGGTAGCGCGGCCAGATGCTGCGGTTGGTGAAACCCACCTTGTAGCCCACCGGCCTTTCGCCACGCGCCACCCGCAGCGCGCGAACGGCCAGCGCTGTCCCGTAGGCGGCACCGACGTGGTGGATGGCGTCGCCCGCACCGGCGGGCCACATCCTTCCGCTGTCGATGTGCTGAAGCAGTTGTTGCGGTGTCATGGTCGGGTTGAGATCACACCTTCACGTCGCCTTCACTCCGCTTTCGCGCCGCTGGCCTTCACCACACTCTCGTAGCGCTGGTATTCACGCAGGATCAGGCCCGCAAACTGCTCGGGTGTGCTGGGCACCGGTTCGGCCAGCAGCTGCGCGAAGCGGGCCTTGGCCTCGGCCGAATTCAGCGCCGCGACGAAGGCACTGTTGAGCCGGGCCATCACGTCCTTGGGCGTGCCGGCGGGTGCGATCAGGCCCCACCAGGTGTCGATTTCGAAACCCGGCAGCACGTCGCTGATGGCCGGCACGCCGGGCAGCAGCGGGCTGGCCTTGGCCGATGTCACCGCCAGTGGCAGCAGCTTGCCGGCGCGGATGTTGGCTGCCGCGCTGGACAGGTTGTCCAGGCTGTAGTCCACCTGGCCCGACAGCAGCGCCAGCTGCGACGGCGCGCCACCGTTATAGGGAATGTGCACGGCAAAGAAGCCGGCACGTGACTTCAGGATCTCGCCGCCCAGGTGCCCCGCGCTGCCATTGCCGCCGCTGCCGTAGTTCAGCTTGGCCGGGTTGGCCTTGGCGTAGGCGATGAAATCCTTCAGGCTGCCGATGCCCAGGCGCTTGGCGGTGTCGGTGTTCATCACCAGCACGTTGGGGATGCGCACCATCTGCGTCACCGGCGCAAAGTCCTTGATCGGGTCGTAGGGCAGCTTGGCAAACAGCCACGGGTTGATGGCGTGCATGGCCACCGCGGCAATGCCCAGCGTCAGGCCGTCGGGTGCGGCCTTGGCCACCAGGTTGACGCCGATGCCACCACCGCCACCGGGGCGGTTTTCGATCACCACGTTGCCCAGCGTCGCCTTGACTTGTTCGGCCAGCACACGGGCCGTCACGTCGATGGGGCCGCCCGGCGCAAAGGGCACGATGATGCGGATGGTGCCGGCAGGGGTCTGGGCCTGGGCCGCGCCCGATGCGGCTGCACTGGCGGCGGCCAGGGCGGTGATGAAGTGGCGGCGGTCCATGGACGGGGTACTCCTGTGGGTTGAACGGGATGGCTGCGGGGAGCCTGAAGCCTGAGGCCTCATCGCGATTGTCAGCGCAGCGGGTGTTCTGTCGCGGCCTGTTGCCTCAGGTGTTCCACCAGCAGCCGGGTCGACGCCGTGGTGCTGCCGTCGTCGCGGGTGCAGACCATGAAGTGCCGCACGGCCCAAGCGTCGCTCAGTGGCACCAGCGCCAGGCTGCCCACGCTGGCATGGCCTTCGAGCGCTTCGCGTGGCAGCACCGCAGCGCCCAGCCCGGCGGCCACCATGCGCGCTGCCGCGTCCATGCTCGACACCTGGATGCGCCAGGCCGGTGTGTGCCCCAGGCGCGCGGCTTCGCGGCGCAGCAGCAGGTCCATCATGCCGCCGGGTGCGGCGCTGACGCTGATCTCGGGCAGGGCGTCGGCAAAGGCGATGCGCTTGCGCCGCGCCCAGCGGTGACCGGCGTGCGTGACCAGGCACAGCTGGTCGCGCCGGTAGCGGGTGGTGGCCAGGCCGTCGAGCGCGGTCGCGTCCCACAGCACGCCCACTTCGGCCGACCCTTCGCGCAGTGCACGCACGATGTCGACGCTGATGCGTTCGTCCAGGCTCACGCGCACGGCAGGGTGTTGTTGCAGGAAGCGGCCGATGTCGTCGGCCAGTTTTTCCGCCAGCACCGAAGGTGCGGCCACCACACGCACATTGCCTTGCACACCGCTGGCAAACTCGCTCAGCTCGGCGTGCATGCGGGCCATCACGCCCAGCACCTGCCGCGCCTGCCGCAGCAGCGCCTGGCCGGCGGCGGTGGGTTCGATGCCGCGCCGGCCACGCACCAGCAGCGGCGTGCCGATCTGCGCTTCCACCGCCGCGATGCGCTTGCTGACGGCAGAAGCCACGATGGCCTCGCGGTCGGCGGCGCGCGCGATGTTGCCTTCTTCGCAGACCGCGATGAAGAGCCGCAGCGTGATGGGATCGAATTCGGGTGCCATGCCGGATGGGAACGCCAGAGGTGACGAAAAAGCGCCGATGATGCCGTGCGGCATGGCTACAGTGCAGCGCCATGAACCCTGAGACAGCCGCCCCACCGAGCTTCGTCACCGTGCGCGAGGTGGGCCTGCGCGATGGCCTGCAAAGCATCCAGCGCACGCTGGCCACCGAACACAAGATCGCCTGGCTGCAGGCCGCCCACGCGGCCGGCCTGCGCGAGATCGAGGTCGGCTCCTTCGTGCCACCTCGCCTGCTGCCGCAGCTGGCCGACACCGACGCGGTGGTGGCCGCCGCGCTGCAACTGCCCGGCCTGGTGACCAGCGTGCTGGTGCCCAACCTGAAAGGCGCCGAACGGGCGCTGGCCAGCGGCGCCCACGCCATGTTGCTGCCGCTGAGCGCCAGCCACGCACACAGCCTGGCCAATTTGCGCAAGACACCCGACGAAGCGGTGCAGGACATCGGCAGGATCCGCGCTGCCCGCGACGCGGCCGGTTCCAATTGCCTGATCGAAGTGGGCCTGAGCACGGCCTTCGGCTGCACGATCCAGGGCCGTGTCGAAGAAGCCGAGGTGATGCGCCTGCTGCAGGCCGCGCTGGACGCCGGCGCCGACCGCGTGGGCCTGGCCGACACCGTGGGCTACGCCGACCCCGAGCAGGTGCGGCGCCTGTTCGAAGCCGGCTTCAAGGTCGCCGGCGACCGGCTGGCCTGCGGCCACTTCCACGACACCCGCGGCCTGGGCATGGCCAATGTCTACGCCGCGTGGTTGACCGGCGTGCGGCGGTTCGACGCCTGCCTGGCCGGCATCGGCGGGTGCCCGCATGCACCGGGTGCCAGCGGCAACGTGGCGACGGAAGACGTGGCCTACCTGTTTGCCAGCATGGGCCAGCCGACGGGGCTGGACTTCGATGCACTGATCGCGCTGCGCGGGCGCGTGGCGCAGTGGCTGCATGGCGAAACCTTGCACGGCAGCTTGTGGCGCGCAGGTCTGCCCAGGACGGTGGCGGCATGAGCTTCGCTGCAACCGCGCCGCAGCCCCTGGCGGGCTTGCGCGTCGTCGAGTTCACCCACATGGTGATGGGCCCCACCTGCGGCATGGTGCTGGCCGACATGGGTGCCGAGGTCATCAAGGTCGAGCCCATCGAAGGTGAAGGCACGCGCCGGCTCTTGGGCGCGGGCGCGGGCTTTTTCCCGATGTTCAACCGCAACAAGCTCAGCATCCGCGTCGACCTGAAGCAGGCCGCCGGCGCCGAAGTGGCACGCAAGCTGGCCGCCAGCGCCGACGTGGTGGCCGAGAACTTCAAGCCCGGCGCGCTGGTGAAGTTCGGGCTGGACTACGCGGCGCTGTCACAGGTGAACGACAGGCTCATCTACGTCAGTCACAAAGGCTTTCTGCCCGGCCCCTACGACCACCGTCCGGCGCTGGACGAAGTGGTGCAGATGATGGGCGGCCTGGCCTACATGACCGGCCGGCCCGGTGACCCGCTGCGCGCCGGCACCAGCGTGAACGACATCATGGGCGGACTGTTCGGTGCCATCGGGGCCTTGGGTGCGCTCATCCAGCGTGGCATCACCGGCAAGGGCATGGAAGTGCAGAGCGCGCTGTTCGAGAACAACGTGTTCCTGATGGGCCAGCACATGCTGCAGTTTGCGATGACCGGCAAACATCCGCAGCCGATGCCGGCACGCGACAACCCCTGGGCCGTCTACGACGTGTTCACGGTGAGAGATGGCGAACAGATCTTCCTGGCCGCCGTGAGCGATTCGCAGTGGCAGACCCTGTGCACCACGCTGGGCTTCGACGACTTGAAAGCCGACCCGGCGCTGGCCACCAACAACGACCGCGTGCGGGTGCGCCCGGCGCTGCTGGCCACCTTGCGCGAAAGGCTGGCGCACCGCAGTGCAGCCGAACTGGCCGCGATCTTCGAAGCCGCTGGCCTGCCTTTTGCGCCGATCCGCAGACCCGAAGATCTGTACGACGACCCGCACCTGGTCGCCACCGGCGGCCTGGCCGACGTCGAGGTGGCCGACGGCGACAAGGCCGGCCAGAAGGTGAAGACCACCTTGTTCCCCATCACGATGCAAGGCCAGCGCCTGGGCGTGCGCCTGAACCCGCCAAAAATGGGCGAACACACACAAGGCCTGCTGCTGGGCCTGGGTTACAGCGAGCAGCAGATCGAGCACCTGAAACAGCAGGCCGTGGTGGCCTGAGACGCGATCACACCAACACACCGGAGACACGACATGAACACACCGAAGACCCGCCGCCACACACTGGCCGCGCTGACCCTGGCCTTGTGCGCGTTGGGCGCCACCGGCGGCGCGGCACTGGCCCAGAGCGCCGGTGAACGCACGATCCGCATCGTGTTGCCCAACGCCACCGGCTCGGGCGTGGACGCCATCACCCGCGCCGCGCAGCCGGCTTTGTCCAAGGCCCTGGGCCACCCGGTGGTGGTGGAGAACCAGCCCGGGGCGGGCGGTGTGCTGGGCCTGCAGACGCTGGCCAGTTCGGCGCCCGACGGCTTCACGCTGAGCGTGGTGTCCAACAACGTCGTGATCTTCCCCAGTGTCATCAAGAAGCTGCCCTTCGACATGCCGGGTGACTTCACCGCCATCGCCATCGTCGGCAGCACGCCCATCGTGCTGGTGGCCAATGCCAAGGTGCCGGCCAACAACAGCAAGGAATTCGTGGCGCTGCTGAAAAGCAAACCCGGCCAGCTGAACTTCGGCTCGGGTGGCAACGGCACCATCCTGCACCTGGCGGGCGAGATGTTCCTGGGTGAAGCCGGCGCCACGGCGCGGCACATTCCGTACAAGGGCGTGGGCCCGATGGTCACCGACCTGATCGGCGGCCAGGTGGAATTTGCCACCGTCGCGCTGCCCAGCGTGCAGGCGCACATCAAGAGCGGCGCGCTCAAGGTCATCGGCGTGGGCACTTCGCAGCGGGTGGCCGCCGCGCCGGACATTCCCACCTTCGTCGAACAAGGCCTGCCTGGCTACGTGATGGAAGCCTGGTTTGCGGTGCTGGGCCCCAAGGGCATGGCCGCGGTCGACGTGAAGCGTGTGCACGACGCCGTGGTCAGCGCCTTCAACGACCCGGCGGTGAAAGAGACGATGGCCCGCCAGGGCAACACCATCGCCATCAGCACGCCGGAACAGGCCACGGCGGCCTTCCGCAGTGAACTGGCCAAGTACGCCGCACTGGTGAAGAAGGCGGGGCTCGAAGCCAACTGATCGTCGCGGGCCGCCGGGGCGGCGGACCCTCATCGCCCCTTACCATCCGGGCATGAAAAGCCCCACCCGCATCCCCGGCCGTCGCCTGCTGCATTCACCCGGCCCCACGCCACTGCCCGACGAGGTTCTGCATGCGCTGATGCGCCAGCCCATGGACATGGGTGACCCGCGCAACGATGAAACCATCGCGGCCTGCGAAGCCGGCCTGAAGCAGGTGCTGCAGACCCAGTCGGCCGACGTCTTTTTCTACGCCTGCAACGGCCACGGCGCGTGGGAAGCGGCCATCGAAAACCTGCTGCCGCCGGGTGGCACCGTGTTGATTCCGGGCACCGGCCATTTCTCGGAATCGTGGGCCGTGCAGACCGAGGCGCTGGGTCGGCGCGTGGTGCGCACACCATGGATCGAAGGCCTGCCCATCGACCCGGCCGTGGTCACCGAAACCTTGCGCGCCGACAAGCAGCACGAGATCGCCGCGGTATTCGTGGTGCACACCGACACCTCCAGCGGCATCAGCAGCGACGTGTCGGCGCTGCGCGCTGCGCTGGACGCCGCCGACCATCCGGCGCTGTTCGTGGTGGACGTGGTGGCTTCGCTGGGCGCCGAGCCATTCGACTTCGACGGCCAACGGGTCGACATGGCCGTGGGAGCATCGCAGAAGGGCCTGATGTGCCCACCCGGCGTCGGCTTCCTGGCCTGCAACGCCGCGGCTTTTGCAGCCGCCGAGCGCAACCCGTCACCGCGTTTTTACTGGGACATCGTCCGGCGAAAGAGCGAGCTCAGCTACCGCAAGTTCTGCGGCACGCCGCCGCAGAACCTGATGGGCGCGCTGGCGGTGTCGCTGGGTCTCATCCAGCGCGAAGGCCTGCAGAACGTGCTGGCACGGCACCAACTGCTGGCCAGCCTGGTGCACGCGGCGGTCGAGGGCTGGAGCGAAGGTGGCGCGCTGGGCTTTTTTGCCCGCGACCCGGCCAGCCGGTCCAACGCCGTGACCACGGTGACGGTGCCGGCCGGCACCGATGTCGACGGGCTGCGTGCACTGGCGCGTGAACAGTACCAACTGGCCTTTGCCGGTGCGCTGGGCCCGCTGCAGGGGCGCGGCTTTCGAATCGGCCACCTGGGTGACCAGAATCCGGCGCAGATCCTCGGTGCGCTGGCCACGGTGGAAGCGGCGCTGGAAGCGCAGGGCATTCCGCTGGGTGCTGGCGTGTCAGGCGGTGGCACGCGGCGCGCGCTGCTGAAGCTGGCCGGGCGCTGATCCCGCAGGTCTGCCGTGTCGGCGCCAAGCCCTGTTGCACCAGGCCAATGACAGGCCTGTGGCTGCGCAGCCTGGGCGCTCGTTTCGACGGGGTGGCAATGCGGCCGTTTGCCTGGCCGACGCCCGATGCCAGCGACTGGCCAGCCTTGCGCGCTTGGTGCCTGGCCGACTTGTCACAGCCGTTTGCGCTGGCCCAGTCGGCGCCCGGCCAACGGGCCTTGGCCCGCGCGGCTGCCCTGGCGCTGCAACTCGATGGCAGCCAAGCCTTGCACGCGTGCAGCGGCGCGGCCCAGCGGCTGCTGCTGCGCTCACGCGTGAAGTGGCAGGACGCGCTGCCCGGCCGCGCGGTGCAAGCCGGCGACATCTGGGACAGCGGCTGGGTGCCCGACGAGCCCACCGCGTGGACTGCGCTCTTGCGCTTTCAGCCGCGGCGCCCGACCTTCATCGTGATGAACGGCCTGCCGCATGAAGCCGTGCAGCAGTCGCTGACCCGGATGCACAGGGCCAGCGTGACCTATCGCAAGCCGGTGCGTGTGCTGGTGCTGGGTGCCGCGCCGGAACTGAACCCGCCGCCGACGCGCATCGCCGACTGAAGCGACGGCTCCTTCAGTGGTGAGCCATCACCCGGGCGCGTGCCATGTCTGCGCCGGGTGGGTGATGGGCCACCCGCCGGTCGCTGCCGGCCGGCATCGGCCGTTGCGCCCGGCGCCGGTCCAGCGCCGGTGAGTGGTGGAGGGGCACCACCCGTGCAGCCGGCAATCGAAGCGACGCACGATCAGCCGCCGGTTCCAGCGTGTTCAGATCGACCGCCGCCGCAGCCCAAGCGCGTTGCAGCACCGGTGGCGGTGCCACCTCTTCGGGTGTCAGCAGCAGCCCGGCGCGGCGCAAGGCACGGCCCAGTGCGGGGCTGGCCGTTGTCACCACCAGCGGCAGCGACAGCAGCAGCGGCAGCACCACCGGCGCCAGCCACAGCGCCACACCGGCGTCCAGCACGAAGGCGGCGGCTGCGACGGCAGCGGCGAGCGCCGACACCAGCGCCCAGGGCCGCGAGGCGTCGCGCCAGCCCAGGCCGTGGCCCTGGCGCGGCGGTGACTTCCATTCCAGCTTCAGGCCCGTCAGCGCCACCAGCACGAAGACACTGTGCGCCACCATGCGCAGCGGGGCCTGCAGCGCCGACAGCAGGGCTTCGATCAGCGCACTGGCCATCAGCGCCGGTGTGCCGCCGTACAGGTGCTGCTGACGTTCCTGCACCAGCAGCAGCACGCCCAGCATGCGCGGCAGCACCAGCATGCCCAGCGTGCCCAGCCACAGCGCCGTGGCAGCCGGGGGCAGCAGGTGCTGCGGGTCGGGCAAGGTGTGGCGTGCCATCACCCACAGCGCCACGCCCAGCACCAGGAACAGCAACCACAGGGGCGCCGACAGGTAGGACATCGCACCGGTGCCCAGCATCGCGCGGTGGGCCGGGTGCAGGCCGGGTTCGGCGATCAGGCGTGCGTTCTGCAGGTTGCCCTGGCACCAGCGGCGGTCGCGCTGCAGTTCGGCCATCAGGTGCGGCGGCTGCTGTTCCCAGCTGCCGGGCAGGTCGGACACCAGGTGCACCTGGTATCCGGCGCGGCGCATCAGCGCGGCTTCGACGAAGTCGTGCGACAGGATTTCGCCCGACAAGCCACCGCGCCCCGGCAGCTTGGCCAGTGCGCAGTGCGCCATGAAAGGCGCGATGCGGATGATGGCGTTGTGGCCCCAGTAGTGCGACTCGCCCTGCTGCCAATACTGCATGCCGGCGCTGAACAGGCGCCCGGTGACACGGCCGGCAAACTGCTGGCAACGTGCATGCAGGGTGTCCAGGCCGCAGGCCACCGGTGCGGACTGCACGATGCCGGCCTTCGGCTGCGCTTCCATCAGGCGCACCATGCCCAGCAGCGCTTCGCCGCTCATCACGCTGTCGGCGTCCAGCACGATCATGTAGCGGTGCAGGCGGCCCCAGCGGCGGCAGAAGTCGGCCACGTTGCCGGCCTTCTTGCGCGTGCGGCGCAGGCGCCAGCGGTAGTGCACACGCAGGCCGGTGTGCGCCAGGCGGTCACGCAGTTGCAGCCAGGCCTGGCGTTCGGCGGCACGCACGGCGGGGTCGCTGCTGTCGGACAGCACGTAGATCTGGGCCAGCCGCGCACCGCCTTCGGCCACCAGCGAATCGGCGGTGGCGGCCAGGCCCGCAAACACCGTGGGCACGTGTTCGTTGCAGATGGGCATCACGATGGCGGTCTGTGCATCGGGTGCGATGTTGTGGCGCGCGACCTCGCGGTAGCTGAGCTGGCCCACGTCGCCGCGGCGCAGCGCGCGGTAACCCATCACCGCCGTCACGAAGCCGGCGGCCACCCACGCAAACAGCAGAGTGAACAGCAACACCTGCGCGGCTTGTGCCAGCGGGTGGCCACCGTCCAGCGGTTGCGTCAGTGTCAGCAGCAGCGCCGCGGCCAATGCGGCGCTCATCACCAGCAGCACCAGGGCCACGCGGCGTGGTGAACGGGCGATGGGGTCGACCGGCTGCGCGGCCGTGCGGTCACGGTCCGCGCGCCAGCCGGCCTGGATGCCGGCCCAGAAGCCCAGCCAAGGTCGCGGCACCATCGAACCCCGCTGCAGCACAGGGGCGGCCTGGTGGGTGTCGCGGCGTTGCGCGGCGGTGGCCAGGCGCGACGGCGAAGCAGAGGGTGAGGCGGGAGTTTTCATTCGGGTGGGATCAGTGCGGTCCAGGTTTCCGTCAGCGCGTGCGTGCCGTGTTGCAGGAAGGCCCGCAGCTCCAGCGGCTGCGCGGGGTTGTCTCTTTGCACCCGCAGGTGCAGTCGCCAACCGCCTTGCGGGTGCGGGTGGCTGATGGCTTCGAGCACACGGCCGTTCAGCGGCGCGGTGGTCACGGCCTGGGCCTGCGCACCGGCCGGCAAGGCACGCAGCGCGGGGCCGTCGAAATCGATCACGAACTGCAGCTCGCCGGCCGGTGCACCGTCGCGTGTCCAGCCATGGCCGCGGCGGGTCTGCACCGTCCAGCCGGCGGGTGGCGCCTGCGGCTTGTCGCCTTGCCAGTGCAGGCGGTAGGCCACGTCCAGCGACTGGCCCGGGGCAGGCGCGGCGTCGGGCACCCAGCAGGCGACCACGTTGTCGTCGGTTTCGGTGCGCGTGGGCAGCAGCAGCAGTTCGACACGGCCCGGGCCCCAGTCACCCACGGTTTCCACCCACGCGCTGGGCCGGCGTTCGTAGTGCGCTTCGGTGTCTTCGTAGGCGGCCAGGCGGCGGTCGCGCTGCAGCAGGCCGAAGCCATGGAGTCGCGTGGCACCGAAGCTGCTGGCCGTGGCCTGGCGCGGGTTGACGAGCGGCCGCCACAGCCATTCGGGCGCGGCGTTGCTGCCGTTCGACAGCGACATCAGCAAACCGTCGGAGTCGTGCACCTCGGGCCGGTAATCGGTGGCGCTGGGCTGGTTTTCGCCGTGCAGGTACATGCTGGTCAGCGGTGCCAGGCACAGGCGCGGCGCCGGGTTCGCGCCTTGACGCACGAAGAGGCGCGCCTGCACGTCCACCACCGTGCTGTCGCCCGGCCGCACGGTGAAGCGATACGCGCCGGTGGCCCGCGGTGAGTCCAGCAGCGCGTGCAGCGTCAGCGCCGTGGCGCCGGGTTCGGGCCGTTCGATCCAGAAGCCCTTGAAAACCGGGAACTCCTCGCCGGCTGCGCCGCCCACGGTGTCGATGGCCAGCGCCCGCGCCGACAGCCCGTACTGCTGGCCCCGGCCCAGCGCGCGGAAGTAGCTGGCGCCCAGGAAGACGATCAGCTCGTCCTTGTAGGCCGGGCTGTTCAGCGCGTGGTGCACCCGGAAACCGGCGTGGCCGGGTGTGCCCAGCGCGGCGGCGTTCAGCGCCAGCCGGCCGAAGTCCCAGGCCGCCGGCTCGTAGGGCAGCGTGCGTGCCACGCCCGCTTGCACCTCATGCACCGGCACCTGCCAGCGGTTGCCACCACCCAGGTGGAAAAACTGCAGCTCGAAGGGCAGATTCGCCTGGCCCCAGATGGCGTGTGAAGGCCGGTAGCGGATGTCGCGCAGCGCGTCGTAATCCAGCGACTGCAGCGCCGGTGGGGCGTCTGGCGGCGCCTGCACCCAGGCCTGCTGCGCGTTTTTGCGCGCCAGTTCGGCGACGTCGGCAAAGCTGAAGGCCCAGGCACCGCCGCTCGCCCACAGCAGCGCCAGCCCGGTGAGGGCGGTGCGCCAGCGTGCAAACAGCGGTCGGTGAGTGGTCATGCCGTGTGGGACCTTCGACAGGCGCAAGTGCGCGCCTTCAAGGCCTACAGGGCAATCACCGGACCACGGCGGCGAAAGGCAATGGAATCAGGGACTTGCGCGACGGGTCGGCACTTTTTCGCCGCGTGGCGGGGCCAAAGCGTCGCTGATCGGCGACAGCTTCCGAGCCGCTGCGCAGGGCAGGCAGCCGCAGCCCGGGCGCTGGGCCCGTGACGCCGCCGTCGCTATTCGGCGACAGGTGTCGCGCCGGCCGCGCCGCCGTCGCTGTCGCCGGGGTCTTCGCCGTCGATGGCGTCCAGCCCGTCGGCGCGGAACCGCCCCGGCGTCAGCCCGTGTTTGTGCAGCAGCCGGTAGAACTCGGTGCGGTTGCGTTCGGCCAGCCGCGCCGCGTCGGCCACGTGGCCGTCGGTCAGCTTAAGCAGGCCCACCAGGTAGTCGCGTTCGAAACGCTGGCGCGCCTGGGTGTAGCTCAGCACCTCCAGGCTGGGCGTGCGCAGCGCACGCTGCACCAGCGTGGCCGGAATCAGCGGTGCGGTGGCCAGGGCACACACCTGTTCGACCACGTTGTGCAGCTGCCGCACGTTGCCCGGCCAGGGGGCGGTGGCCAAGAGGCGCAGCGCATCGGGCGCAAAGCCGCTGATGCGCTTGCCGTGTTTGGTGGCCAGGCGGTCCAGGAAGTGGCGTGCCAGCAGCGGAATGTCTTCTCGCCGGTCGGCCAGCGTGGGCAGGTCCAGCGTGACGACGTTCAGCCGGTAGTACAGGTCTTCGCGGAAGCTGCCGTCGGCCAAAGCGCTGTCCAGGTCGCGGTGCGTGGCCGACAGGATGCGCACGTCGATGGGCACCGGCTGGTTGGCACCCACCGGCCGCACCGAACGTTCCTGCAGCACCCGCAGCAGCTTGACCTGCAGGCCCGGTGGCATGTCACCGATCTCGTCCAGGAACAGCGTGCCACCATCGGCCGCCTGGAACAGGCCGCGGTGGTGGTTGACGGCGCCGGTGAAGGCGCCCTTGACGTGGCCGAAGAGTTCGGACTCAAGCAGCGTTTCCGGGATGGCGCTGCAGTTCACCGCCACGAAGGGCTTCCTGGCCCTTGCGCTGGCTTGGTGCAGGGCTTGCGCCAGCAGTTCCTTGCCGGTGCCACTTTCGCCGCGGATCAGCACACTGGCGTCGCTGCGCGCGACCATGGCCGCTTCGGCCAGCAGCTCTTCCATGCGTGCACTGCGGCTGACGATGTGCGAACGCCAGGCAGCGCCGGCCTTGCCGCTGTCGGCGGCGGGTGATGCACCGGGCGACAAGGTCACCGACAAGGCCAGCGCTTCGTCCACCTTGGCCAGCAGCGCCTTGCCATCGAAGGGTTTGGTCAGGTAGCTGAAGACACCCCGTGCGGTGGCCTCCACCGCGTCGGGAATGGTGCCGTGTGCGGTGAGCAGGATGACCGGCAGCGCCGGGTGGCTGGCGTGGATGCGGTCGAAGAGGGTCAGGCCGTCGATGCCGGGCAGTTGCACGTCGCTGATCACCAGCTGCGGCCGTTCCAGCGCCAGCTGGGCCAGCGCCGCCTCGGCCGAGGTGGCGGTGCGCACGTGGTGGCCAGCGGCACCCAGGCGCATGGCCAAGAGGCGCAGCAGGTCGGCGTCGTCGTCGACCAGCAGCACCTGCGCGCCGCCGCTCATGGCGACGGGCGCACGGCCGGCGCGGGTGAAGGCGCAGGTGCAGTCGACGCCGGGCTGGCGCGGTTGCTCAAGCTGCGTTCGATGGCCTTGAGCGCTTCGAGCTGGCTGTTCAGCTGTTCCAGCCGGCGCTGCTGGTCGCGCAGTTGCTGGGCTTGCCGTTCGGCCTGCTCTTCCAGTCGCCGCTGTTCAGCCAGGCGCGCGTGCAGCAGGCGCGCCAAGGGCTGCCAGCGGGCCGGCGCGGTGCTTCGGGTCAGCGGTTCGACCAGTGCCACCGCACGCGCCAGGTCGCCGTTCTGGCGGCTTTGCGCCAGCACCAGCGCCAGTTCCAGCGTCAGCGCGGCGCTGTCGGTGTCGGGCACGCTGCGCGCGGTGTCCAAGCGGCTTTGTTCCTTCAGCAACTCGGCTGGCGGCAGGTCGCGCACCCGGTCGTGGAAGGCCAACAGGCGGCGTGACGCGGCTTCGGCCAGTTGCTCGGGACTGGGCTCGGCAGGCGCCGCTGCGACGGGTGCAGGCACGGGCAAGGGCGTCGGCAGCGGTGCGGATGCGGCAGGCGCCGGCGGGGCCAGCGCCGGGGTCACGCTGTTTGACGGTGTCGATTCCGATGTCACCTGCCACAGGCTGCAGCCGGACAGCAGCAAGGCACCGGCCAGCACCCAGCCCGACCCGCGCAGCGCGGGGCCGGGAATCAAGCGGGGCAGGCAGGTCTCAGTCGACAAGGGCATGGGGCAGTTCAATGCAAAAGGCGGCGCCGGTGTCCGTGGGCAGCAGTGTCGCCCTTCCGCCGTGGGCCGCTGCGGTTTCGGCCACGATGGACAGCCCGATGCCGGTGCCGGCCAGTCCGTCGTCGGGCTGCGCCTGGCCGCGGTAAAAGGGTTCGAAGACCCGGTCACGGTCGGCAGCCGCCACGCCGGGGCCCTGGTCACGGACCTCGATGATGAGGCCGTCGCCGCCCTTGCCGACACCACCGCCACCACCGAACTTGGGGTCTCCGTCGCGCCGCAGCAGCACCTGCACCGTGCCACCGGCGGGGCTGTAGCGGATGGCATTGGACAGCAGATTGGCCAGCGCGCTGCCCAGCAAGTCGGCGTCCACCTCGGCCACCAGCACGTCCTGCGGCAGTTGCAGCTTCAGGCCGCGTGCGCGCCACTGCAGCTGCTGTTCGTCGGCCAGCCGGGCCACCAGCGCGGCCATGTTGGTGGGCCGGCGCACCAGGTTCTGCGCGGCAAAGGCCGCGGCGTTGAAACGCAGCAGGTCTTCGATGCGCTGCTGCAGCGTGGCGGTGTTGTCGCGCAGGATGCGCGCCACCTCGCGCTGGTTGTCGGTCAGCGGGCCGGCCACGCCGTCGTCCAGCAGCGCCACGCCTTCGCGCAGGGCCGACAGCGGTGTCTTCAGCTCGTGCGACACGTGGCGCAGGAAACGCGCCTTGTCGGCTTCCAGTTCCAGCAGGCGCTGGCGCAGCCAGTCCAGGCGGCGGCCGATCTGGCGCACGTCGGCCGGGCCGGGGATGTCGATGCGCCGGTCGAGCCGGTTTTCGCCCAGGCCCACGATGGCCGCTTCCACCCGCTGCAGCGGCCGCGCCAGCCAGATCGCCAGCGCCAGTGCCAGCACCAATGCGATCACGATGGCGGCCAGGCCTTGCCGGCCCAGGGCCAGGCGGCCGGCTTCCAGGTCGGCCTGCAGCGCGGCGTTGGCCGCCTGGCTGGCGCTGCTGACACGTTCGGCCATGCGGCTGTGCAGCGCGCCCAGCTCGCGGAAGGACAAGGTCAGCCGACCGTCGCTGCTTTCGGTGTTCTCGCGCAGGGTCGCAGCGGCCCGCAATTCGGCGTCGATGGCCTTGCGTTGGCTGCGCCAGGCGGCCGCGAGCTCGGCCGCGCCTTGCACCGAACCGTCGCTGGCCAGCAACTGCACGGCAGCATCGGCCGCCGTGGCGGCCCTTTCGTAGCTGTCGCGCAGCACCTGGTCGCCCAGCACCAGGAACTGGCGCGACGCACGTTCCATCGTCACCCGGTGTTCACCCAGGCGCTCGATCTGGCTGCTGAGTTGCAGGCTGCGCTCGGCGCCCGCACGACCCTGCTGCAGCAGCCTTTCCAAGGTGGCCAGGCCGCGCAGCGACACGGCAGCCAGCAGCGCCGTCAGCAGCAGAAAGGCCACCACCAGCAACTGGCGGAACGAGGGCCGCTGCAGAACGGACATGGCCGGGTGCGGCCCCTTTTGCCTGCGCGGGGCCTACATGCCGGCGTAGTTGGGCCCGCCACCGCCTTCGGGTGTGACCCAGACGATGTTCTGCGTCGGGTCCTTGATGTCGCAGGTCTTGCAGTGCACGCAGTTCTGCGCATTGATGACCAGCTTGTCTTCGCCACCGCTGTTCACGAACTCGTAGACACCGGCCGGGCAGTAGCGGCTTTCCGGGCCGGCATAACGTTCGAGGTTGACGGCCACCGGCACCGACGCGTCTTTCAGCGTCAGGTGCGCGGGCTGGTCTTCTTCGTGGTTGGTGTTGCTGATGAAGACACTGCTCAAGCGGTCGAAAGTCAACTTGCCGTCGGGCCGCGGGTAGACGATGGGTTCCACCTGGCTGGCGGCGTGCAGGCGGCTGTGGTCGGCGGCGTGGCGGTGCAGGGTCCACGGCGGGCTCTTGATGCCCAGCTTGGGCAGCAGCCACTGTTCGACGCCTGTCATCAGCGTGCCGATGGTGTTGCCCTGCTTGAACCACTGCTTGAAGTTGCGGCTGAGCTGGTGCTCGGCGTGCAGCCAGCTCTTTTCGAAGGCTTCGGGGTAGGCCGTCAGTTCATCGTGGCTGCGGCCGGCCTTCAGCGCGGCAGCGGCGGCTTCGGCAGCCAGCATGCCGGTCTTGATGGCGGCATGGCTGCCCTTGATGCGCGCGGCATTCAGCATGCCGGCTTCGCAGCCCACCAGCGCACCACCCGGGAACACCAGCTTGGGGATGCTGAGCAGCCCACCGGCGGTGATGGCCCGTGCGCCATAGCCGATGCGTTTGCCGCCTTCGATGTGGGCGCGGATGGCGGGGTGGGTCTTCCAGCGCTGCATCTCTTCGAAAGGGCTGATCCAGGGGTTCTGGTAGTCCAGGCCGGTGACAAAGCCCAGCGTGACCTTGTTGCCTTCCATGTGGTACAGGAAACTACCGCCGTAGGTGTGTTCGTCCATCGGCCAGCCCGCGCTGTGCAGCACCAGGCCGGGCTTGGCCTGATCGGCCGGCACTTCCCACAGTTCTTTCACACCCAGGGCGTAACTCTGCGGGTCGCGGCCCTTGTCCAATTCGAAACGTGCAATCAGCTGCCGGCCCAGGTGACCGCGTGAACCTTCGGCGAACACCGTGTATCTGCCCAGCAGTTCCATGCCCAACTGGAAGCCGCCGTGCGGCTGGCCGTCCTTGCCGATGCCCAGGTTGCCGGTGGCCACGCCACGCACCCGGCCGTCTTCGGTGTACAGCACCTCGGCGGCGGCAAAGCCCGGAAAGATCTCGACGCCCAAGGCTTCGGCCTGTTCGCCCAGCCACTTGGTGAAGGCACCCAGGCTGATGACGAAGTTGCCGTGGTTGTGCAAGCAACCGGGAATCAGCCACTGCGGTGTGGTGCGGGCCCAGTCTTCGTGCAGGAACAGCACCTCGTCGTGTGTCACCGGCTGGTTCAGCGGGGCACCACGTTCTTTCCAGTCGGGGAACAGCTCGGTCAGGGCGCGTGGGTCCATCACCGCGCCCGACAGGATGTGAGCGCCCGGCTCGGAACCCTTTTCGAGCACCACCACCGACAGCGCCGGGTCGATCTGCTTCAGGCGGATGGCGGTGGCCAGGCCACCGGGGCCGGCGCCTACCACCACCACGTCGTATTCCATGGCCTCGCGGGGGCCGTGGGTGGCCAGGATTTCGGCAGGGGTCATCAAGTGTCTCCGAGGGGACTGCACGGTGTCGCAAAGGCGCAAAACGCGCCGCGATTCTACGAGTCGCGCCTGTGCGGCCCGGGCCGGGATTAGGCCGGGGCGCCTAGGCGCGCGAAGCGTCGTACAGGGGCTAGCGCCTGAAAAACGCCGGTGTCGCCAGGCCCAGCAGCGTGAGGCCCAGCGAACCCATGACGTGCACGCTGACCGTGGCCGCGGCCCAGCCCAGTCGGCCCTGGTTCAGCGCCGCCACGACCTCGGCCGAAAAGGTGGAAAAGGTGGTCAGTCCACCCAGGAAACCGGTGATGACAAAAAGCCGCCACTCGGGCGTGAGCTGCGGCATCTGCGCAAACAGCGCCAGCGCCAGACCGATGAGGTAGCCGCCCACCAGATTGGCCACCAGGGTGCCCATGGGCAGGGCAGGGAACAGGTGGTTCATGCCCAGCGCCAACCACCAGCGCAGCAACGCGCCGATGGACGCACCCAGGGCAATGGCGATGACGGCAGTCCACATGGCGGCGGATTATGGACAGGGGGCCCGCTGTGCCCACTCACCCGCAAGGCGGGACAGGGGCAAGGCGCAGGTGCACTCAGGCGGCGAGCAACCCCAGCCGCTGGCTCTCGGCAAACACCGGCTCTTCTTCGTTGCCACCGGCCGTGACCACCCGTGAGCGACCCTGACGCTTGGCTTCGTACATCGCCTGGTCTGCGCGCCGCAGTGCAGCCGCGATGCCTTCGCCGAAGGCGATCTGCACGACACCGAAGCTCAGGCTCAGTGTGGGCAGTTGATGGCCCGGTGCGCGCCGCTGCACCTCGGCCACGATGCGCGCGGCCACGCCGACGGCGTCGCGGGGTGTCGTGCGGCGCAGCAGCAGCACAAACTCGTCGCCGCCCTGGCGGCCCGGCACGTCGTGTGCGCGCAGGTTTTCCAGCATCGACTGGCTCACCAGGCACAGCGCACGGTCGCCGGCCGCATGGCCGAAGAGGTCGTTGATGCGTTTGAAGTGGTCGATGTCGAAATGCAGCAGCACGCAGGTGCCGGGTTCGTCCTGCCGAAGCGCCTGGTCGGCCAGTTCCTGGAAGTGGCGCCGGTTGGGCACCTGGGTCAGCGTGTCCTGGTTGGCCAGCACTCGCAGGCGCCGCCGGGAATCGCGCAGTTGGCGCTCGGTGCGCTCGCACACCAGGGTGAGTGCCATGAAGGCCAGCACCACGCCGCCCAGGGCGGCGGCGGCAGCTTGCACCGGCAGCGGCGCCGGTGTGGCGGACGCCAGCAAGGCTGCCAGCGCCGGTGCCAGGGCCACCAGCACCATCACCGCCGCCAGACCCCGTGCGGGCCTGAATTCACGGCTGTCCGGGCCCAAAAAGAGCAGCAGCGCGGCATACAGGTGCACGGCCATCGCGGCGGCAGTGGCAACCCAGGGGCCATTGCCTTGGCTGCCGGCGCCGGTGTTCGAGGCCGCCACGGCCCAGGCGCCGAGCACGGCCACCCCCGTGGCGCCAGCCAGCGCCAGCCAGTCCCAGCGTTCGTGCCCGGGCAAGGCCTGGCGCGGGTGAAAGCGCCTCAGCCCCACCAGCGTGAGGACCGGCCAGGCCATCAGCAACAGGCCGGCCAGCGAAGCCAGCACCACGGCCAGCCCGCCACCTGTGCGCCAGGGCAGGACGGCCGCCAGGGCGGCACCGATGGTCGTGACCCACATCGCGCCCACCCACCAGGTCCAGCCGCCATAACGCTGCCGGCGGCGACCGAAAGCGGTCAGCGATGCCGAAGCCACGGCCAGCGCAGCGGCCGAAAACAGCGTGATGTCCACCATGAAAGCCATGGGCCGGGATTGTGTTGTCGGTGTCGCTCGCTGCCCCGGTCCGGCGACGCTGCATTGCAACGTATTGCTACCGCCCTTGGGTACCATGCCGGGTGAAGCAGATGGGCCATGAAGGGGCAGCAATGGGCATGGATGTGGTGGACTACGAGATCAAGGGCGCAGAGATGCAGTACGTCGAGGTCGAACTCGACCCCGGCGAGGCTGCCGTCGGCGAAGCCGGCAGCATGTTCTACATGGAAGCCGGCATCGCGATGGACACCGTCTTCGGCGACGGCAGCGGCCAGAGCAGCGGCCTGCTGGGCAAGTTGCTCGGTGCCGGCAAGCGCCTGGTCACCGGCGAGTCGCTGTTCACCACCGTGTACACCAACAACAGCTCTTCCAAGCAGAAGGTGGCGTTTGGCGCACCCTACCCAGGCAAGATCCTGGCGATGGACCTGCGCCAGATGGGCGGCACGCTGATCTGCCAGCGCGACGCGTTTCTGTGTGCGGCTCGGGGTGTCTCGCTGGGCATCGCCTTCCAGCGCAAGCTGACGGCCGGCTTCTTTGGCGGCGAGGGTTTCATCATGCAGAAGCTCGAAGGCGATGGCCTGGCTTTTGTGCACGCCGGCGGCTCCATCCTGCGCCGTGAGCTGCATGCCGGCCAGACGCTCTTGGTGGACACCGGTTGCGTGGTGGCCTACACGCCCAGCGTCAGCTTCGAGGTTCAGTACGTGGGCAAGGTCAAGACCGCGCTGTTCGGCGGCGAGGGGCTGTTTTTTGCCAAGCTGACCGGGCCCGGCACGATCTGGCTGCAGAGCCTGCCCTTCAGCCGCCTGGCATCGCGTGTGTTTGCGGCCGCACCGCAGATGGGCGGCCGGCGCGAAGAAAGTGCACTCGGGGGCCTGGCCGTCGGCGGCGGCCTGCTCGGGGGCATCCTGGGCGGTGACGACGAGTGATGCCGCTTACCTTCGGACACCCGCTTGAACACCGCGTTGCGGTTCTGGCGGCCCTGTTCAGCGCCCAGCCCGGCGACCAGCGAGACCTTTCATGACGATCTGGCCGCCCTTCTGGCGCGCCATCGCCACCTGTCTGCACCCGCGTGTGCTGCTGTGGTCCTTGCTGCCGCTGGCCGTGGCGGCATCGGCCGTCGGCTTGCTGGGCTGGGCTTACTGGGAAAGCGCCATCGATGGCATCCGGACCACCATGGACAGCTGGTCGATGAGCCAGACCGTGTTCCAGTGGCTGCACTCGGTGGGCGCGCCCCAGCTGCGGGTCATGGTGGCGCCCATGGTGGTGGTGGTGCTGGCGGTGCCGGTGGTGCTGCTGTTCACGTTGCTGCTGGTGGCGGCACTGGCTGCGCCGGCGGTGGTGCGCCTGGTGGCGGCGCGCCACTACCCCGACCTGCAAGCCCTGCAGGGTGCCAGCTGGGCGCAAGGCGTGCTGTGGTCGTTGGCCTGCACCGTGGCCGCGCTGCTGGCGCTGGCGCTGAGCGTGCCGCTGTGGCTGGTGCCGCCGCTGGTGATGGTGCTGCCCCCGCTGATCTGGGGCTGGCTCACCTGCCGCGTGATGGCCTTCGACGTGCTCAGCCACCACGCCAGCGCGGGCGAGAGGCGACAGGTGCTGCGGGGCCGCCGCTGGAGCTTGCTCGCCATGGGCATCCTGTGCGGTTACCTGGGCGCGCTGCCTTCACTGATCTGGGCTGCAGGCGGTGTGGCCTTTGTGCTGGCGCCGCTGCTGGCGCTGGTGGCGGTGTGGCTGTACACCGTGGTCTTTGTTTTTGCGGCCTGCTGGTTTGCGCACTTCTGCCTGGGTGAACTGCAGCGCATCCGGCAGGGTGTGGCCGCATCCCAGGCAACGCAGTCCGCCGCCATCCCGCTTGAACCCGCCAGCGTCGTGCCCACAGGATCCCCTTCATGAACATCGGTCTCATCATCGTCGGCGACGAAATCCTCTCGGGCAAGCGCCAGGACAAACACCTGCCCAAGGTCATCGAACTGCTGGGCGCACGTGGACTCTCGCTCAGCTGGGCACGTTACGTGGGCGACGACAGGCCGCGCATCACGGCCGATCTGCAACATGCCTTCGCTAGCGGCGACCTGGTGTTCAGCTGCGGTGGCATCGGTGCCACGCCCGACGACCACACACGTCAATGTGCGGCGGCCGCGGCCGGTGTTGAACTGCAACTGCACCCGCAGGCTCGTGAACTGATCCTGGAACGCATGCGTGACGTGGCCGCCGAACAAGGGCAGGCTTTCGAGCCCGAGCGGCCCGACAACGTGCACCGCCTGAACATGGGCGTGTTCCCGGTCGGCGCCCGCATCCTGCCCAACCCGTTCAACAAGATTCCCGGCTTTTCGCTGGGCCACGTGCACTTCGTGCCCGGGTTCCCGGTGATGGCCTGGCCGATGATCGAATGGGTGCTGGACCAGCAGTATGCGCACCTGCACCGCAGCGAACGGGTGCTCGAGCGCTCGGTGATCGTGTTCGGCGCCATGGAAGCCAGCCTGACGCCCTTGATGGAAGACATCGAACGCCAGTTCCTGGGCATCAAGGTCTTCAGCCTGCCCAGTGTCGACCACCCGCAGTGGGGCCGGCACATCGAACTGGGGGTCAAGGGTGCGGGCGACGGCGCCGCTGCGTTTGCCGCCTTGAGGCAAGGCCTGGAACGTTTTGGTGCGAAGTTGGGCCCCGAATTGGTGCGATAGTCGCCAGCGTTGCAAGCCTGTTTGGTGCGTGGGGCTGCACCAAGCTCAAGCGTCGTGTGGCCGGCTGCAACCGGCGTCGGGCCCGCCTGGCCGGCCGAGGTGTCGGCATGGAACCTGCTAAATTTGTTTGAGCCCGGGGCAGTGCCCAGGCTGCACAACACCCAACAACCACCCCTGAGTCCCGCTAGGAGAGATCTGCATGGCAAAAACCGTCGCCGACGTGCTGAAGATGGTGAAGGACAACGAAATCAAGTTCGTTGACTTCCGCTTCACCGACACCCGCGGCAAGGAACAGCACGTGTCCGTGCCTGTGTCCCACTTCGACGAAGGCAAGTTCACCGACGGCCACGCCTTCGACGGCTCTTCGATTGCCGGCTGGAAGGGCATCGAAGCTTCGGACATGCAGCTCATGCCCGACCCGAACACCGCGAACATCGACCCCTTCTTCGAAGAGCCGACGCTCATCCTGACCTGCGACGTCATCGACCCCGCCGACGGCAAGCCCTACGAGCGCGACCCGCGTTCGCTGGCCAAGCGCGCCGAGGCCTACATGAAGAGCACCGGCCTGGGCGACGCCGCCTACTTCGGCCCGGAACCCGAGTTTTTCGTGTTCGACAGCGTACGTTGGGGCAACGACATGTCGGGTTGCTTCAGCAAGATCGAAAGCGAAGAAGCGGCCTGGAACACGGGCAAGGAATACGAACACGGCAACACCGGCTTCCGCCCCAGCGTGAAGGGCGGCTACTTCCCGGTGCCGCCAGTGGACAGCGGGCAGGACCTGCGCTCCGAGATGTGCCTGATCCTGGAATCGTTGGGCATCCCGGTTGAAGTGCACCACCACGAGGTGGCCAATGCCGGCCAGATGGAAATCGGCACCAAGTTCAGCACGCTGATCCAGCGCGCCGACTGGGTGCAGCTGCAGAAGTACGTGATCCACAACGTGGCCCACGCCTATGGCAAGACGGCCACCTTCATGCCCAAGCCGATCGTCGGCGACAACGGCAGCGGCATGCACGTGCACCAGAGCGTGTGGAAAGACGGCAAGAACCTGTTTGCCGGTGACGGCTACGCTGGCCTGAGCGAGTTTGCGCTGTACTACATCGGCGGCATCATCAAACACGCCCGTGCGCTGAACGCCATCACGAACCCCGGCACCAACAGCTACAAGCGTTTGGTGCCTGGCTTCGAGGCGCCGGTGAAGCTGGCCTATTCGGCCAAGAACCGCTCGGCCTCGATCCGCATCCCCTACGTGGCCAACCCCAAGGGCCGCCGTGTCGAAGCGCGTTTCCCCGATCCCCTGATGAACCCCTACCTGGGTTTTGCGGCGCTGCTGATGGCGGGCCTGGACGGCGTGGAAAACAAGATCCACCCCGGCGAAGCTGCGACCAAGGACCTGTACCACCTGCCGCCCGAAGAAGACGCGAAGATCCCCACCGTCTGCAGCAGCCTGGACCAGGCCCTGGACTACCTGGACAAAGGCCGTGCATTCCTGACCAAGGGTGGGGTCTTCACCGACGCCTACATCGACGCCTACATCGATCTGAAGATGCAGGAAGTGACCCGCTTCCGCATGGCCACGCACCCGGTGGAATTCGACATGTACTACACACTGTGATCCGCGCAGGCCGCAGGGCCTGCCGCGACGTGTGGCACCAGGGCAACTTCCGACAGGGGGTTGCCCTTTTTCATGGGCGCAGCGTGGTGCTGGCGCATGCCACTTTGCGGTGCGGCAATGGCCTGCGCCACAATGCGCCCATGGCTGAAAACCCTTGCCTTTGCCGGCGACCGCGACCCGCGTCGCGCTCGACTTCGCTCCTGGCTCCGTTGTTGGCAGGTCTGCTGACGCTGAGCCTGTGGCCAGCGCAGGCCCAGGACGGGTCCAAACCGGTCTACCGGTGCCCCGGCCCACCGGTGCTGTACACCGACGCGCTGTCGCCGCAGGACGCACGCGACAAGGGCTGCCGCACCATCGAAGGCGCGCCCATCACCATCGTGCAGGCGCCGCCGCGGGCGCGGCCGGCGGCTTCGGCTGCTTCCGCACCTCGGCCGGGCGATTCGCGTGTCGACCCTGCCGCGCAAAGGGCGCGCGACACCGATGCACGGCGCATCCTGTCCGACGAACTGCGGCGTGAAGAAGAACGGCTGGCCGCGATGCAGGCCGAGTTCAACGGCGGTGAACCCGAACGCCGTGGTGACGAGCGCAACTTTGCGCGCTACACCGAGCGCGTGGCCGAGATGCGGGCCGCCATCCAGCGCAAGGAAGCCGACATCGCCGCCATCCGGCGCGAGATCGCCAAGCTGCCTTCATGAACGATCCCTCGGCCGCGGCTCTCGCGGGCCAGGCCGATGGCGCAGCCGCCGGCTTCGAGGCCTTCGACCAACTGGCCACGATGGTGGCGCTGATCGATCCCAGCGGTCATTGCCTGACCGCCAATTCGGCGCTCGAAAACACCCTTGGCCTGTCACGCCGGGCGCTGAAGCGCAGCCTGGTCTTCGACTGGCTGAACGACGCTGCGCCGCTGCGCGAAACGCTGCTGGCCGTGTCCAGCAACCAGGTGGCCACCAGCCGCTTCGACGCCGCGATGCGCCGCCCCTCGGCCAGCGGTGAACTGCCCGTGCACGTGATCGTGAGCCAGACCGAATGGCCCGAACGTGTGCTGGTGGAGATGATCGAAATCGAACAGCAGACCCGCCTGGACCGCGAAGAACGCGCCCACACGCTGGCACAGAGCAACAAGGACCTGGTGCGCAACCTGGCGCACGAGATCAAGAACCCGCTGGGCGGCATCCGCGGCGCGGCGCAGCTGCTGGCCATGGAGTTGCACAGCAAGGAACTGACCGAATACACCCGCGTCATCATCCAGGAAGCCGACCGCCTGCAGGCCCTGGTCGACCGCCTGCTGGCGCCGCACCGGCGCCCGCACGTGGTGGCCGACGTCAACATCCACGAGGTCTGCGAGCGGGTGCGCTCACTGATCCTGGCCGAGTACCCGCGTGGGCTGAGCGTGACACGCGACTACGACACCAGCATCCCCGAGTTCCGTGGCGACCGCGAGCAACTGATCCAGGCAGTGCTGAACATCGCGCACAACGCCACCCAGGCGCTGGCCGGTGGCAGCCTCGCGGACGATTCACCCTACACCGGGCGCATCTCCAGGGGCGACGCGCGGCTGGCGCTGCGCACCCGGGTGGCCCGCCAGGCCACCTTCGGGCGCCAGCGCTTTCGTCTGGCACTGGAATTGCATATCGAGGACAACGGTCCAGGCGTGCCCGAGGACATCCGAGATCGCATCTTTCACCCCTTGGTGAGCGGGCGCGAAGGCGGTTCCGGGCTCGGCCTGACGTTGGCGCAGACCTTCGTGCAACAGCATCACGGCACGATCGAATGTGACAGCGTCCCTGGACGGACGGTGTTCAAGATATTGATCCCCTTGCCCTGACGAGCCCTTCACCGGGCGCAGCCCCACGCATGAAACCCATCTGGGTCGTCGACGACGACCAATCCATTCGATTCGTGCTGGAAAAGGCGCTGGCCCGCGAGCAGTTCAGCGTGCGCCTGTTTTCCAATCCGCGCGACGTGGTCAAGGCCCTGGATGACGACTCGCCGCAGGTGCTGGTCAGCGACATCCGCATGCCCGGCGGCAGCGGCATCGAACTGCTGGCGCAGGTGAAGCAGCGGCTGCCCGGTCTGCCGGTGATCATCATGACGGCGTTTTCCGACCTGGACAGCGCCGTCAGTGCTTTCCAGGGTGGTGCCTTCGAGTACCTGCCCAAACCCTTCGACGTGACCGCCGCGGTGGAACTGATCCGCCGCGCGGTGCAGGAAAGCCTGCGCGAAGAGGTGGTCGAAATCTCTTCGGCGCAAGCCCCCGAGATGCTGGGCCAGGCACCGGCCATGCAGGACGTGTTCCGCGCCATCGGCCGCCTGAGCCAGAGCAACGTCACGGTCATGATCACCGGCGAATCCGGCACCGGCAAGGAACTGGTCGCGCGTGCGCTGCACAAACACAGCCCGCGCAGCAACGGGCCCTTCGTGGCCATCAACACCGCGGCCATTCCGAAAGACCTGCTGGAAAGCGAACTCTTCGGCCACGAACGTGGTGCCTTCACCGGTGCGCAGGCCACACGCCGCGGCCGTTTTGAGCAGGCCGACGGGGGCACGCTGTTCCTGGACGAAATCGGCGACATGCCCTTCGACCTGCAGACCCGTTTGCTGCGTGTGCTGAGCGACGGCCAGTTCTACCGTGTCGGCGGCCACCAGCCGCTGAAGAGCAATGTGCGTGTCATCGCCGCCACGCACCAGAACCTGGAAGAGCGCGTGCGCCAGGGGGTGTTCCGCGAAGACCTGTACCACCGCCTGAACGTCATCCGCCTGCGCCTGCCGCCGCTGCGCGAAAGGCGCGAAGACATCCCGATGCTGACGCGCCTGTTCCTGGGCAAGAGCGCGCGTGAGCTGGGGGTGGACGCCAAGCGCATCACCGACGAAGCGCTGGCCCGCCTGGCCGGTTTCGACTTTCCCGGCAATGTGCGCCAGTTGGAAAACCTGTGCCACTGGTTGACCGTGATGGCACCCGCGCAGGTGGTCGAGGCCAAGGACCTGCCGGCCGAGTTGCTGGACGCCGGCGCATCGGCCGGTTCTGCCGCGCCTGCTGCGACCGCCGCCGTGGACCTGTCGGGACAGGCGGCCGGCATGGCCGCTGCGGCCGGTGCGGCCGCTGTGCCGCTGAACACAGCGGCACCCGAAGGCAGCGCATCACCAGCCTCCGCGCCTCCACCGGGCTGGCTGGCCGACCTGCGTCGCGATGCCCGCAAACGCCTGGACGCGCACGAAGCCGAGGTCTGGGAATCGCTGACCCAGCAGTTCGAAGCCACGCTGATCCAGACCGCGCTGGAAATCACCCGCGGCCGCCGCATCGAAGCCGCGCAGCGCCTGGGCATCGGGCGCAACACCATCACCCGCAAGATCCAGGAATTGGGTTTGCCTGACTAAGCCAGCGTCACCACCACCGGCGCATGGTCACTGGGCCTTTCGTTCTTGCGCGGTAGCTTGTCGATCAGGCACGCGGTGACCCGGGGCTTCAGCGCTGAACTGACCAGGATGTGGTCGATGCGCAGGCCCTGGTTCTTGCGGAAGGCCAGGTTGCGGTAGTCCCACCAGCTCCAGCTCTTGACGGGCTGTTCGAACAGCCGGAAGGCGTCGGTCAGGCCCAGCGCCAGCAGGCGCTGGAACTGCGCACGTTCTTCGGGCGTGCAGTGGATCTGGTTCATCCAGCCGATGGGGTCGTAGACGTCGCGGTCGTCGGGGGCGACGTTGAAGTCGCCCATCAGCACCAGCTGTGGGTGCGCGGCCAGTTCCTCGCGCAGCCAGTCGTGCAGCGCGTCCTGCCATCGCATCTTGTAGACGAACTTCTCGCTGTCGGGTGCCTGGCCGTTGGGAAAGTAGGCGCCGATCACGCGCACACCGGCCACGGTGCCGGCGATCAGTCGGGCCTGCGGATCCTCGAAGCCGATGAGGTTCTTCGTCACATCTTCGGCCGGCGTGCGGCTGAGCAGGGCCACGCCGTTGTAGGTTTTCTGGCCGAACCACTGCACCGAATAACCCGCGGCCTGGATCGCGGCGGCGGGAAACTTGTCGTCGGTGAGCTTGGTTTCCTGCAACGCCAGCACGTCCACCGGGTTGGCGGCCAGCCAGTCCAGCAGCTGCGGCAGCCGCACGGCCAGGGAGTTGACGTTCCAGGTGGCGAGCTGCATGACGTTTCAGTTCAGTCGGGGTTGCGGGGTGCTTCGTAGACAGGCCTGGCGGACACGCTCAGCGGCGGTAGGTCACGAAGGCAAAACCGGGCTTGTCGGGCGGCTCGGCGGCGTGGACCTCGCGCCGCACCTCGTGGAACACCTGGCGGTCGAAAGCCGGGAACACGGTTTCACCCGCGTAGTCACGGTCGATCTCGGTCAGCTCCAGCGTGTGGGCCAGCGGCAGCGCCAAGGCGTACAGCTCACCGCCGCCGATGACAAAAACGCGCTGCGCGTCGGCGCGGGCCGCCACGGCAGCCAGTGCGGCCTGCAGCGAGGGCTGTGTTTCCGCGCCGGCGGCCTGCCAGCCGGCCTGCCGCGTGACCACCAGGTTGCGCCGGCCCGGCAGCGGGCGGAAACGCTCGGGCAGCGAGTCCCAGGTCTTGCGGCCCATGATCACGGCGTGGCCGGCCGTGGTCTTGCGGAAGTGCTGGCTGTCGGCCGGCAGGTGCCACAGCAACTGGTTGCCGCCGCCAATGACGCCATTGCGTGCCAGGGCGGCGATCAGGACCACTTCGAGGGCAGGTGCGGAATCGGCTGACATGGGGCCACATTGTGGCGCCCCGCACGGCGCCAGCTTGTGGTCCCGTCAAGGCAGGGCGAAGCGTGTGATGCCGCTGCGCGTCAGCACCAGCAGCGAGCCGTCGGCGGCCGCCATCAGGTCCACGGGTGCGCCGGTGACGTTGCCAAAGGCGTAGGCGACGTTGCCGTTGTCGATGTCGATGGCGCCGATGAAGCGGCTCACGAAGTCGGCAAAGAAGTAGCTGCCGCGCCACGGTGCAGGGAAGGGCCCGTTCGCGGGGTAGAAGGCGCCGCCGGCAATCGCAAAGCCGGTGAAAAAACCGCCTGGCCCTGAACCCGCGGGTGAAGCCGCGCTGTGTTTGTAGGCAAACAACGGCGCGGTGCGGCTGCCGGTGATGTTGTCGGGGCCTTCGGACGCCGGCCAGCCGTAGTCCGCTCCGGCCACACCCAGGTTCACTTCTTCCCAGGTGCCCTGGCCGACATCGTTGATGTGGATGCGCCCGGTGCCCGGCTGCACGGCGAAGGTGAAGGGGTTGCGCAGGCCCCGTGCCCAGATGGCACGGGCCAGGCCGGCCTGGGTGGCGTAGTGCGGGTTGTCGGTGGGGATGCTGCCGTCGTCGTTGAAGCGCAGCAGCTTGCCGAAGGGGTTGCTCAGGTCGGGCGCGCTGGCGCCGTTGGCGTTGTCGCCCACGCCGACGTACAGCTTGCCGTCGACACCGAAGTGCAGGGCGCCGCCGTTGTGGTTGGTGGCGGAAGACAGGGTGGGCAGGTCGACCAGCACCACTTCGCTGCCGGCCTGCGCCAGGTCAGTGTTGGTGGTGCTGGCGGTGAAGCGGCTGATGCGGTTGTGCGTGCCGCCCGCGGTGGTGGTGTAGTGCACGTAGACAAAGCCGTTGCTGGCGAAGTCGGGGTGCAGCGCCACACCCAGCAGGCCGCGTTCGCCGGCCGCATCCACTGCCACGCTGAGGAAGGGCGTGGCCAGCAATGCGCCGGCCTTCACCACCCGCACCGCACCACCTTGCTGCGTGACGAAGAGCCTGCCGTCGGGTGCCTGCGCAAAGGCGGTGGCCGCGCTCAGGCCGGTCACCCAGTTTTCGTTGCGCGTGATGCCTTGCGGCTGTGTGCGGCTGCCGCCGAACTGCACGGTGTGCTGCACCCACGGCGACAGGTTGCCGGCCGCGTCACGTGCCCGAGCGCGCAGCACGTGCTGGCCCGATGCATAGGCCGTGCTGTCGATGTTGACGCTGTAGGGCGCGGTGGAGATGCTGCCACCCACGGGCACACCGTCGACCTGGAACTCGACACTGGCCACGCCGATGTTGTCGGTGGCGGTGGCCGACAGGCCAACCGTGCCGGTCAGGCCGCTGGCAAAAGCGGCCGGCGACGTGAGGCTCACCACCGGGGCCTGGGTGTCGGCCGCAGGCGGTGTGCCGGCATCGCCGCCGTCGCCGCCACCACCACAGGCATGCAGCCAACCTGCCGCCGTTGCCAACAACACCCACGGCCCGATCCGGCCCAGCCTCTTCCTGTGCATCACGCCACCTCCTGCGCCCATTCTGTGGGCGGCCAGCGGTCGCGCTGTCACAAGGTGTTGGCCCGGCCAAAGGCCGGCTTCAAACCGCCACGGGCGCCTTGATCAGCGGGTGCGGGTCGTACCCTTGCACCTCGAAGTCTTCGTATGCGTAGTCGAAGAGGGAAGCCGGCCGCCGCTGGATGTGCAGCCTGGGGTAGGCCCGCAATTCTCGCGACAGCTGCAGCTTCACCTGCTCTTCGTGGTTGCTGTAGATGTGGCAGTCGCCACCGGTCCAGACGAAGTCGCCCAGGTCCAGGTCACATTGCTGCGCCAGCATGTGCGTCAACAGCGCATAGCTGGCGATGTTGAAGGGCACGCCCAGAAAGATGTCGGCACTGCGCTGATACAGCTGGCACGACAGCCGGCCGCGCGCTTCGGGTGTGGCACCCGGCGCGACGTAGAACTGGAAAAAGGCGTGGCAGGGCATCAGCGCCATCTTCGGCAGGTCGGCCACGTTCCAGGCGCTGACGATGATGCGGCGGCTGTCCGGGTTGCTCTTGAGCTGCTGCACCACCTGCGCGATCTGGTCGATGTGGCCGCCGTCGGGCGTGGGCCAGCTGCGCCACTGCACGCCGTACACGGGGCCCAGGTCGCCGTCGGGACCGGCCCATTCGTCCCAGATCGTGACACCCCGTTCCTGCAGCCACTTGGCGTTGCTGTTGCCGCGCAGGAACCACAACAGTTCCAGCGCCACGGCTTTCCAGAACACCTTCTTGGTGGTGATCAGCGGAAAGCCCGCGTTCAGGTCAAAGCGCATCTGGTGGCCGAACACGCTGCGGGTGCCGGTGCCGGTGCGGTCGGTCTTGGCCACGCCGTGCGTGAACACGTGGCGCATCAGGTCTTCGTAGGGGCTGGGAATGGCGGGCTGCATGCGGGAATTATGAACAGGCGCCACCGCCACTCCGGCTCGGTTGTCAGGCCAGCGCCGGCTGCAGGTCGAACTGCATCGACGCGAGCCGGGCATACAGGCCACCACGTGCCACCAGCTCGTGGTGCGTGCCCACGTCGACGATGTGCCCGCCGTCCAGCACCACGATGCGGTCGGCCTTCAGCACCGTGGCCAGGCGGTGCGCGATGACCAGCGTCGTGCGGTCGGCCATCGCCGCTTCCAGCGCGGCCTGCACCACCCGTTCGCTTTCGGCGTCGAGCGCGCTGGTGGCTTCGTCCAGCAGCAGCAGCGGCGGGTTCTTCAGCATCGCGCGTGCGATGCTGATGCGCTGGCGCTGGCCGCCGCTCAGGCGCACGCCCCTTTCGCCCAGGTAGGTGTTGTAGCCCTCGGGCAAAGCGGTGATGAAGTCGTGGGCAAAGGCCGCCTTGGCGGCTGCGTAGACCTCGGAATCGCTGGCTTCGGGCCGGCCGTAGCGGATGTTCTCGAGCGCGCTGGTGGAAAACACCGTGCTGTCCTGCGGCACGATGCCCACCCGCTGGCGCAGTTGCTGCAGCGACAGCTGCCGCACCGGCACGCCATCGATCTGCACCGTGCCCGTCTGGGCGTCGTAGAAACGCAGCAGCAGCTGGAAGACCGTGCTCTTGCCGGCACCGCTGGGCCCCACCAGGGCCACGGTTTCGCCGGGGCGCACCGTGAGCGTGAAGTCGCTCAGCGCGGCCTGCTTGGGGCGCGAGGGGTAGTGGAAGCCGACCTGGTCGAAGCTGACCGACGATCCCCCCTGCGCCTGCGGCAAGGGCAGCGGCTGGGCGGGGTCGGCCACGGGTGAAGTGGCGGCCAGCAGTTCCATCAGCCGCTCGGTGGCGCCAGCAGCACGCAGCAGGTCGCCGTAGACCTCGGACAGCACCGCCACCGAGCTGACGAAGATGATCACGAAGACCACCGTCTGCCCCAGGTGGCCGGCGCTGATGTTGCCGGCGATCACCGCCTGCGTGCCCTGGTACACGCCCCACAGCAGGGCGCCGAAGGTGGCGGTGATCATGAAGGCCACCAGCAGCGAACGCACGGCGGTGCGCTTGCGCGCGGTGATGAAGGCGTCTTCGGTGCTGCGGTCGAAACGGGCCGCCTCGCGGTCTTCCTGCACGTAGCTCTGCACCACGGGAATTTCGCCCAGCACCTCGGCGGCGATGGCGCTGCTGTCGGCCACGCGGTCCTGGCTGGCGCGGCTGAGTTTCTGCACCCGGCGGCCGAAGTAGATGCTGGGCAGCACCACCAGCACCAGGATGCCCAGCACCTGCGTCATGACGACCGGGTTGGTGACGATCAGCGCGATCAGCGCGCCGATGCCGATGACCATGTTGCGCAGGCCCATGCTCAGGCTGCTGCCCACCACGGTCTGCACCAGCGTGGTGTCGGTGGTCAGGCGCGACAGCACTTCGCCGGTTTTGGTGCTCTCGAAAAATTCCGGGCTCTGGCGCAGCACGTGGGCGTAGACGGCATTGCGCAGGTCGGCCGTGATGCGCTCGCCCAGCCAGCTGACCATGTAGAACCGCGCCGCCGAAAATATGCCCAGCGCAGCGGCCACGCCAAACAGCGCCAGGAAGTGTTCGCGCAACGCCATGGCACGTTCGCCGGGGTCGGTGGCCACCAGGCCCTGGTCGATCAGCACCTTCAGCGCCACCGGGAAAGCCAGCGTGCTGACCGCCGCCAGCACCAGGAACACCCCCGCCAGCGCCACGCGGCCCTTGTAGGGGCGGATGAACGGCAAAAGCCCGGAAAGCGATCGGGGGGAGCGTGCAGCTTCGCGCTGTTTGTCGTCGTTGGCCATTCACAGGAGTCTATGCGGGCGGTTTGTGAAGGCTGTCTGTGCTGCCGTGGCGTCCGAGTGACAAGGCTGTCACACCCCCGCAACTGAATGGCCTTTCAGTTGCCGGCGCTTGTGGTCGAATAAGGGGTTTCCTCGCCGCCTGATGAGCCACCCCCTTCCCCCTTCGTCTGCAGCTGCCGACGAGCCGACCGCCGGTCAGCCCGTTTCTGCGCGCATTGCACTGCCGTGGCTTGCCGCGGGCCTGATGCTGGCGGCTGCCACGCTGGCCGCTGGGCTGGCCTGGGGGCTGTCGCTGGCCTTCGGCATCGACCGCTGGTGGCTGGCGCCAGCTTCCGCCGCGCTGGCGGTGGCCGCGGCGGCCATTCCAGTGGCCGCCTTGCTGATCCGTTTCAACCGCCAGCGTGGGTTGGGTGCGCTGGTGACGGGAGCCGTCAACAGCCCCGTGGGCACCACCCGGCCGCTGTTCCTGGAACTGTCGGCCCGTGAATGGGCGCGTGCCCGGCGCTACGGTTCCGGCGCAGCGCTGCTGCTGGTCGACGTGGACCGTTTTGCGCGCCTGCTCGAATCACGCGGCGGCACCGCCACCGACGCCGTGCTGGCTGAGATGTTGCGCCAGACCTCGCCCACGCTTCGGGGCGCCGACCTGCTGACGCGCTATTCCGATTCGCAGATGGCCGTCTTCCTGGCCCATGCCGACGCCACCGGCGCGCTGGACGTGGCCGAACGCATCCGCGAGCGCACCGAGCAGATGGAAGTGCCCTTCCACCACGAGTCCTCGCCGCGCCGCCTGCGCGTGACCGTGAGCGTGGGGGTGTCGCAGCTGCGCCCGGCGCACCTGAACCTGCAGTCGCTGATCGACGACGCCCAGGACGCCGTGCTGGCCGCGCGCCAGGCCGGTGGCAACTGCGTGCGCGCCGCGCCGGTGGACGCCGGCCTGCTCAGCGCGGCCGGCCCCTGGCTGGACGAGAACCGGGCACGCCCGAAGTAAGCCCCTGGCCGCGGCGGCGGCGCTGTCAGTTCATGCGCAGCCGGCTGGCATAGCCCGTCATCTCCAGGTAACCCAGACCCACACGCTGGCCTCGTGCGTCCAGCAGTTCGCTCAGGCCTTCCCAGTAGATCGCGCCCGTGCTGGCGCTGCTGTCCATTTCCTGGGCATCCAGCAGGGCCCGCACCTCGAAGTGGCCGTTCGGTGTCTGCACCTGCCACTGCACCGGGTAACTCGCGCCGCTGGCGGGGCTGGTCCAGCGCCGGCCTGCGGTGAACGCCACGTCATGCGGCAAAAACGGCTGTGCGGCCGCGCCGGCGCTGCGCCAGCTGCCGCCGGCCCACAGCGCGCTGCCATCGGCGCGGCGCAGCACGAAGGCGGTCAACGCGCTGCCGTCGAAGAGGTTGATGCCGATCCAGTCCCAGCCCACGGCGTCGGGGTGCAGGATCTCGTTGCTCCACTCATGGTCGAGCCAGGCGCGGCCGGTGCGGGCAGCGGCTGCGGCCTGGGGCGAGACGTCTTCCGCCGCCAGTTGCGCTTCGCTGTAGTAGTGGCTGGCCTGCACTTCGTCGGGGCCCTTGCGCGAAAAACCGGCGTCGCCCTGCAGCAGCAACGGCTGCGTGCGCTGCAGTTTCAGCTGCAGTTGAAAGCCCTGAGCCGGCAGGTCGGCCGTCCACAAGCCGGCCTGATGCCGCAGGCGCCAGTTGCCGACCGACACGTCGGCGTCGTCGGTGCGCGCGCCGCCCAGCGCCGACGGGCCGTCGCCCGACCAGCGGCTGATGCGCTGGTCATGCTGGTGGCTGCTGCCACCCGGCCCCAGGCGGGTCAGGGCGGCGTGGGCAAACAGCAGGTGGCGCGCGGCAAAGCGGCTGCGGTTGCCCAGGGCCAGGCCGGTGCGGCTGCGAAAGAAGGTGAGCTGGAAACCCAACAGCGGTGACTCGGGGCTGCCCAGCCAGCCGGTGGCATACCACCACTCGGTGCGCGCGGCCAGGTGCGCGCCGTGGTCGCGCGGAAAGTCCAGTGTTCGGCCGCGGCGCACCGTGTCGTCGGCCTGCGCACGCGCACCGGCCGGTGCGGCCAGCGCGGCCAGCAACAAGGCGCGGCGCAGCGGGCTCACCAGTCTTCCTTCACGGCCATCACGGCCTGGCGCCCGGCGGCTTGGCGTGCACTCAGCGCAGCGGTGGCCACGCCAGCGGCCAGCACCGCCGCACACAAGACGAGCAGGCGGGCCCAGGGCAGCACCAGGTCCATCGTCCAGTGAAAACTCTGCGGGTTGACCACGAACACCAGCACCATGCTGATGGCCAACCCCAGCAGCAGGCCCATCAGCACACCGGCCGCGACCCACGCCGCCGCTTCTCCGGCCACCACCGCCACCACCTGCCGCCGGGTCAGGCCCAGGTGCGACAGCAGGCCAAATTCCTTGCGGCGCGCCAGCACCTGCGCCGACAGGCTGGCCGCAATGCCGATCAGGCCGATGGCGATGGCCACTGCCTGCAGGTAGTAGGTGACGGCAAAGCTGCGGTCGAAGATGCGCAGCGACAGCTGGCGCAGCTGGGCACTGGACGCAAACTCCAGCAGCGCGGGGTCGGGCAGCAGCTCGCGCAGCGCCTGCTGCACGGCCGCCGGAGCGGTGCCCGGCGCCAGTGTCAGCGCCAGGTCGTTCAGGCGCAGGTCGCCGCTCAGGCGCTGGTAGTCGGCGTCGTCGATGACCACGGCGCCGAACTGGCGCGCGTAGTCGCGCCAGACGCCGCGCACCCGGGCCCGCAGCGGGCCGCTGGGCAAGGGCAGGTCGATCAGGCTGCCCGCTGCGGCGCCGTACAGCGACACCATCGCTTCGCTGACAAACACACCCGTTTCGCCGGCTTGGGCGGGCAGGGGCGTCTGCAGCAAAGGCAGCTGGGCGGCGGGGTCGGACAGCGGGCGTGAAATCAGCGTCACGGCCGGCCGCTCGGGCGACAGTTGCAGCGGCTGCAGGCGGGAAGCTTCGAGCCGGCTCACCCCCGGCACCTGCGCCGCACGGGCCACGAAATCGGGTGTCAGCCAGGCCTGGTCGGCGGCGCTGCTGCTGCCGGCGCTGCGTGCGTACAGGTCGGCCGGCAGCACGCTGTCGAGCCAGTTGCTGACACCGACCCGGAAGCTGGCGACCATCACCGTGAGCGCCACCGACAGCGCCAGGCTGGCCACCACACCGGCCACCGCAGCAGTGGCCGTCTGGCGCTGGAAGCGGGCCCTTTGCAGCGCCAGCAGCGGCAAGGCGCCACGCACCGCAGGTGCCGCCGCCAGCAGCGCGTGCACCAGCGCCGGGATCAGCGCGACACCCCCGAACAGCAGCAGGGCCACCGCCGCGTAAGCCGCCAGCGGCAGACCGGCGATGGGCGGCAGAAACGCCGCCACCGCGCCCAGCGCGAGCAGCGCTGCGCCGGGCCAAGCAGGCGCCGCCACGGCGGTGGCCGAACCCAGGCCCTTCAGCGCCTGCGCCGGCACCAGCTGCTGCGCCTGGCGCGCCGGCCACCAGCCGCCGATCAGGGCCGATCCGACCCCCAGCGCACCGAACACCAGCGTGCCGACCAGGCCCACCTGCAGCGGCGGCACGATGCCGGGGAAATAGCCTCCGCCCAGGTCACCGGCCAGCAGCCGCAGCGCCGCCGCCGCCAGACCCGCACCGAGCAGCAGCCCGATGACACTGCCGGCCGCACCCAGCAGTGCACACTCGGCCAGCACCCAGCGACGGCGCTCCTGTGCCGACAGGCCCAGCACACCCAGCAGCGCAAAGGCCGGCGTGCGCTGCGCCACCGACAGCGAGACCACGGAAAACACCAGGAAAGCGCCCACGAACAGCGCCACCAGCGCCAGCACGGTCAGGTTGACGCGGTAGGCACGAGACAGGTTCGACACCCGCTGCTCGGCCACACCGGCGGGCACGGCGTTCACCGTGTTGGGCAGGGCCAGGCGGCGGATCAGCTGCTGCACGTCGGTGCCCGGCTGCAGGCGCAGGTCGATGCGCGACAGCTGGCCCAGCGCCGCGAACCGTTCCTGGGCGCCGGCCAGGTCCATCACCAGCACCGAGGTTCCACCGGCAGCCACGCTGCCGGCCACACGCAGGGCGGTGTAGCCGGGGCCGGACTGCAGTTCCAGCGGCTGTCCGGCCGTGGGCTGCAGGGCCTGCTGCGCGGCCGCGTTCAGGAACACCGCGTCGGGGTCCAGGAACACCAGCCGCTGCTCGCCGTCGGCAGGCTGCGGCCACAGCGCAGGGGCCATCGGCGCGGCCAGCAGCGCGTCGATGCCCAGCACCCGCACGGGCACACGGCGGCCGTCGCTGGCGCGGGCGTAGGTGTCGATCTCCAGCACCGGGCTGGCGATCTGCACGGCTGTGTCGGCAGCCACCCGTTCGAAGAGTGTGTCGTCGAAACGCTGGCCACGCAGGCTGAGGTCGGGCTCGCCGTTGGCGGCGCGCACGGCCGACGAAAACTCGGCCAGCGCGGAGCTGTTGATCAGGTGCACGGAAAAAGCCAGCGCCACCCCCAGCGCCACCGCCATCAACGCTGCACCGTGGCGCCAGGGGTGGTGGCGCAATTCGCGCAGCACCAGCAGGCGCAGCAGAGCGAAGTTCATGCAGCCGGCTGCGGTGCGGCGTCTTCGATGCCGCTGGGTGTGAGCCGCAACACACGGTCGGCGGCGGCCGCCGCCGCCACCGAATGCGTGACGAGCAGGCAGGCGGCGCCGGCTTCCCGCACCTGCTGGCGCAGCACCGCCATCACCTTGTCGGCGGTGGCGGGGTCGAGGTTGCCGGTGGGTTCGTCGGCCAGGATCAGGCCCGGCGCGTGCACCACGGCGCGGGCGATGGCCACCCGCTGCAATTGCCCACCCGACAGCTGTGCCGGCAGGCGTTCACCGAGCTCGCCAAGGCCCACGGCCTGCAGCACCTGCATCACGCGCTTGTCGTCCAGCCGGTTCAACAAGCGCAGCGGCAAGCCCACGTTCTGCGCCACCGTCAGGTGCGGCAGCACGTGGAAGGCCTGGAAGACAAAACCCAGCTGCACACGTCGCAGGCGTGCGCGGGCGGTGTCGTCCAGGGTCGACAGCAACACACCGTCGATGAAGACCTGGCCGCCATCGGCTTCGTCCAGACCCGCGATGCAGTTCAGCAGCGTCGACTTGCCGACCCCCGATTCACCCAGCAGCGCCACGAACTCACCCCGTGCCAGGTGCAGCGACACACCCTGAAAGACCGGGGTGGCGTCATAGTGTTTGTGCAGGTTCTCGAGTTGCATCATGGGCGGCTTCGATGATGCCCCATCGGCTTCGAACCCTTCGGGGGTGCGTGCTATCGTTTCCCGCAGACCCCGGCGCCTGGCGCCTTCAGCAGTTTCAGCGGCCTGGCGCCGCAGGCAGGTTCATTCACCATGGCATACACCCTCGATCTCTCTGGCCGCGTGGCCTTTGTCACCGGCGCATCCAGCGGCCTGGGTGCGCAGTTCGCGCGCACGCTGGCGGCCGCCGGCGCAGGTGTGGTGCTGGCCGCGCGGCGCATCGACCGCCTGAAGGCGCTGCGCGCCGAGATCGAAGCCGAAGGCGGTGACGCCCACGTCGTGACGCTGGACGTCAACGACACCAGCAGCATCAAGGCTGCGGTGGCACACGCCGAAACCGAGATGGGCGCCATCGACATCCTGGTCAACAACTCGGGTGTCGGCAGCTCGGGCAAGCTGACCGATGTCACGCCCGAAGACTTCGACCACGTGATGGGCGTCAACACCCGCGGTGCGTTTTTCGTGGCACAGGAAGTGGCCAAGCGCATGATCGCGCGCAGCAAGGGCGAAGCACCGGGCACCTTCATCGGCGGGCGCATCGTCAACGTGGCCTCGATGGCCGGCCTGCGGGTGTTTCCGCAGCTGGGCGTGTACTGCATGAGCAAGGCGGCGGTGGTGCACATGACCCGCGCGATGGCGCTGGAGTGGGGCCGTTTCGGCATCAACGTCAATGCGCTGTGCCCGGGTTACATCGACACCGAGATCAACCACCATGTCTGGCAGACCGAAGCCGGCCAGAAACTGGTGCAGGGCATGCCGCGTAAACGCGTCGGGCAGCCCAAGGACCTGGACGCGGTGCTGATGATGTTGTGTGCCAACGAGAGCCATTTTCTCAACGGCGCGGTGATTTCCGCCGACGACGGCCAGGCCATCTGACCGAGGACCACGGTTTGCGATTGCTGAGCCCCCTCGAGGCCCGTGTGCTGGGTGTGCTGGTCGAAAAGCAGCACACGGTGCCGGACACCTATCCGATGTCGCTGAACGCGCTGGTGGGTGGCTGCAACCAGAAGACGGCGCGCAGCCCGGTCATCGAAGCCACCGACGCCGACGTGCTGGCGGCGCTGGACGGCTTGAAGGGACTGAGCCTGGTGTTCGAAGGCAGCAGCAGCCGGGTCGTGAAGTTCGAACACAACACCGCGCGGGTGCTGCAGGTGCCCAGCCAGGCGGTGGCGCTGCTCGCGGTGCTGATGCTGCGTGGCCCGCAGACGGCGGCCGAGCTGCGACTGAACACCGAAAGGCTGCACCGCTTTGCCGACATCTCGTCGGTCGAAGGTTTCCTGGACGAACTGGCCAACAAGGCCACGCCCATGGTGGTGAAGCTGCCGCGCGCGGCCGGTGAACGTGAAGCGCGCTGGGCGCATCTGCTGTGTGGCGAAGTGACGCTGCCCGCGGGCCGTGTGGCCGCCGGCGATGACGCGGTCAGCACCGGTGAACTGGCGGCGCTGCGTGCAGAACAGACGCGCCTGGCCGAAGAAGTGGCGGCCCTGCGCCAGCTGGTGCAACGCATGGCCCGCGAACTGGGCATCGAACCGGAATCGCCCGATGCGGTTTGAATTGCCGGCCGAGCGCAAGCTGATCCACGAAGTGACCGTGCCGCTGCGCTGGGGCGACATGGACGCCATGGGCCACATCAACAACACGCTGTATTTCCGCTACATGGAAATCTGTCGGCTGGACTGGATCTTCAAGGTCGGCGGCAGCACCGATCTGTCGGGCCAAGGCCCGGTCATCGTCAACGCCTTCTGCAACTTCCTGCGTCAGCTGGAGTTTCCGGGCGACGTGCGGGTGACGATGTCGGTGGCACAGCCCGGACGCAGCAGCTTCGACACTTTCCACACCATCGAACGCTGCGACGAGCCGGGTGTGGTCTATGCCGAAGGTGGCGCCATCACGGTCTGGACCGACTACAAGGCGCGCAAGTCGGCGGCCATGCCGGACTGGTTCCGGGCCCACCTGGATTGAACCCGTGAAGCAGCGCCGCGCCTGGGCCCACGAAGCCATCCGCCGCATCGAAGCCGACGGCCAGCGCAGCAGCGACACGCACCTGATCCCTGTGCCGCTGCCCGGTTTCCCGGGTGTCGACCTGTACCTGAAGGACGAGTCGAGCCACCCCACCGGCAGCCTGAAACACCGGCTGGCGCGCAGCCTCTTCCTGCATGCGCTGTGCAATGGCTGGCTGCACGAAGGCTCGACGGTGGTCGAAGCTTCCAGCGGCAGCACGGCCATCAGCGAAGCCTACTTTGCGCGGCTGCTGGGCCTGCCTTTCATCGCGGTGATGCCACGCGCCACCAGCCCGCAAAAGATTTCGGCCATCACCTTCCAGGGTGGCCAGTGCCACCTGGTGGACGATCCGCATGCGGTGTACGCCGAAGCGCAGCGCCTGGCGCAGGAACGGCACGGCCACTACATGGACCAGTTCACCTATGCCGAACGGGCCACCGACTGGCGCGCCAACAACAACATCGCCGAGAGCATCTACACGCAGCTGAAACGTGAACTGCACCCGTGCCCGGCCTGGATCGTGGCCAGCGCCGGCACGGGCGGCACGCTGGCCACCATCGGCCGCTACGTGCACTACTGCCGCCATGCCACGCGTGTGTGCGGGGTGGATGCCGAGCGCAGCGTGTTTTTCGACCACTTCGTCGGAGGCGATGCCCGGCTCACCATCGAACAAGGCTCGCGCATCGAAGGCATCGGCCGGCCGCGGGTCGAAGCTTCTTTCGTGCCGGGTGTGCTGGACGCGATGGTCAAGGTGCCCGACCTGTGGAGCCTGGCCGCGATGCACGCGCTGAGCGTGCGCCTGGGCCGCCCCGTGGGCGGCAGCACCGGCACCAACCTGGTCGCGGCGCTGGCCTGTGCGCAGCAGCTGGTGGACGCGGGGCAGGGCGGCTCGATCGTGACGCTGCTGTGTGACGGCGGCGAACGTTACCGGCACAGCTACTACAACGACAGCTGGCTGCAGCAGCAAGGCCTGGACTGCGGCGCGGAAAGCGATGCCATCGAAGCCCTGGTCGAACATGGCCGCTGGCCCGAAGGCTTGCGTCGGCAGTGGCGGCTGGCGGGCAGCCTGCTGGACAGCTGAGGCGTTTTGCCGCCAGGTCAGGGAATGGGGCTGTAGGGCCCGCCCGTCTTCAGCGCCTTCTGGTACGCCGGTCGTGCGTGGATGCGCTGCAACCAGTCGATCAGCCTGGGGTGCTGGCTGGCGTCCAAGCCGGCACGCGCGGCCGCGGCCTCGACCGGGTAACTCATCTGGATGTCGGCGGCTGAAAACTCAGGGCCGGCAAACCAGGGGCGCTGGGCCAGCTCGGCTTCCATGAAGGCCAGCAGGCGCGTGATGTTGGGTCCCAGGTAGCTGCGCATCACCTGGTCGGCCACACCCCGCACCACCGGCTTGATGAAAAACGGCACGGGTGCTTCGCGCACCTTGTCGAACACCAGCTTCATCACCAGCGGCGGCATCAGGCTGCCTTCGGAAAAGTGCAGCCAGTAGGTGAAGAGCCGCCGCTCGGGTGTGCCTTGTGCGCCGCGCAGGCGGCCCTGGCCGTGTTCGTCCAGCAGGTATTCGACGATGGCGCCCGACTCGGCCACCACCACGTCGCCGTCGCTGATGACGGGTGACTTGCCCAGCGGGTGCACGGCGGCCAGTTCGGGTGGTGCCAGCAGGGTCTTGGGGTTGCGCGCGTAGCGCTTCACCTCGTAGGGCAGCCCAAGCTCTTCCAGCAGCCACAGCACACGCTGCGAGCGTGAATTTTCAAGGTGGTGAACAGTGATCATGGGCCGCATTGTCGGCCCGCGGCCGCAGCGACCCGATCAGGGCAGGACCAGGGTCCGCCGCACCAGGCCCCGAAAGCCGGGCGCGGGTGCATTGCGGCGCAGCGCTGCCCGGCTGGCACTCAGCCCGGCAGCGGAGTTGCAGGCATTGCCTTGGCCCATCGTGCGCTGGTCGGTGTCACGCAGTTCCAGCACGTGCTGGCCTTTGTCGTTGCGCACCGCGACGAGGTGGCGGTCGTCCTGCACCAGCGTGCGAAAACGCTCCACCGCGTCCAGGGCCGCCTGGCGGCTCCAGAAGACGCGGCTTTCGAAGATGCAGCCGTGGTTGCCCGCGCGCAGGGCAAAGGCAAAACCGCCGTCGAAGCCTTCGATGAGTTGGTAGTAGCCGGCCATCTGTGCATGCTGCCTGGGCCCGTCGGCAGCGTCACCCATCGGAAGGTGGGTGGCCGTGCGGTTCTTCGCACAGCCGGCCGCTGCCGGGCCTGCGCTTCATTCCAGCGCCACCAGCTTGTGACGCAGTGCCACCAGCACGGCTTCGGTGCGGTTGTCCGCATGCAGCTTGGCCAGGATGTTGGTGACGTGGAACTTCACCGTCGGCATGGCGATGGACAGTGCAGTGGAAATGTCCTGGTTGGACAAACCTCGCGCCATCAGCGCCAGAAGTTCGCGTTCGCGGTGGGTCAGGTCGGTTCCGGGTGGTGTTTCCTTCTGGCTGGCGGCCAGTGCGTCGGTGACTTCCGGTGCCAGCACGCGGTGGCCGCGGTGCGCCATCTGGATCACCGTGACGAGTTCCTGCGACGAGGCATTCTTCAGCAGGTAGCCCGCAGCGCCGGCGTCCATCGCACGCCTGACTTCGGCGGGTTCGAGCAGGCTGGTCAGGATGACAAAACGCGACTTGGGCAGCAGCGGGCGCAATGCCGCGATGCTGGCCACGCCGTCCATGCGCGGCATCACCAGGTCCATCAGCACCACGTCGGGCTGCAGCGCAGGGGCCGAGCGCACGGCGTCGCTGCCGTCGGCCGCATCGCCCACCCACAGAAAGCCTTGCTCGGCGCTCAGCATGGCCTTCAGGCCGTGGCGGATCATGGGGTGATCGTCCACCACGAATACTCGGATCGCTTCCATCTTGTCCCTCAACTCCAGTGGATGTTCAGCAGCAGTTCGGTGCCCTCGCCTGGCGCACTCTTGATCGTCAGTTCAGCGCCGGCTGCCGCGGCGCGCTGTTGCATGTTGTCCAGGCCGAAGTGGCCCGGGTGTGCGGCGCTGGTGTCGAAGCCGCAGCCGTCGTCCACGATGTGCAGGCGGCCCTGCCCGGGCGGCCCGATGGTCCAGCCCACGTGCACGTGGCTGGCGCCGCTGTGTCGGCCGATGTTGGACAAGGCCTCCTGCGCGATGCGGTAGACCTCGATGCGCTGCGCCGTCGGCGGGCCGTTGTCGGCGGAAAAATCGGTGCTCACCTGCACCCCGCCACGACCAGAAAGCGCTTCGACCGCGTGTTGCAGCAGGTCGGGCAGCCGCACACCTCCCAAGGCGTCGGGGCGCAGCTCGAACAGCATCATGCGCATCTCGGCCAGCGCACTGCGGTTCAGGCGTTCCAGGGTCTGCACCTGGCCGCGCGTGGCTTCGTCGAGGTGGTCGGCGCGGGCCAGCGTGCCAGCCAGCAGGTTGGCGGCAAACAGGGTCTGCGACACCGCGTCGTGCAGGTCGCGCGCGATGCGGTTGCGCTCGGCCGTGACGGCCTGGTCGCGCTGCTGCGCCAGCAGGTGGGCGTGCCGCATGGCCAGCGCGGTCTGCCCGGCCACGGCCGCCAGCAGGCGTTCACGTTCGGGGTCGAAGAAGTCCTGCACGCCGTGGTCGACACGCAGCACACCCAGCACACGGTCGCGCACCTTCAGCGGCACCGCCATCCAGGCGCGGGTGCTGCGGTACAGCGACGACGTGCGGGCGTCGTCGGTGACCATGGCCCACAGCCAGTTCAGCAGGCTCTGCCGCGGGCGGTTTTCGACGATGGGCTGGCCCGCTGATTCGATCTGTTCGTAGCGCTGCAGGTTGGCGCGTGACAGGCGCAGGCCGGTCAGCGTGCCCATGTCACTGCCCGCCAGCTCACCTTCGTGGCTGCGGTAGCCCATCAGCACCACCGGCTGCTGCGGGTCCAGTCCGTTGCGCGCCCACACCGAGGCGCTGGAATAGGCCATGGTCTGCTCCAGCGCACCCAGGGCTTCGCTGACCAGGGCGCCGATCTCGGTGTGCTGCGCCAGGCCCACGGACAGGTCCTGCAGCGAACTCAGCTCCTGTGTGCGCGACTGCAGTTGCGCGCCCAGCAGCGCGTTGCGGGCTTCAAGTTCCTTGCGTCGCAGGCGCGCCAGGTCGACCACGCGACGTAGCGCCAGCGTGCTGTGGTGCAGGTCTTCGCAGGGTGCCAGGTAGGGCAGATTGGCTTCGTCGTCCACCGACGCCTGGGCCAGGTCACGGGCCGACAGCGTGAGCGCCCGGTGCGCCCGTGCGGCGCGCCAGGCCGGCCAGCTTGTGGCCGAACTGACCAGCACCGCCATGGCCAGCAGCCACGCCATTGCCGTGGGGTCGACCTGGCCCCAGCGCAGCCCGGCCAGCAGCACCACGGCACCGACCCCTCCACCCAGCGCAAGACACTGCCAGGGCAGGGTGAGTTGTTCGAACAGGCGTCGCAGCGCTTGCATGGCGGGGTGAGGCGCGGTGTGTCAGGGTTGCGAGCGCGGAGCGGGTGCGGCAGCGTCGACGCTCGCTTGGGCCGCCGCCGGCGTTTCGAAACTCAGTGCCACCTTGTCGAGCACCCGCCCCGCCACATGCCGGCCACCCACCCCAATGGCCACCGCCAGGCCGATGGCGATGCCCCCCACGACGGCGCCGAAGGCGATGCTCACGATCTCGGCCGGCAGGCCTGCCTGGTGCAGCGCCAGGGCGGCGGCAAAAAACAGGATCGCTGCACGCGCCGCCCAGGCCAGCAACTGCGCATTGCGCGGTGCACGCGCCAGGATGGCCTGCGCCGCCATCGACGCCAGGATCAGCGCGGCGATCACGATCACCAGCGCCACGCCCACACGCACCAGCGCCGAGCCGGTGCTGCTGAGCATCTGCGTCAGCACCGGCAGGCCGATGATCTCGCTGGCCTGCGTGATCGCCACGGTGACCACGGCCACCATCACCGCCGTGCCGCCCAGTTCGGACAGCGAGCGGCCCGCCACACGCAGTGGCGCAGCGCCCAGGCGCTGCGGCAGGGTGTCCAGGCCGGTGCTGGCCAAAAGGGCCGTCACCATCGTCGACAGGGCACGGCCGATGAGTGCCGCCACACCCACCACGATGGTCGCCGACAGCAGCTTGGGGATGAGGCCGATGACGGTGTCGAGCAGGCGCGACAGGGGCTGCGTCACCGCGTCCAGGCCCAGCGGCTGCAGTGCGGCGACCAGCGTGGGCAGCAGCAGCAGGGCATAGGCGGCATTGCCGGCCATGCCGGCCAGGCCGTCCTTGCCCAGCGCAGTGCCCAGGCCCAGGCGTTCTGCGACTTTTTCAGAGCCGGCCGCGCGCAGCACGCCGCTGAGGATCTGGCGCACGATGTTGGCCAGCAGCAGTCCCACGGCCAGCACCACGAGCGCACCGAAGACGTTCGGCACAAAGCCCATCAAGCGCGAGAGCATCGCGTTGACGGGGGTCAGCAGGCCCTGCAGTTCCAGCGTGCCCAGCAGGGCCGGCAGTGCCATCAGCCAGACCAGCGCACTGGCCACCCCCGCCAGCGTGGCCACGAGGCCGGGGCTGTGCAGCCTTTCGTCGATGCGCGCCCGTTCGCCGCCGCTCAGCGCCGCTGCCCGAACGGCCCGGGCCACCAGCCAGGCCACCAGCAGGATGGCGAGTGCCGCCAGCACCCGCGGGACAAATGGCCCGATGGAAGGCCCCATGGCTGCGGTGGCGGATTCGAGCAGGCGCGAGAAGGTGTCCATCGTGTGTCCGCAAAGATGTTAGGTTTGGGGTGGGGTCCGCTACCCATACCGTGGTATGGCGGCTGGGTTGCATTTGTTGCTGCACCCGGGGTGGCCGGGTTGCGGTGTTTCAGAGGCTCAGGCCTGGCCCTGCAAGAGCTTGTGAACCAGTTCGGTGGTGGTGGCGGCGCCGGTCTTGCGCATCAGTCGGGCGCGGTAGACGTCGACGGTGCGCGGGCTGATGTCGAGCCGGCGGCCCACCAGCTTGCTGGTCAGGCCCTGGATCAGCAGCGCCGCCACTTCGCGTTCGCGCGGTGTCAGTTCGACCGAGAGCACACGCTTGGACGACAGGTCCTCGAAGACCCAGATGCCAGCGGCGTGTGGCTGCTGCGGGTTCAGCGCGCGGCCGCTGACGTGGCACCAGAACAGGCCGCCACGACCGATGTCGCCACCGCTGCCCAGGCGCTTCATCACCCGTTCGTCGGCGTAGCGGCCGCTGCTGTCCAACTGCGCGGCGATGCGCCGCCCGGTGCGTTCGAATTCGTCGGCAGTGGGGTAGAGGATCTCGAAACTGCGGCCGATGATCTGCTCACGCTCGGCGCCGAACATGGCCAGCAGTTCCTGGTTGCAGTCGATCATCTGCCGCTCGCGCGACAGCACCAGGCCCACCGGCGCGTAGTCGAAGGCGCTGCGGTAGTCGAAGGCGGCAGGGCTCACATCGGGCTCACAACAGGGCGTAGGTGGTGGTGGCGTGGGCCGCCAGTTGGCCGCGTGTGTCCAGGACCTCGACCTCGCCGAAGACCAGGTTCTTGCCCAGCCGCAGCACCCGTGCCACCACCTGCACGCTGCCGATGTCGCCGGGCACCGGGCGCAGGAAGCTGGTCTGCAACTGCACCGTGGTCATGGGCTTGAAGGCGCCCAGGCGCGTCATGACCGCCAGCACCATCGCGGTGTCGCAGGCGGCCATCAGGGTCTGGCCGCACAGCACACCGCCCACGTGCACATGGGGCGGTGTAACCGGCAAGCTCAGCGTCACCTGGCCGGCCTGGGCGTGTTGCACCTGCAGATTCAGCTGTTGCACCCAGGGCGCAAACACCCGCGACAGCGCCTCTTGCAAGGTGGGCAGGTCGGCGACCGACGGGTCGTGGCTTTGGGGTTCGGTCATGGCGAAGTCTCTCGAGGAGTGTGCTTAGGCGATCTTACGTAATGCCTACTTAATGGCTTACGTAGTACGCTGCGCGGCTTCGGCGAATGGCCCGAAGCCATCCGCACACCCACCGCGCCGACCAGGAGACCGCAACCCATGAACAAGATCTACCCCAGCGCCGCCGCCGCGCTGGCCGGCCTGACGCAGGACGGCCAGCTGATGGCCGTCGGCGGTTTTGGCCTGTGTGGCATTCCCGAGGCGCTGATCGACGCGCTGCGCGACAGCGGCACCAAGGACCTGACCGTGATCTCCAACAACGCCGGTGTCGACGGATTCGGCCTGGGCAAGCTGCTGGAAACGCGCCAGATCAAGAAGATGATCAGCAGCTACGTGGGCGAAAACAAGGAGTTCGAGCGCCAGTACCTGGCCGGCGAACTGCAACTGGAATTCACGCCACAGGGCACGCTGGCCGAAAAGCTGCGCGCTGGCGGTGCCGGCATCCCGGCCTTCTTCACCCGCACGGGGGTGGGCACCGTGGTCGCCGACGGCAAGGAACTGCGTGAATTCGACGGCCACACCTACGTCATGGAACGATCGCTCGTGCCCGACGTGAGCCTGGTCAAGGCCTGGAAGGCCGACACCTCGGGCAACCTGGTGTTCCGCCTGACGGCGCGCAACTTCAACCCGGCCGCGGCCATGGCCGGCAAGGTGACCATCGTGGAAGTCGAAGAGATCGTGCCGCTGGGCGCGCTGGAACCCGACGCCATCCACCTGCCGGGCATCTACATCGACCGCATCGTGCTCAACGCGACGCCGGAAAAGCGCATCGAAAAGCGCACCATCTCAGAGAAAGCTGGAGCCTGACCATGGCCTGGACACACGACCAGATGGCCGCCCGCGCGGCCCAGGAACTGCAGGACGGCTTCTACGTCAACCTGGGCATCGGCTTGCCCACGCTGGTGGCCAACTTCGTCAGCCCCGACATCGACGTCTGGCTGCAAAGCGAAAACGGCATGCTGGGCATCGGCGCCTTTCCGACCGACGACGCGGTGGACGCCGACCTCATCAACGCCGGCAAGCAGACGGTGACCACCATTCCGGGCAGCAGCATCTTCGGCAGCCACGACAGTTTCGCGATGATCCGCGGCGGCAAGATCGACCTGTCGATCCTGGGTGCCATGCAGGTCAGCGCCAAGGGCGACCTGGCCAACTGGATGATCCCCGGCAAGATGGTCAAGGGCATGGGCGGCGCGATGGACCTGGTGGCCGGTGTGTCGCGGGTGCTGGTGCTGATGGAGCACGTGGCGAAAAAGAAGGACGGCAGCATCGACCTGAAGATCCTGCCGGCCTGCACGCTGCCGCTGACCGGCGTGGCCGTGGTCAACCGCATCATCACCGACCTGGCGGTGATGGACGTCACGCCGCAGGGCCTGAAGGTGGTGGAGCGTGCCCCCGGTGTGACTGCAGAAGAACTGCAGAGCAAGACGGGTGTGCCGCTTTTGTAGCTTCTCTAAGATGCGGGGCTTGCCGACACGGCCAGCCCCCCGATGCAATTTCGATTCCTGTTCAGCTGCACGCTGGCCCTGGCCGGCTGCGCAGCCCCTGTGCCGAGCCCCTTGCCCGAAGGGGCCTCGGGCTGGACCCCCAAGACCGGCAAGACCGCCACCCGTTTCATGGTGGCGGCAGCCAACCCGCTGGCCACCGACGCCGGCTACCGCGTGCTGCAACGCGGTGGTTCGGCGCTGGACGCCGCCATTGCCGTGCAGATGGTGCTGACGCTGGTGGAGCCACAGTCCAGCGGCATCGGCGGCGGTGCCTTCCTGATGCTCTTCGACGGCGGCCAGCCGGGTCAAGTGCAAGCCTGGGATGGCCGCGAGACAGCACCCGCCGCCGCCGACGAACGGCTCTTCCTGGACGGCGAAGGCAAGCCGCTGCCCTTTGCCCAGGCCAGAACCGGTGGCCGTGCCGTGGCCACACCCGGTGTCGTGAAGATGCTCGAAGCGGCGCACCGCCAGCATGGCCGTCTGCCGTGGGCCGAACTGTTCGAACCGGCCATCACGCTGGCCGACAAGGGCTTCGCGATGAGCCCGCGCCTGCACCGCCAACTGCAGGGCGACATCGTGTTGCGGCAGGACCCACTGGCCCGCGCCCACTTCTACCGGTCCGACGGCGAGCCTCATCCGGTGGGCCACCGAATGCAGAACCCGGCGCTCGCGTCGGTGTTGCGTTTGCTGGCGGCACAAGGCAGCGACGCAATGCACCGCGGCCCGGTGGCCGACGATCTGGTCGCGCGTGTGCAGGGCCATGCCGTGCCGGGCCGCCTGAGCGCCGCTGACCTGAGGAGTTATGCGCCCAAACTGCGCGAAGCGCTGTGCACGCCGTGGCGCGTGGTTTACCGGGTCTGCGGCTTCCCGCCGCCGTCGTCGGGCCACCTGGCCGTGATGCAGATCCTGGGGCTGCTGGAACAGTTGCCCGCCGCTGCGCAGCCAATTCCGCTTCAAGCCGGCGTGCCGAATGCGGACTGGCTGCACCTGTACACCGAAGCCTCGCGCCTGGCCTACGCCGACCGCGCGCTGTACGTGGCCGACCCCGACTTCGTCAGCGCGCCCGGCGGCCGCTGGACAAGCCTGCTGGACCCGGCCTACCTGCAACAGCGTGCGGCGCTGATCGGCCCCCGCAGCATGAACACCGCGACACCTGGCCAGCCCGGGAATGTGCCGGTGGCTCTGGCGCCGATGCCCGATCAGCCCGAACACGGCACCAGCCACATCAGCGTGGTCGACGCGCAAGGCCGAGCGGTGGCGATGACGACCACCATCGAAGCCGCCTTCGGCGCGCGGCTGATGGCCGACGGCGGCACCGGCCTGCCTGGCGGTTACCTGCTGAACAACCAGATGACGGACTTTTCGGCCACCCCGGCCGACGCCCAGGGTCGTCCGGTGGCCAACCGCATCGAACCCGGCAAGCGCCCGCGCAGCAGCATGAGCCCCACGCTGGTCTTCGACAGCCGCGACGGCCGACTGCTGATGACGCTGGGCTCGCCCGGTGGCCCGGTCATCATCCACTTCACGGCCAAGACGCTGATCGGCACCCTGCAGTGGGGCCTGAGCCCGCAAGCGGCCATCGACCTGCCGAACTTCGGCAGCCTGAACGGCCCCACGCTGCTCGAAAAGGGGCTGTTCCCGGCGGCCACCCTGGCCGGGTTGCGTGAACGTGGGCACCGGGTGACGGAGATGGAACTGACCAGCGGCCTGCAGGCCATCCAGCGCACGCCGGCAGGCTGGACGGGCGGTGCCGACCCCCGACGCGAAGGCGAGGTGCGAGGTGACTGAATCGACACCTGTCGGACCCTTCGTGCGCGAGGCCGGCAGCGGCCCGACGCTGCTGTGCCTGCATTCCAACGCCAGTTCTTCCACGCAGTGGCGGGCGCTGATGCAACTCATGTCGCCGCACTTCCGTGTGCTGGCACCCGACCAGCTGGGTGCCGGTCGCAGTCCGCCCTGGCCGGCCGGGCGGGGTGACGGCGCCGGGCGCCTGGACGATGAAATGGCGCTGCTGGCACCGCTGCTGGCCAGTGCCGGCCCGCGCTTTCACCTGCTGGGTCATTCCTATGGCGGCGCGCTGGCGCTGCACCTGGCCCTGGCCATGCCTGAGCGGGTGGCGTCCCTGCTGCTCTGCGAGCCCACGATGTTCGGTTTGCTGGAACAGGCGCAGCCGGGCGGCGCTGCCGCGGCCGCCATTGCACAAACAGCCGAAGCCGCCGCACAGGCCGTGGCGCGGGGTGACCTCGACGCCGCAGGGCGTCACTTCATCGACTACTGGATGGGCGCTGGCAGTTGGCTGTTGATGCCCGCCGAGCGCCGCGCCACGGTGGCCGATGCGATGCGGCCCATCGCCACTTGGGCTGCGGCATTGTTTGCCGAACCGGCAACGCTGCAGGACCTGGCCCGGCTGCACATGCCGGTGCTGCTGCTGGGTGGTGCCACCTCGCCCGCGGCGGCACAAGAGGTGCTTCGCCTGCTGCGCCAGGCCTTGCCGCAGGCGAAGTCGGTGCTGCTGCCCGGGGTGGGCCACATGGGCCCGGTCACCCACGCGCCAGAAGTGAACTGCGAAGTCGAGCGTTTCCTGCTTGCGCAGCTGGCCTGAGCCGCCCGCGGCGGCGCTCAGCCGCGGCGCAGCGCCTGCGCGGCCTGGCCCACCAGCGCCGGGCCCTGGTAGATGAGCCCGGTGTAGATCTGCACCAGGTCGGCACCGGCTTCGACCTTGGCGCGGGCATCGTCACCGCTCATCACCCCGCCCACGCCGATGATCGGGAAACCGGCGCCCAGGCTGTGCCGCAACAGCCGGATGACGCGGTTGCTGGCGTCGAACACCGGGCCGCCGCTCAAGCCACCGACTTCCCGGGCGTGGGGCAGGCCTTGCACCGCGTCGCGTGCCACCGTGGTGTTGGTGGCGATCACACCGTCGATGTCGTGTTTGCGCAGCAGCGCAGCAATCACGTCCACCTGCTGGGGTTCGAGGTCGGGCGCGATCTTCACGAACACCGGCACCCGCTTGCCGTGTGTCTGCGCCAGTTCTTCGCGCCGCTTGCGCAGCATGGCCAGCAGGAAGTCCAGCGCCATGTCGCCCTGCAGGTCGCGCAGGTTGCGGGTGTTGGGGCTGCTGATGTTGACGGCCACGTAGTCGGCGTGCGGGTACACGCCGTTCAGGCAGAGCAGGTAGTCGTCCACCGCCTTTTCGTTGGGCGTGGCGCCGTTTTTGCCGATGTTCAGGCCCAGGATGCCGCCACCGGCGCGGTAGGTCCTGGCACGCTGCACGTTCGCCAGGAAAGCGTCCAGGCCTTCGTTGTTGAAGCCCAGGCGGTTGATCAGCGCGTTTTTGGCCGGCAGACGGAAGATGCGGGGCCGCGGGTTGCCGGCCTGGGCCTTGGGCGTGACCGTGCCCACTTCGACGAAGCCAAAGCCCATGGCACCCAGGCCGTCGATGCAGCGGCCGTTTTTGTCCAGCCCGGCGGCCAGGCCGATGCGGTTGGGGAACAGCAGTCCGGCCACGGTGACGGGGTCGGCCACCCGGGGCTGCGCCCACAGGCACTGGGCAGGCGAGTTCTGCAGCCGGGCGATGCTGCCCAGCGTCAGGTCGTGTGCGGTTTCGGGGTCCAGGCCAAACAGGAAGGGGCGCGTCAGCGCATAGGGAACAGCAAACATGGCGCTGATTGTCTCAGGCCGTTCTGACCCTTTGAGCCGCCGGCAGGCACCGATAATCGCGTTCATGAAACAAGAAGAACTGAAGGCCCTGGTCGGCCGCGCCGCGCTGGCCCACGTGGTGCGCGGTGAACTGGTCGGCGTGGGCACCGGCAGCACGGTGAACCACTTCATCGACGCGCTGGCGGGCATCAAGGGCGACATCCGCGGTGCGGTCAGCAGTTCGGTGAAGAGCACCGAGCGGCTGAAGGCCCACGGCATCACGGTGTTCGAGGCGCAGGACGTGCCCGGCCTGCCGATCTACATCGACGGCGCCGACGAAATCGACGGCCGGGGTTTCATGATCAAGGGCGGCGGCGCTGCGCTCACACGCGAGAAGATCGTGGCCGACCTGGCGGCGCGTTTTGTCTGCATCGCCGACGAGAGCAAACGCGTGCCGGTGCTGGGCGGCTATCCCTTGCCGGTCGAGGTGATCGCGATGGCTGCCGCGCAGGTGAGCCGCCGTTTTGCGGCGCTGGGCGGCAGCGCCACGCTGCGCGCAGGTGTGCTGACCGACAACGGCAATCCGATCCTCGACGTGCGAGGCCTGTCCATCACCGACCCGCTGGCGATGGAAACCGAAGTCAACCAGTGGCCGGGTGTCGTGACCGTGGGCATCTTCGCGCGCCACAAGGCCAGCCTGTGCCTGCTGGCATCGGCACAAGGGGTGCAGACGCTGGTGTTCTAATCGGCAGTCTGTTCCAATTTCCCCGCGACACCCAAGGAAGCGCTTTGGCCAAACCCAACTATTCGTTCGAAAAGCGCCAACGCGAGCTGGCCAAGAAGAAGAAAAAAGAAGAGAAGGAAAAGGAAAAGGCCGCCCGCAAGGCCGCCGGCCTGCCGCCGATCGCTGACGACGCCGACGATTCCGACGACCCTGAGCCGCCGGCTCAGCCGGGCTGAGCGCTGGCGCGCCGTGCGGCGCGCACGATCCAGCGGCCCGGGTCGACCGCATCGGCCAGTTCCTGTTCCAGCGGCCACGGCGTGCCGGTGGCTTGTGCGGCCACCAGGTGGCCCAGCAAGGGCGCCAGCGTCAGGCCCCGCGCACCCAGCGCCGTCAGCACGAACAAACCCGCTTCCCGTGGCAACAGCCGGGCCTGGTCCAGCCGCTGGCCCTGGGGCAGGGTCAGGGCCGGCACCGCACCGGCCACCGGCAGGCGGTCGTCGCTGTGCAAGCGCCAGCCGACACGGCCCTGAACCTGCTGTGTCGTGAGGTCCATGCCCAGCCCCGTCAACCGCATCAGGCGCTCCAGGTTGTGGCGGTGGTCTTCATCGCGCACGCGGGCATCGTCATCGCCCGCTTGCCGGGTGGCGCCACACAGGATGCCGTCGGGCAGTGGCAAGGCATAACCGTCTCCTGCCACGGGGCAGCGCAAGGCCGGCTGGCCGGCGGTGCTGAACTGCGTCACCTGGCCGCGGGTCTGCGACAGTGGCCAGGGCTGGGCGCCCAAGGCCAGCAGCAGGTCCTGCGCCGGCAGCGCGTTGCACAGCACCAGCAATGGCGTCCGGGCGAGTTCCTGCCCACGATCCCCGTGCAGCACCCAGCCGCCGCCCCGTTTCGACAGCGCCTGCACCGCGGTGGCCGTGTGCAGCGTGATGCCCGGTGCGCCCAGCGCCTGCCGGACCCACTGCGACGGCGCCAGCCAACCCCCGTCGGTGTAGTGCCAGCAGGGCCCGCTGAGGGGAACACCCGCGATGGCCGACGCGGCTTCCTGGCTCAGCAGTTGCACGTAGGACGCAGGCAGGCCCGTGCGCGCGAGCCAATGCCGCAGTCCGGTCAGTCCTTCAGGGTGCTCGGCCAGGCGCAGCAGGCCCTTCACCTGCCCGGCCACTTCGCCCTGGGCCACCGACAGGCGGTAGGTGTTGGCTGCGGCCAGGGCAGCTGCGCGGTACAGGCGGGCGTAAGGTCCGTCGTCGGCGTTCACGGTGCCGTGGAACAGACCCCCCGGGTTGCCCGAAGCGCCCTGGGCCACGTCCGTGGCGCTTTCGAACACCGTGACCTTCAGGCCCTGTTGTGCAAGCGCGTGTGCCACCGCGGCGCCGGCCAACCCGGCGCCGACCACCAGCGCATCGGCGGTCGTCACCGCAGGGTTCGGCAGCCGAGGGGCCACGAAGCGGGGTGACCAGCGTGCGGGGGTGGCCACGCTGCGGTGGTCGGCGTCGGGCGCCAGATCGACTTCGAAGCCGGCCGTGGTGAGGGCTGCACGCAGCTCGGGTGCTCCGCTGTCGCTGCAGGCGGTGGCGCCCTCTGCCGCCAGGCGCCCCACGGCCTTCAGCCACTGCGGCGTCCAGGGTGCTCCGTCGGCAGGGGCCGGGTTCGGCAGCCAGATGGCGTCGGCGGCCAGGCGCAAGGTGGGGAGCACCGCACGCGGCTCGCCGATGGCCAGGGTCAGCCGCACACGACCACCTTCGAAGTCCAGCAGGTGCAGGTTGCGGGTCAGCGGCGGCCAGACGGTGGTCAGGGTCTGCGCCAGAGCGTCCAGCGGCGAAGCCTGATGCGCTTCAGCCATCTCGGCTGCCGTGGGTGGTTTGTTCTCGACTGCCACGACATGCAGCTGTTCGCAGTGTGCCGGGTCTTCGCGCCAGGCCTGCCAGATGTTCAGGAAGGCGTGGCCCAGGCCGAAGCCGGTGGCCAGCACCACGAACCGCTTGCGATGGGCCCAACGCGCCGGCAAGCCGTTGCCCAGCAGGCAGAGGTGATCTGCCGGCACCAGCGGGCCTTCACCGGCTGGCGACGTCACCGGGCATCTTCGGCGCGGTGGCCCGTTCGGCCAGCCACTGCAGCAGGTCGTCGCGCACCGGCTGCAGTCCGCGATAGGCCAGCACGGCGGGGCTCATGCTGGCGACCGCGTCGTGCAGGGTCTGCGCGCGCGCCGGGGTGTCCAGGGCATCGACCAGCGCTTGCACCTGCACATGAATCGTGAACACCGCCTGCGGTGCGGCGGCGTCTCCAGGCGCCGCCGGCACCGGAATGAAGGTCTGCCTTTCGGTGCGCCACCAGGCCTGCTGCACGCGGGTTTGATGCCAGCGTTCAGGCCCCATGCGCGCGGGGTGGGCATGCAGGCGGGGTTGGTCGGTGACGTTCCAGACAAACCTTTCCCAGCGGTCTTCGCCACACACCAGGCGGGTCAGCGAATCAGCGGCTTTCAGCAGCAGCGTGTTGTCGGCCACCGGTGCGTGCACGGTGGCAAAGTGGTGGCCCACCTTGGCTTCGGGCGCCCAATGGCTGGGCAGCGCCACCGCCAGCCACGGGATGGTGCCGTGGCGGCCGTCGACAACGGCGAAGTCTTCGGCAAAGGCCAGGCTCAAGAGGCCGGCCAGTCGCCACGACGCTGGCAGCACCTGCAGGCAGCGCGCCACTTCGTCGCCCAGCCCAAAAACGCCGGTGGCCGTTTGTTCGACGGTGCCGTGCCGGTCGGTGGCCGTGCCCAGGTGCAGCGCATGGGCACGTGTGCCGTCCCATTGCCAGGCAGCGGGGTGTTCGGCTGCCGCGTGGGCACACACGGCCGACAGCGCGGGGTGGGCATCGAAGCCTTCCACCTGCACCAGAGCCTGCGGCCAGAAGGCGGTCAGCACGGCCAGCTTCTCGCGCTGATGGCGCGAGCCGGGGGCCAGCGGGGTCAGTTGCGGGCTGCCGGCGGCCAGGCGGCGCAGGCCCGGCTGCATGCGGAAGGGGGCGCCGACGGCGGCATCGAAGTCGAAGTGCATCACCAGCAATCATGCCGTCAAAAGCAGCCGCCAAAGACAAAGGGCACCCGAAGGTGCCCTTTGTTCGGCGAGACACGCTCAGACGCGCTTCTTGTACTCGTGCGTGCGGGTGTCGATTTCAACCTTGTCGCCGTTTTCGACGAAGATCGGCACGCTGATCTCGAAGCCCGTGCCCACCAGCTTGGCCGGCTTCAGCACCTTGCCCGAGGTGTCACCCTTGACGGCGGGGTCGGTGGTGATCTCGCGCACCACGGTGGTCGGCAGTTCAACCGAAATCGCCTTGCCGTCGTAGAACACCACTTCGACCGACATGTTGTCTTCGAGGTAGTTGATGGCGTCGCCCATGTTCTCGGCTTCGACCTCGAACTGGTTGTATTCGGCGTCCATGAAGGCGTACATCGGGTCGGCGAAGTAGGAGTAGGTGCACTCCTTCTTGTCCAGGATGATCTGGTCCATCTTGTCGTCGGCCTTGAAGACGGTTTCAGCGCCGAAGCCGCTGAGCAGGCTCTTCATCTTCATGCGCACCGTGGCGGCACCGCGGCCGCCGCGGCTGTATTCGGTCTTGAGCACGACCATCG
>LNFM01001565.1_pt1 | contig 58992 bp, 53 predicted proteins | sample 596031 | NCBI WGS metagenome assembly LNFM01 (sample SAMN04254537, study PRJNA301005) | activated carbon metagenome | isolation source: dual media filters at the Ann Arbor, Michigan drinking water treatment plant | place: USA: Ann Arbor | reverse complement strand
AGGGTGTCGGCCTGCTTCTTCGTGAGGGTCATCTGGCCGAGGCAGGCCGCGGTGACCCACTCCTTGCTCTCGCCGACCTTCTTCGAGATGTCGGCCCACTTCAGGCCCTTCTGGATCTTGATCGACACGATCCTGGCGGTCACGTCGTCGCGGGTCATCGGCCGTGCGGGCATCATCAGCGCTTCGTTGGGATCTCGTTTCATTGCATCTCTCCTCTTTCGACGGGGAACGACTGCTTCACTTCCAGAGCACCGGCGCTCACGCGGCAGTGCTGGCCAGGGCCTCCGCACCCGGTGCCTCGGAAGGATCGAGGCCGGGCCTGAGTTGCGGCGGGTTGCGCGGATCGAAGCCCGCCGGCGGGTCGGCGCGGAAGGTCTTCGAACGATTGACCAGGAAATCCACCAGGTGGTTCCGGATGCGGTAGAACTGCGGATCCTTGTGCAGGGTCTGCCGGTTCCGGCTGCGCGGCATGGTGTTGACCACCACTTCCGCGATGCGCGCGTCCGGGCCGTTGGTCATCAGCAGGATCTTGTCGGCGAGCAGGATCGCCTCGTCGACGTCGTGGGTGATCATGAACACGGTCTGCCGGGTCTGGGCGCAGATCTTCAGCAGTTCCTCCTGGATCACGCCGCGGGTCAGCGCGTCGAGCGCGCCGAACGGTTCGTCCAGCAGCAGCATCTTCGGTTCGATCGCGAACGCACGCGCGATGCCCACGCGCTGCTTCATGCCGCCGGACAGTTCGGACGGCCGCTTGTGTTCCGAACCGGCGAGGCCCACCATGCCGAGGTACTGGTCGCACACCGCCTTGACCTTGCGCGCGTCGTAGTCCGGCCAGCGCGACTGGACGGCGAACGCGACATTCTTCTCGGCCGAGAGCCAGGGCATCAATGCGTGGCCCTGGAAGACCACGCCGCGGTCCAGGCTGGGGCCGCGCACCTCGCGCCCGTCCATGATCACGTATCCGCCACTGGCCTCGTCCAGCCCGGCCAGCACGTTCAGGATGGTCGACTTGCCGCAGCCGGAGTGGCCGATGATGCAGGCGAACTCGCCCTGCTCTATGCTGAAGTTCACTTCGTCGAAGACGGTCAGCGGATCGCCGCCGCGCTGGGAAGGGAACACCTTGCTCAGGTTCTCGACCTTGAGGAATGCACTCATGGGATCACTCCTGGTAGCTGACCAGCCGGGTCAGCAGCATGCCGACCACGCCGATCATCAGGATCGCGAAGATCACGTTGGTCAGCGACAGGTTGTTCCATTCGTTCCAGACGAAGTAGCCGATGCCCGTTCCACCGACAAGCATTTCGGCCGCCACGATGACCAGCCATGCAATGCCCATCGAGATGCGCATCCCGGTCAGGATGGTTGGCGCGGCGGCAGGCAGCACGACGCGCAGCGCCGTGCGCAACCGGCCCACCTCGAGCGTGCGCGCGACGTTCAGCCAGTCGCGCCGCACCGACGCGACGCCGTGCGCGGTGTTGATCAGCATCGGCCAGATCGAACAGATGAAGATCACGAAGATCGACGAGATGGTCGAGTCCTTGATCGTGTAGAGCGCCAGCGGCATCCAGGCGAGGGGCGAGATCGGCTTCAGCACCTGGATGAACGGATTCAGGGCCCTGAACAGCAGCGGCGACATGCCGACCGCGAACCCGAGCGGAATGGCCACGATGGCCGCGAGCATGAAGCCGAGCAGCACGCGCCCGATGGAATAGCCGACCTGGATGCCGACGCCCTTGTCGTTGGGGCCGTTGTCGTAGAACGGATTGGACAGGTGCTTCCAGATGGCGGTGCCCATCTGGGGCAGCGTGGGCAGGCCCGAAGTGGTCTGGCCCTGGCCGCCCATCAGCCGGGCGTACTCCGGATCGGCATGCTGCGGTGCAGGCACCGGCGCCGTGGCGAAATGCCACAGCGCGAGCACCGCCAGCAGGATGCCGACCGACAGGAAGCCGGCGCGAAGGCCCTGCGACCTTGCGAGGTTGCTGAACATGTTGACTCCGGATCGTACGGGAGGGGGATGCGGCGGCTCAGGTCCGGCGGATCGCGAAGCTGTTGATGTACTGGTCGACGTTCTTCGCCGGGTCGAACTCCTTGCCCATCACCCGGATGCGCGGATAGGCATCCTTGGGCGCCGTCATCTTGAGCTCGGCCATCGCCTTGCGCGCGTCGGTGATCATGAACACCTCCTCGGCGATCCGCCGGTAGTTCACGTCGCCCTTCACGTAGCCCCATCGCTTCATCTGCGACAGTATCCAGACGGCCATCGTGCCCCAGGGGAACGGATCGAAGTCGATGCGGTTCGGCTCCTTGCGGATGTTCCCGAGCCCGTCGGCATAGGTTCCGACCAGGACCTGCTCGATCACTTCGAACGGCTGGTTCAGGTACTGGGTCGGCGCGATCGCATTGGCGATCATCGACCGGTGCTTCGGGTCGCGCGCCATCGCGTGTGCATTGAGGATCGCCCGGTAGAGCGCGGCGAACGCGTTCGGATGCTGCTTGATCCAGGCGTCGGACACGCCGAACGCACAGCAGGGATGGCCATCCCAGAGCTCGCGCGTGAGCAGGTGGATGAAGCCGATGCCGTCGTAGACCGCGCGCTGGTTGAACGGCTCGGGCCCGAGGAAGCCGTCGATGTTTCCCGCGCGCAGGTTGGCCACCATCTCCGGCGGCGGCGTGACCCGGATCTGGATGTCCTTGTCGGGATCGAGCCCGGCTTCGGCCACGTAGTAGCGCAGCAGGAAGTTGTGGATCGAGTACTCGAACGGCACCGCGAAGCGCATGCCCTTCCAGGTCTTCGGGTCACGCCGGTCCTTGAACTTCTGGTGCAGCGTGATCGCCTGGCCGTTGACGTTCTGGATCGTCGCGACGTTGATGCCGGTGGCCACCGAACCGAGGCCCATCGAGATGGACAGCGGCATCGGCGACAGCATGTGCGAGGCGTCGTACTCGCGGTTGATCATCTTGTCGCGGACCAGCGCCCAGCCGGCGGTGCGCTGCAGTTCGACGTTCAGGCCCTCGCGCTCGTAGAAGCGCAGCGGATGCGCCATGATCAGCGGCGTCGCGCAGGTGATGGCCACGAACCCTACCTGCAGGTTCTTCTTCTCGATCGCGAGCTTGTTGTCCTGCGCGATGGCCTGCATGGCACCGATCGGCAGCACCGATGCGATCGCACCCATCGCGGTGCTCATTCCCACCGCCTGCAGGAACCGGCGGCGTACCGCGTCGTCCGGGAAAAGCGCCCTGACCACGGCCTGTTCGATGATCCGGTTGCTGGCCGCCTCGGTCGCCTGGTTGCCATCGAACCAGGTGTCGGGCGACGCTTCCCCGCCGGCCACGGCTGTCGAATGCAGGTGCTGCGGCGCGGACGCGGCCTCATGGTCGGCCTGCGAAGCATGGCTTCCGCATTCGCACGGATTGAGCTTTACCGAGGGATCGAAGGGGTTGTCGAACGCGGCCACTCGTGTCTCCATTGGGGGGTGGGTGTCAGCCCCTTCATGTAGCAGCAGTCGTGCCAGCGTGCGCGTCGCCAGTGCGAACCCCTGTTCCAGGCGTCCGCATTCACTGCGATGGTGCAGGCCGCGCACCTCGCGCACCAGCAGGAGGCGTTACCCCGCCGAGCCGATGCTCAGGGCGCCTGGCTCGGATCCTGGGCGGCCGGCGCGACGCGCGGAAGGCCGCGTGCCGTGACGAAGGTGAACGGTGACGCGAGCAGCCGGCGCCCGAGCGTCCGCCCCAGCCCGCGCACGTCGCTGCGCGATATCGCACGCGCCCGCATGGCCATCCACAAGGCGAGCGAGAAGCTCACCAGCAGGTTCACGGCGCCGATCATCACCACGCCGAGCAGGCCCCAGGTGAACACCTGCCACGTCAGGGAGAAGCCTGAGCCGGCCAGCGCGTAGCCGAGGTTGGCCGACGAGAATGCGATATGCCGGATGTCGATCGGAAGCCCGAGGATCATTCCGACCGTGCCGGCAGTCCCCAGCATGCAGCCGAACAGGAAGTTGCCCAGCAGGCCACCGAGGTTCGCCTCGAGGTAGAGGCCGATCCGACCGGCGCGCGGTCGACCGGCCAGCCGAACCAGCCAGGGCAGGCGTTCGACGCGCTGCCCCAGCCGCGCATAGCTCGCATGGTTGTCGAAGTATCCGGTCAGCACCCCCGACATGAACAGGAAGACCCCGGCCAGTGCCGCATGCGGCAATGCCCAGCCGATGATGTCGAGGTCGTGCAACAGGTGCTCGGCCTTGGCCATGTCGATCGGCGGCGAACCGGAAAACGTCACGAACAGGACGGACAGCAGCAGCGCGACCGGGAACGCGATCACCACGTTGCCCAGGATCGCCGCGGTCTGGGTACGGCCAACGGCCGCGAACAGATCGACCACCCGGTCGAGGTCGGCGGCACGCCGCGCGCCATCGGGATGCAGTTCGCCGAGGTAGCCGGCAATCGTCTGCGCCGTCATGGCCGGCTGCTTGGTGGCGACGGTCAGGTGGAGCATGTAGATCACGACGAAGCCCAGGCCGTAGATCAGGCTGTAGCCCAGCGCGTAGCCGATCGGCGCGAGGTCGAGCTTGCTGGCGAAGAGCTTCAGCAACGCCATGACGCCGATCAGTGCGCCTGCACCCATCGCCGCGCGCCACATCGCATGGTAGGCCGTGCGCGTCTCCGCGATGTAGTGCTCGCCGGTCCTTGCGGCGTTCTCGGTGACGCGCATCGCGAGCATCGACACCCCGGTACCGACATGGCTGCGCAGGCTGCAGCGCTGGCTTTCGGCGGCGAGCGCCGATCGCACCAGGGCACTCCAGCGCGCGACGACTTCGCCTCGGCGCAGGTCGGCCGCCTCGCGCACCAGGGCGGCATCGAGGAGGCATCCCAGGTCGCTGATCCGCTGCAGGGACTGCTCACCGTGCCGCAGGACATACGACAGCCGTACGCTGGTGCCCTGCGCCACCGCGAGGCGCCGGGCCCGCCCGAGGACGGCCTGGCACTGGTCGACCAGCACCTGCACTTCGGCGCTGTCCACGGGACGCACGTCCGGATCGGACAGGTGTGCACGAAGCGCGTCCACATACCGCTGGCTGGCACCGGTGAGCCCTCGGAAGCAGGCCGCGAAGTCCTTGAATTCCGCGCCGAGCCGCCCGAACTCGCCTTCGACATCCGTGCCGCCGATCCGGTACGACAGGATGAGCAGCGCTTCCAGGATCTGGCCGATGATCGCCCGGGCCATCGCTTCGTCATCGCGCGTTTCCCGTGCAACCAGGTGCCAGAAGCGGCGCGACAGGTCGGCCGGCAGCGCGGAGAACCACTCCCAGTCCCGCCGGCGGTGGAACACCTGGCGCAGCGCGCCGCGCAGGTCGGCGGGATCCGGCACCTCGGCCAGCAGCCGGTCGACGACGATGCGGCCCAGCTCGGTGAAGAAGCCGGTGCCTGGCAGGATGCCGCTGTCTGCGAAGAATCCGACCAGGCGGCGTGTCGCGAGCAGCTGCAGCACATGGCGCCGCACCTGCGCCGCGCGGACCGGGTCGGTCTCCATCAACTCGATCACCGCGGTGTACCGTGCGCCCGGTCCCTCGAGGTCGCGCCGGTCGCGCGGCCGCACGAAGTCGAACAGCGCGGCAAGCGCGCTGGCCGGATCCACGGCAGGATCGGCGAACGGTGCAAGGGCGTCCGCCGCGGCCGCGGTCATCGGCGCGCCCGGCGCGGTGACGTTCCTGCCGGTCACTGCCCGGACTGGGGCGCGCCGCTGCCCGACACCTCACCAGCTTGGGCGTGGACGGGTCGCTGAAATAGTGCGGCGACATGATCTGCACCCCGCGCTCGTTGAACACGTCGAGCAGGTGCTGGTGCAGCGTGGCCAGCACCTCGGCACGCGGGCGCGGCTGGCTCGGCACGGCCTGGCAGACGACGCGGTACTCCACGTAGAAGTCCGAAAGCGCGGTCTGGAACACGCGCGGCGCCGGCGAGTCCAGCACACCGGGCGTGCGCCGGGCGGCCTCCAGCATCATCGCTTCGACGTCCCGCCACGGGGTGTCGTAGCCGATCGTGAGCGTGGTGTCGACGATGTAGCCCCGCCCCTGCACCGTACGCGAGTAGTTCCGGGTGACGGTGCTCAACAGCATCGCGTTGGGTATCGTCACCTCTTCGCCCATGCCGGTCCGGATGCGGGTCGTGAACGTGCCAAGTTCGACCACCGTACCCTCGTTGTCCGCCACGCGCACGTACTCGCCGACGCGCAGCGTGCGCGAATACATCAGGATCAACCCGCTGGCGCCCTGCCCGACCAGGCTGGCACCGCCGACCGTGAGCATCAGGCCGATCAGCACCGACATGCCCTTGAACGCTTCGCTATCCGCGCCCGGCAGGTAGGGATAGGCCATCACGATGGCGAACAGCCAGACGCCGATGGTGAACAGCACCCGCGTCGGCCGGACGGTATCGATGTCCAGCCATCCCAACGCTCCGCCGGGCGTGCCGGCCCGGTCGAACAGCGGCGCGGCAAGCCCGATCGCGCCCCGGGCCAGCATGAAGATCACCACCGCCACCAGCAGGTCGGGCAGCGCCCCGAGCACCCCGGTGCCGATGTTGGCCACGACCCCGATGAAGTAGGCGGTCAGCTGTTCGCCCCACGGGCGGGTGTACGGGAAACGCCCGAGCACGAAGCTCAGCCATTCATAGGCAAACAGCGCGAGCAGCGTCCAGGTCGCGACCGTGATCGACAGGCTGGCGGCCTCGACCAGCTTGCCCGGTTGCAGCAGGTGGGCATCGCCGATGCGCAGCGCGTCGGCCTTGGCGATGATCAGTGCCCGTGCACGCGTACGCAGCGCACGGCGCACGCGCAGCACGCCCCAGGCCAGCACCGTGAGCGCGACCGTGGCCGCGAACGCCTGCGCGAGGCCCCGCAGCAGCAGCGACCGGTCTCGCCCTTCCCGTGTCTCGGCGGCTACCTGGCGCAGGGCCTCCACGGTACGCGCGGTCGCGGCCTCCAGGGTTTCACCGCGCAGGCGGTCCGCGTCCTCCGGCAGCAGGATCATCGCGAACCGCCCGTCAACGAGGATCACCGTACCCTGCGGTTCGGCACGCGTCGCGATCTCGCCGGGCCCGCCGAGCCCGAACAGCTCCTGCAGCGTCTGCCGCGCGCGGCGCGCACGGTCGTCCGGCGGCGCGCCGAGGAACGGCGCGCGGTAGGTGGCGACGGTACGGTTGAAGACGGCGACTGGCGCCTCGCGCAGGGCTGCGGCAGGCTCCGCCGGCGCGGTGGCGGCCCATGCGGGGACGGTCGCCGGCAGCAGGCTGATCAGGAGGAGCAGTGCGAGGGAGAATGCAGCCATGTCGCGGGAGGTGCGGTGATGCCGGGTTGGCACTGGCGGATCATATCGGCAGCGGACGCCTTGCGGCGGCTGCATCCCGGGTGCATCGCTGCTGCAGCGCTGCATGTTGCCCGACTATCCTGCAAACGACGCCGGCGATGATGGCGTCCCCAGGGGGATTCGAACCCCCGTTACCGCCGTGAAAGGGCGATGTCCTAGGCCTCTAGACGATGGGGACGAGGCGTGGTGCGGACTTTACGGTCAGACGTTACGACTTGACTGTACGGCTTGAAGCGACTGCGACTGCGAATTCGACTGCGAATTCCGATGCAACTGCGGAGATCGAACCGCTGACCTCTTGCATGCCATGCAAGCGCTCTCCCAGCTGAGCTATACCCCCACACGAGAGGCGCGAATTATACGCAGGCCTGCGCGTGCGTGTAAACACGCACGCGGTTGAATGTTAGATTGTTCGACTGGCCTGCCCTTCCTGCTGCACCCCGCTGGACGTATCCCCGATGCCCACAGACCCCGCAAATGCCCCGTCCCGTGCTGCAACCGTGCTGGGCGATGCCACCCGCCGCGCAATGCCGGTCGCCACCGGCCTGTTCGAAGCCATCGCCGACGCCACCACTGACGGGGTCGGCATGGCGCGCGAGCCGTACAGCGCCAACGAGCAGAAGGCCGCGGACCTGCTGGAGGCGCGTGCAGCCGACCTGGGCCTCGAATTGCACACCGATGTGTTCGGGAACCTGTACATGACCCTCCCGGGCCGCGACCGCAGCGCCCCGGGCTGGATCACCGGGTCGCATATCGATTCCGTCCCCAGTGGCGGCAACTTCGACGGCCTGGCCGGCGTGGTGGCAGGCCTCACCGCGATCGCTGCCTTGCGCGAAGCCGACGTCGTGCCCGCCACCGACATCACGGTGATGGGCGTGCGCGCCGAGGAAGCCAGCGCCTGGTACGCAGGCGCGCACGGCGGACACATCGGCAGCCGCTCGGCGCTGGGCATCCTGCCCCCAGCCGAACTGGATTCGGCGATCAATACCCGCAGCGGACGGACGCTGCGCGCCCATATGGCCGAGGCAGGCTTCTCCCCGGACCGGGTCCAACTGGGCAGGGGAACGCTCGACCTCGCCCGCTACCGCGGCTGGCTGGAGCTGCACATCGAACAGGGACCGGTGCTGGAGCGACTGGGCCTGCCGGTCGGCGTGGTGACCGCCATCCGCGGCTCGGCACGCGCACGCAGCAGCCGCTGCACGGGCGCCTATACCCACTCGGGCGCCGTGCCCCACGAGTACCGCAGCGACGCCGTGCTGGCCACCGTGGAACTGGTGCACCGCATCGAACAGGAGGCCACCCGCCTCAGGGCTGGCGGTGGCGACCTCACCTATACCGTCGGCAAGCTGTTCACCGATGCCGGCCTGCATTCGATCACCAAGGTGCCGGGCCAGGTCGATTTCTGCCTCGAGTACCGCAGCCAGGAGCGCAGCGTGCTCGACCACATGATCGACTGCGCGCGTACCGAGGCGGGCCGGATCGCCGCCGAACGGCGCGTCGCATTCGACCTGGGCAGCTTCTCGCCGCAGGATCCGGCGACGATGGACCCGGGATTGCGTGCGACGCTGAACCAGGGCGCGGTCGAGCTGGGCATCCCGGTGATGGACATCCCGAGCGGCGCCGGCCACGACGCGCAGGACTTCGTGCACGCAGGCCTGCCCGCGGCGATGATCTTCGTGCGCAACGCCAACGGCAGCCACAACGCCAGGGAAGCGATGGACTACGCAGACTTCGAACTCGGCACCCGGCTGCTTGCCTGGATGATGGCCCGCTAGGCCGCCGCTCAGGCCAGGTAGCGCTCCAGCCGGGACAGCACCCGCTCGCGCGGGGACAGGGCAATCACCGCATCGAGCGACGGTGTCTGCGCGGTGCCCGCGATGATCGCGCGCAGCGGCATCATCAGCTGCGGCAGCTTCAGTGAATGCTTCGCCGCGCTGCGCTTGACCAGTGCGCCGACCTCCTCGCGCGACCAGGCGAGCATCGCCAGTTCAGCCGCCAGCTCGCGCAGCGGCGCGCGTACCGCATCGGTCACGTGCTGCGCCAGCAGCTCGGGCGTGGGCTCGGCCGGCGCATAGAGCAGCCGCGCACCGTCGGCCAGTTCCACCATCGTGCGTGCGCGGTCCTTGAACAGCTTCACCGCCTCCATCGGCAGCGGCCCGTCGGCCAGCGGAACCCCGGCAGCCTCGAGCAACCGGGCCACTTCGCGCCCGAGCCGCGCATCGTCGGCGCCCTTGATGTACTCGTGGTTCATCCAGCCCAGCTTCTCGGGGTTGAACTGCGCCGGCGAGCGGCTGATGTGGCGCAGGTCGAACCATTCCACCAGCTGATCGACGCTGAACACCTCGTCGTCGCCGTGCGACCAGCCCAGCCGTGCGAGGTAGTTGACCATCGCCTCGGGCAGATAGCCCTCCTCATGGTATTGCATCACGCTGACCGCACCGTGGCGCTTGGACAGGCGCTCGCCGTCGGCGCCGAGGATCATCGGCACATGGGCGAAATGCGGCAGGCTCGCGCCGAGCGCGCGGTAGACGTTGATCTGCCGCGGCGTGTTGTTCACATGGTCGTCGCCACGGATCACGTGCGTGATGTTCATGTCGAGGTCGTCGACCACCACGCCGAAGTTGTACGTGGGCACGCCATCGGCGCGAAGGATCACGAAGTCGTCGAGTTCCGCGTTCGAGAACGAGATCGGCCCCTTGACCAGGTCGTTGAACACCACGTCCCCGCCGATCGGGTTCTTCAGCCGGACCACCGGCGGCACGTCGGGCGGCGGCGTGCGCTTCGAATCGCGCCAGCGGCCGTCGTAGCGCGGCTTCTCGCCGCGCGCCCGCTGCGCCTCGCGCATCTCGTCCAATTCCTGCTTCGTCGCGTAGCAGTGGTACGCATGGCCCTCGCGGATCATCCGCTCGGCGATCTCCTGGTAGCGCGCCAGGCGCTGCATCTGGAATTCCGGGCCTTCATCCCAGTCGATGCCGAGCCAGGCCAGGCCATCGAGGATCGCCTGCACCGACGCCTGGGTGGAGCGCTCGAGGTCGGTATCCTCGATGCGCAGCACGAACCTGCCGCCATGCTTGCGCGCGTAGGCCCAGGAGAACAGCGCGGTGCGCGCACCGCCGATGTGGAGGTAGCCGGTGGGGCTGGGGGCGAAGCGGGTACGGATCGTGGTCATTGTCTGGTTGTCTGGCCTGTGTTCATTCGATGCGCACTTTTGCGCCGTCGATCACCTTCTTCCAGCGCGCGGTCTCGCTGCGGATGCGCTCGGCGAACTGGGCCTGCGTGGAGCCGACGACCTGGGCGCCCTGGCTCAGGAAGAACTCGCGCACCCGCGGCTGCTTGAGCACCGCCACCGTATCGGTGTGCAGCTTGCCCAGGATATCCTGCGGCACCGCCGCCGGCGCCCAGAGGCCCAGCCACACCACCGCCTCGAATGCGCCCAGCCCGACCTCGGCTGCGGTGGGCACGTCAGGCAGCACGGGCGAGCGCACCGGCGCTGCGACGGCAAGCGCGCGCAGCTTGCCCGCCTTCACCATCGGCAGTGCCGTCAGCACCACGTCGAACATCATCGAGATATGCCCGCCGAGCAGGTCGTTGGTGGCGAAGGCAGAACCCTTGTACGGCACGTGCTGCATGCGGATGCCGGTCACCGCCTGCAGCATCTCGCCGGCCAGGTGGTTGTTGGTGCCGTTTCCGTTGGACCCGAAGGTCAGTTCGCCCGGACGCTTCTTCGCCAGCGCGACCAGTTCCTTGAGCGTCTTCACCGGCAGCGCCGCGTTGATGACCAGCACGTTCGGCGTGTTGGCGATCTCGGTGATCGCGGCGAAATCCTTGACCGGGTCGTATCCCGGCTTCGCGTACAGGCTCGGCGCGATCGCGTGCGTGCTGACCGACCCGATGGTCAGCGTGTACCCGTCGGGCAGCGCACGCGCAGCGAGTTCGGTGCCGATGGTCCCGCCCGCTCCGGGGCGGTTGTCCACCACGACCGGCTGCCCCCACGTTTCGGACAGGCGCTGCGCGACCTGCCGGGCCGCCAGGTCGGTCACGCCCGCCGTCGGGAACGGCACGATGATGCGGACCGGCTTCGCCGGATAGCGCTCCTGAGCCCAGCCGACGCTGGCGGACAGGAACACGCCGAGCATCGCGGCTGCGGCGACGGGCTTGATGGCACGTGCCGCGTAGGCGACGGCAAGGAAAGACTGGCGATCGGGCATCCGGCTGGCTCCACATGATGCGATTCGAGGGAGCCCGATTCTAGACGATGCGCAGGCAGCGCCCGATTGACCGCTGCCTGCATCACATGATTAAATCCGCCTCCCGACGAATTCGGGCGGTTAGCTCAGCGGTAGAGCACTGCCTTCACACGGCAGGGGCCACTGGTTCGATCCCAGTACCGCCCACCATCAGCGGCAGCGCAGGCAGCCCCCTGCCCTTGCGTCAGAACTTCGCCTGCATCCCGAGCGTGAAGGTGCGCGGCATGCCCGGAGAGACCCAGGTACTCTGGAACGAGTTCGTGTAGTAGGTGCGGTCGAACACGTTGTCGATGTCCAGGGACAGCCGCACCGTCGGCGTCACCCGCCAGTAGGCGACGATCTTCGCCAGCCCATAGGCCGGCAGGTCGAACTCGGGCGTGCCCGCGGCGGCATCGGCGGCCGTGCGCGACTGCCCGAGGCGCCTGCCCGAGTAGGTCACGCCGCCGCCCAGTCCGTAGCGTCCGCCGTCGGCCAGCAGCCCTTCGTAGACCAGCAGCACGCTGCCATTCACCTTCGGGATGTTGAGCAGCCTCGAGCCGACCTGCAGCGTGTTGTCGCGCGAGACCTCGGCATCGATGTAGGAGAAGCTCGCGTTGACGCGCCACGACCGGTTGAGCATGCCGGTCATGTCGAGGTCCATGCCGCGGCTGCGCACTTCGCCAGCCGCCACCGAGAAACCCGCATTGGCCGGGTCGCCGGTCAGTACGTTCTTCTTGCGGATGTCGTAGAACGCCAGCGTCGCGCCGAGCGAGCGGCTGGCGTTCTCCCACTTGGTGCCGGCCTCGAAGGCGGTACCCGACTCGGGATCGAACGCAGTCCCCGCAGCGCTGGCCCCGGTGTTCGGCCGGAACGACATGCCGGCGTTGGCGAACATCGTCCACTGCGCGTTCGGCAGGTAGCTCACGCCGATCCGCGGCGAGGTGGCACCCGGGCTCTGGTCGGTGCGTACGTTGGTGCGCCGGTTCTGCAGCGACTGCTCGTAGTTGTCGACGCGCAGGCCGGCCAGCACGCGCCAGTGCTGGCCGATGGACACCGTGTCCTGCACGTAGAACGCGACGCTGGTCTGCTCCTCGCGCGTGTCCGTGTTCGGCAGCAGTGCCGGCTGTGCCTGGCCGTACACAGGGTTGAAGATGTTGATCGCATAGGGCGACGCGTTGCTCGGATTCACCCTCAGCATCAGCTGGTCTACATCGAAGCGGTAGGTCGCGACGCCCACGAGCAGTTCGTGCTGCAAGCCCCCCGCCAGGAAGCGTCCGATCACCTCGCCCTGCAGGGACACGTCCTCGGACGTGTAGTCGCGGAACCGCCGCTGCCGGCGCAGCGTCTGCAGGTCCGGCTGCAGCGAGGGCTGGGCCTCGGTCGAGAAGCCGCGCAGCGAGCCGCGCTTGTAGGCGAACGCGAACCGGGTCGTCCACTCGGCATTGAGGTCGTGCTCGAGCACCACCTGGTGCGTGTCGTTCTCGATCCGCACGTCTCCGTCCACCGGCTCGCCCAGGAAGCGCGAGCGCGGCACCGCGCCCAGCCGGTTGTTGACCGCCACCACCCCGCGGTCGAGCGGCGTGCGATGGCGCAGGAATTCGCCGGTGTAGTCGAGACGGGTCGTGCCGGAGATGCGCCAGGTCAGCGCCGGCGCGACCAGCCAGCGCTGCGTCTGGACGAAGTCGCGGAAGCTGTCCCGGTCCTCGAGCGCCACGTTCAGCCGGTAGGCGACGCTCTCTCCCAGCGGCCCGGTCGAGTCGAGGGCCGTCCGGTAGAAGTCGTAGCTGCCGACGTAGGCTTCGATGGAATGCGCCGGCTTCCAGAGCGGCCGCTTGGTCACGATGTTCAGCGTGCCGCCCGGCTCGCTGGTTCCGTACAGCGACGCCGCCGGTCCCTTCAGGAACTCGATGCGCTCGACGTTTGCCGTGTCGCGCGGCGCGTTGAACCCGCGGTTGCTGGAGAAGCCGTTCAGCAGCAGCGGCATGCCGTTGTTGATGTCACCGGCCAGCCCGCGGATCGCGATGTTGTCCCACAGGCCACCGAAGCTGTTCTGCCGGGATACGCCGCCGACGAAGTCGAGCGTGTCGTCGATACGGGTGGCACCCAGGTCGTCGAGCGTCTGGCGAGACATCACCCGCACCGCCTGCGGCAGTTCGCGCAGGGGCAGGTCGGTCCGCGCGCCGCTGGCTTCCTCGGCATGGTACGCACCCGACTGTCGCCGGCCCACGATCTCTATCGCGGGCAGTTCCCGGGAAGCGGGCGTGGACGCAGCCGCAGGCGTGACGGTGCGTGGCGGTACGGCCGACTGCGCGACCGCTGGCGCGCTCCACGAGGCGGACAGCGCAAGCGCAAGCAGGGTCGGACGAAGCGGACGACGGATCGTGTTGGGCACGGGCGATACCTCCAGGAGTCGAGGACGAGCAGAAGCCCCGCCCTGCGTCTGGACGGGGTACGAAATGCGGTCGTGCGGTCGTGCGGCCGGCAGTCCTGCGCGCGGGTCCAGGGCCCGCGCGAGAGGGCTACTCCGGACCGTGTTCGAGCACGAAAGTCAGCGTTGCGTGAAGGCCGTTCTTGGTTGCCCTCAGCGGATCGTCGGGCGGCGCGTCATAGCTCGCAGCGATGACGTTGAGTCCCTGGTTCCGAACGCGGAAGGTGAACAGCCCGTCGGCGCCCGTGATGGCGGGCTTCGCATCGGGATCGGTCACGTAATCGCGGATCACCCGTGCACCGGCCACGGGCCTGCCGTTGAACAGCACGCGCACGGTCATCTGTTCGTTCGCATGCTGCGGCAGGATCGGCTTGACCGGCACCACCTGCAGCACCTGGCCGGGAATCGGCCCGAGGGGGGCCTTAAGCGGGCCGGCGAGGCGCACCGCGTACTTAATGAAGCGGCCGCTCTCCTTTGCGTCAGGCACCTCGTCCCGGCCCCGGCCTACCCACTTGCCGTCCGCCTGCCTGCTCCAGAATCCGTTGTCCAGCACCACGGCGATCACCGACGGCTTGGCCGACAGGTCGAGCAGGACCAGGTGGTCCGTCTTGCGCAGGGCGGTCTTCACCGCGTTCCCGCTCGAGTCGAACGCACTCACCTCGCGGATGCGCTCGAAGCGCCGGATCATGTCGAGGTCCTCGGCGCCATGGCCGTACACCACCGCCAGCTCCCCCGAACGCTGCGCCATCCAGACGCCATGGGCAGAAGCCTGCCCCATCGCAGACGCCAGCATGAATGCAGCCAGCGCGCCTAACGGTCCCCGTTTCATCCTGCCCCCCGGTTCTTCCCATGCACCCGCGGCGAAGTGCCGCTGATGCAACCCGGTGGCGATTATAGAGACGCCTTTTCACAAAGGCAACATTGTTGCATCACCAGAAAGGTATCCGCGCAGGCCTGTGCGCGCCGGCACGGCGCCCCGGGGGCGCCCCTCGGATCAGGACTGCAGCGCCTTCCGGTCGTTGAGCGCGAGCCAGCCGCGCACGATGCGGTACGTCGCCCAGACGCCGAGTGCGAACATGCCAAGCGCCCAGGTGGCGAAGCCGATCAGGACCAGCGTCAACGGCAGCGAGACCACCGCCACCAGGATGGACCAGAACGCCGCGTACCAGAAGGTGCGAATCTGCCAGCGGAAGTGCGACTCGAGCCACGTGCCAGCCACCTCCCCACGCTTCACGTAGTTGATCACCACGGCGATGATCGAAGGCCAGCCGAACAGGAACGAACCGATGATGGTCGCGGCGCCGAATGCGCCGAACACCAGCGACAATGCATGCAACCCGTACACGACATGCGCAAGCGTGACGAGCGACGGATCCGGGACGCTCGGCGTGGAACCCGCAGGGTTCATGGTCTCAGGCAGCATGACTTTCCTTCCATCGTGGTGTCGGGCGTACCGGATGCACGCAGGCGCGCGCCCAGTCCGCCCGGGATGCAGCGTCGACATGGCGTCCGTGCCCCTGCACGCCGTGCACTCACCGCCCGGTGCCGAGCAGTATGTTCAGGTCGCTCAGGAGATCGGCCGCCGCAGCCTTGTCTGCAATGTATACCGGGATGCGATGGTCGGTGGTCGATCCGACAAGGAACACGACCGAAACGATCCGCCCCTGCACCGCCACCGCCACCACCTGCCTCTGGTGCGCAAGCATCGCCTTCTGGATCGCCGCGTGCGCCGAGGGGTCGACGTCCAGCTGAAGCAGCTCCACCGTGCTTTCCGGATCCCGCTGCAGGCTCGCCGACCGCAGGGGCGCCGGCGGCAGCAACGGCGTGCGTGCGACGCAGTCAGGATCAGGATTGCCGCGGGCGATGCCCTGGCTCCAGTAGTCGAGCCGGGTCCGCTCCGATTGAGGCACGCCGGAGAAGCAATGCAGGTGGAACGTCACCTCGAGCCCGTGGCTCGGCTGTGCGAACACGCTGCCGCCGATGAAGCCGGCCAGCAGGCCCGCCAGGGCGGCGATACGACGTACGGTGGGGGAACGCGTCATGCGCTGTACTCGCGGGTAGGACGAGGGTGCGAGCATAGCGTGTCCGGATCGGCGCCTCCGGCGCCATGGACGCCCGCGGCACCGGCCACGCGGGTCACCCCTCCTTCAGCGCCTCGCGGCTGCGGCTGAACGACGGCAGCACCACCAGCAGCAGGAGAAGGCCCGCGCAGACCAGGAACACCAGGCTGATCGGCCGCTGCACGAACACCCAGCCATCGCCTCCGGACACCAGCATCGCGCGCCGCAGGTTCTCTTCCATCCGGCTGCCCAGCACGAAACCGAGCACCAGGGGGGCGGGCTCGCAGCCGAACTTCATGAACATCCATCCCATCAGGCCGAAGCCGAGCATGAAAAGGATGGACTGCGGCGAGTTGGTCAGCGAATACACGCCGATGCAGCACAGCAGCAGCACGGTCGGATAGAGAAACCGGTACGGAACCTCGAGGATGCGGATCCAGATGCCGACCAGGGGCAGGTTCATGATCAGCAGGAGCACGTTGCCGATCCACATGCTCGCAATCAGGCCCCAGAACAGCTCGGGCTGGTCGGTGACCACCTTGGAGCTGGGCACGATGCCGTGGATCATCATCGCCCCGGCCATCATGGCCATGGTGGCGTTGGACGGCAGGCCCATGGTCAGCAGCGGGATGAATGACGTCTGCGAGCCGGCATTGTTCGCGCTTTCCGGCCCCGCGACGCCTTCGATCGCCCCCTTGCCGAATCGCGACGGGTCCTTCGCCAGCTTCTTCTCGAGCGTGTAGGACGCGAACGAACTGAGCATCCCGCCGCTGCCCGGCAGCACGCCGAGCGCCGAGCCGATCAGCGTGCCGCGCCAGATGGCCGGCGAGGACTGCTTCCATTCCGCCCGGGTGAGGCCGGCGCGGCCGATGTTGGTGATCGCCGATGGCTGGCCAGACCGGATGCGTCGCTCCAGGTTCGCGAGCACCTCGGCGATGCCGAACATGCCCGTGGCCAGGATCACGAAATCGATGCCGTCGGCAAGCATCGGAACGCCGAACACGTATCGCGGCGCCCCGGTGCTCAGGTCGGTGCCGACCATGCCGAGGAACAGGCCGAGCAGCACCATTCCGATCGCGTTGAGCACCGAGCCGCTCGCCAGCACGACCGCAGCCACCAGCCCGAACACCATCAGCGAGAAGTATTCGACGGACGTGAAGGTCTTGACGAAGTCGGCGATGTAGATCGCCGCACCCGCGACGACCAGCGTGGCCACCGTGCCACCGACGAACGAGCCGATCGCGGACACGGCGAGGGCCGCGCCGGCACGGCCGTTCTTCGCCATCTGGTGGCCGTCCAGGCAGGTCACCACCGAGGACGCCTCCCCCGGCATGTTGAGCAGGATGGACGTGGTCGACCCCCCGTACTGGGAGCCATAGAAGATGCCCGCGAGCATGATCAGGGCCGTGACCGGCTCGAGGTAATAGGTGATCGGCAACAGCATCGCGATGGTGGTGACCGGACCCAGGCCTGGCAGCACGCCGATCAGCGTGCCCACCAGCACGCCGACGAGGCAGAACAGCAGGTTGGTCCAGCTGACCGCGACGGTGAAGCCCAGCCACAGGTTGTCGATCAGGTCCATTCAGACGGGCCAGGTCCGGAACGGAATGCGCAGCACGAACACGAACAGAACCACCGCCGCGATCGACAGCCCGGCGGACAGCAGCGCGACCTCCTTCCAGCGCAGCTTCGGTTCGATCAGGCAGGCGACCGCCACCGTGACCAGCGAAGACAGCACGAGCCCGAGGTTGCCGATGGTCGCTGCGAACACGCCGAGCGCCGCGACGATGCCGAACACCGCGCGCGGCGATGCCGCTTCGATCGCCACGGTGCCGCGCAACAGGGACCTGGCCAGCACCAGCGTGCCGACCAGCACCATCCCCCAGCAGACCAGGGCCGGCGCATAGCCCGGCCCCATCTCCTGTGCGCTGCCGACGGCGAGGCCCCGGCCGAACCAGAGCCCGAGGCCCCCGAGGCAGATGAACATCAGGCCTGCGCCGAGCCCCTGCCCGGCGCGCGTGCGCGAGACCTGCACGGATTACTGCCGCTTGATGCCGTGTTCCTTCATGACCTTGCCCCACACCGCCACTTCCTTGCGGATGAAGTCGGTGTAGTTCTTCAGGTTCAGCCCGGGGATCGGCTGCACCCCGAGGGCGGCGATGCCTGCCGCAGCCTTGGGATCCTTGCCGGCGGCGGTGAACGCGTCATTGATGCGCACCACGATGTCCTGCGGCAGGTTCGCGGGGCCGGCCATCAGGAACCAGTTGGTGACCACCACGTCCGGGAAGCCGAGTTCGCGCATCGTCGGAATCTCGGGGAACTGCGGCGAGCGGTCCTGCGACGTGACCGCGATGCCGCGGATCTCGCCGCCCTTCAGGCCGCCGACATGCGCGCCCAGCGTGTTCCACAGCGAAGCGACTTCGCCGGACACGATGCTCGCCTGCGCCTCGGGCGCCCCCTTGAACGGCACATGCGTCAGGCGCACGCCCGCTTCGCCCGCGAACAGCGCGCCGGTGAGATGGCCGACGCTGCCCGTGCCGCTGTTGGCAAACGTCTGCGGGGCCTTCTTCGCAGCCGCGACGAAATCCTGCACGGTCTTGATCGGGGACTTGGCGCTGACGGCGACCAGGATGGGCGCACCGCCGAACATGTACAGATAGGTGAAGTCCTTCACCACGTCGTACGGGGGCTTCTCGAACAGGACCTGGGCGATGGCCGCCGGACCGGTCGTGGTCACCAGCAGCGTGTAGCCGTCTGCCGGTGCCTGGGCGACCACTGCGCTGCCGATCGATCCGCCCGCGCCGGGCCGGCTTTCGATGATCAGCTGGGTTCCCAGCGCCTTTTCGACGCGCTCCGTCGACAGGCGCATCAGCAGGTCGGAGGTGCCACCGGGGGTGAACGGATTGATGACACGGATGGGGCGCTCCGGCCACTTGGCCTGCGCGAAGACGGGCGCGGCAAGCGTGCAGGAAAGGGCGACCATCAGGGACTTGCTGGCGAAACGCATCGAATGGATCTCCTTGGGACGATACGGGTACGGACGGCCATGAACGCCGCGACGGACGCACCCTTGAGCAAGGAGCGTTCCCGATGCGTGAAATCGTGGCGACACGCCGGTTGGCGGGCGCTGGCAAGGCCCATGGCAGGGCAGCGCCGGCCGGAATCGGACGTCCATGCACCAGGAAAGGGCGCGTGCACCACCATGGCGCACGCGCCCTGCCCGGTGCCCTTCAGTTGCGCGCGGGGTTCCCGAACAGGGCAGCCAGGGCCGGATCCACGCCCCCCACCGCACGCACACCGGGGGACGCGTAGCTCCCCACCGTCGGCTTCGGCATCTTCATCCGGACCAGAGACTCCGCGAGCAGCGTCGCGCAACGGACTCCCTCGACCACCGGCACCGGCAGCAGCGCCTGCAGGTCGCGCTGCCATCCGGCAGCCACCGCGCCAGCCATCAGGATCACTTCCGCGCCCCGTTCGTCGATCGCCTTCTGCGCCAGCCCTGCCAGGGATCGCACCGCCCCCTGCGGGTCGGCCAGCGCCGCAGTCGGCCCGGCATCGATCGCCTCCACGCCGACGCAACGCGAACCCAGCCCGTAGCTGTCGATCAGTTCACCGTAGGTCGCGATATGCCGGCGGCCGAAGGTGACCACGGCGAACTTCGCACCGACGGTACACGCCATCAGCGCGCCGGCCTCGGTCATGCCGACCACCGGGATCGGCAGCAGCTCGCGCAGGGCCGGCAGGCCTGTGTCCATCGACACGGCGATGACCACCGCGTCGCAGCCGGGTGCGTGCTTCGCCGCCAGTTCCAGCATGCCGTGCTGGGCGAGCGCATTCTCGCCGCGGCTGCCGATCACCTGCGGGCCGAAGGTGCCGGTGGCGCTGACCACCTCGGTGCCGGGCGATGCGACTTCGCGCGCCGCGTTCGCGCAGACGTCGGTGATCGCCTGCGTCATGTTGCCGTTGATCACGAGCAGTTTCATCGGGGGGGGACCGTTTCGAGCCAGTGGCGTGCGATGTCCCGGCGATGGGCGAACCAGGCGCCGGGGGCGTTCTTGACATGGTCGAGCAGCGCACGCAGCCCGGCCATGCGCCCTGCCCGTCCGATGATCCGGATGTGCAGGCCGATCGACAGCATCTTCGGTGCGTGGACCGACTCGGCGTTCAGCCAGTCGAAGGCATCGATCGTGTAGTCGGCGAAGTCGCTGCCGCGCACGAAGGCATAGCTGTCGTGGAACCGCATGTCGTTGGTGTCGAAGCAGTACGGCACCACCAGGTGGGGCTTGCCGCTCACCGGGACGTAGTACGGCAGGTCGTCGTTGTAGGCGTCGTTGTCGTAGAGGAAGCCTTCCTGCGCGACCAGGCGGCGCGTGTTGACCGACGGCGACGAGCGCGTATGCCAGCCGAGCGGCCGCTCGCCGGTGAGCCTGCGGATGCCCTCGGCACCCTTCCGGATGGCGGCGAGCTCCTGCTCGGGCGTCATCGCGTAGTGGGACTCCCAGCGATAGCTGTGGCACATGAACTCGACCCCGCGGCGCACGCCATCCTCGGCGATCCAGGGCGAGCGCTCCAGCGCGCGGGTGCAGACATTGAACGTGACCGGGATGCCGGCCCGCTCGAACTCCTGCATCACGCGCCAGTAGGCGACCCGTGTCGAATACTCGTAGTGCGACGCGGTGCACAGGTCCGGCACGCCGACCACCTCCTGCCGGACCTCGTGCCGCGCCTCGTTGCGGTCGTCGCCATCGCCGATGTTGAGTTCGGCGCCTTCCTCGATGTTGAGCACGAACGAGACGGCGAAGCGCCCGCCGTTCGGCCATCGGATGTCTGGCGGCGTCGTGCCGTATCCCTTGAAATCGCGTTCGATCATCCTTGCGTGTTCCATGTCGGTTGGACGTGCTGCGGGCGGCGGCGCGGGGCCGCCGGGGGGGATTCTAGTACCCGCCGTGCATCACGGGCGCGGCAGGCCGATGCGCGCGGGGTACGTATCGGGCGCGACCGGCTCGCCGAGGCTGCGCCGGTAGATGCGCTCCATCGATTCCCGGATCGGCTCGATCGTCCGCTCGTTGTCGGCGAACAGCGGCGCAAGGCGTGCATGTTCGTCCGCGATCTCGGCCGCGATCGCCCGCTCGTCGATGCCGCACAGGCGCCCGTCCTGCATCGCGAGCGCGCCATCGACGACCAGCAGGTCGAGTCCCTGGCCGCGCTCTGCATACACCAGCTGGCGCAGGGCGTCGTTGAGCGGCAGGAGCGACGGCGCGTCGAGGCGGTACCCGGCCAGGTCGGCCAGGGAACCGGGCTCGAGGGTACCCAGCCGATCGCCGAAGCCGAGCGCACGTGCGCCACCGGTGGTGGCCGCGCCGAACACCGTCCGCGCATCGATCCACTGCCCGAGGTCCGCCTCGCGCACCTTGGACAGCGCAGCCGCGCTGCCCATCACGACATGCATGTTCGTGGTCATGCTGGATGCGGTGCCGTCCGATCCGAGGCTCACGTTGACGCCCGCGTCGAGCAACGCACGCACCGGCTGCACCCCTGACCCCAGCAGCAGGTTGCTCCAGGGATTGTGCTGTGCGCTGGCGCCGCTGCGGGCGAGCAGCCCGATCTCGCGCGGATTCAGCCATGCCGCGTGGATCAGGCTGGTCGAGGGCGCGAGGAATCCGAGCCGGTCCAGGTGTTCGATCATCGTGCAGCCGTAGAACTGCCCGCCACAGACCACCTGCAATCGCGTCTCCTGCACATGGACGATCACCGGCATCGAATGCCGGTCGGCCAGCGCGCGGATGCTGCGCAGGAAGTCGTCCGTGCAGCGATGGGGCGCCGACGCCGACAGCACGCTGCCGACACGATGGCGCTGCGGATGCCTCGACTGCGCGAGCTCGTCGCTGAGTGCGAGCAGTGCGTCGCGGTCGGGCACCGGGATCGCGCGCAGCATGGCCAGCGCCTGCGGCGAACAGGCGTCCTCGACCCAGGGGAAGTGGCTGTCGACCGGCTTGTCGAACATCGCCAGCCCGACCAGCGCACGGATGCCGATGTCCTCGTAGGCCTGGAAGACCGCGTCCAGGTGGTCGCGCGGCAGGTGGGCGCCGAGCGACAGATCATCGACGATCGTCGTGCAGCCGGAATGCAGCGCCTCGATCGCGCCGACCAGCGTGCGCAGGTAGACCTGGCGCGGCGTCCAGGGCACGGGCTTCGGCGAGCGCAGGTAATGGGTCCACAGCTCGAGCGGCAGGTTCTCCAGCCGCCCTTTCTGGAAGTGTTCATGGGAATGCTGATGGCCGTTGATCGTGCCTGGCACCACCAGCCGCCCGCGGGCGTCGATGTCTCCGGGCAGCAGCGGCCCTTCGGAGGCCGGGACCACCGCCGCGATGGTCTCGCCATCGATCACGATATCGACGGGTCCGGGCAGCAGGTCGTGCTGCCGTCCCGCGACCGCGCGGCAGCCGCGTACCCGCTTGACCGGCTGCCGGTTCACGAAGCGACCGACCCGAGATGGGACCCGCTGAACAGCGCCTTCAGGCTTTTCCTGAAGGCCGGCTCGCCCTTGCGAAGGGTGTCGCGCACCGGATCGCTGCCATCGAGCAGCGTGTCGCTCGCCTGCCAGGACAACTGCTGCGCGAAGGTCGCACGGGTCGTGCGTGCGGCTTCGATCCGGGCGGTCAGTGCCGGCACGTCCACGCTGCCGGACTGCAGCATGGCGCAGGCCAGTTCAGCGGCCGCCACGCCGTCCTCCAGCGCCTGCGTCGCCCCCTGCCCCAGCGTCGGCACCAGCGGGTGCGCCGCCTCGCCGATCACCAGCAGCCGGCCGCCGGCCCCGCGATAGCACACCGGCCCCTGCTGCATGCGCGCCCAGTGGATCGCGTCGACATGGCCCGCCATCGCATCGAGCAGCCACGCGCAGGCGGGCGCGATCGGCCGGCCGGCGGGTCGGTACCTCGCCGCGATCGCGGCTGCGGTCTTCATCCCCGGCTCGATCGGCTCACCGGGCGCCAGCGGGAACGTGGACACGATGTAGACATGGTCCGGGGGCACCCGATAGGCCAGCAGCCTGTGCGGTCCGTTGAACCACTGTGCATAGTCGTCGATCAGCCCGCCGCTGGTGTCTCGCACCAGCAGCCGCGAGATCGCGATGCCGAAATGCTCCACCGGTACCGGCCCGCAAAGCTTCTCCCGCAGCGGCGAATAACGGCCTTCCGCGGCCACCAGGAGGTCGATGCCTTCCATGCGCGCGCGTCCGGACGGACCCTCGATGTCGATCGCCAGCGGCGCGCGCGCGCCCGCGCCGTCGATGGCGTGGCCGCCCTGCACGCCCGTGATCGTCGTTCCGTAGCGGACGAACGCACCGATCGGCTCGCGCAACGCCTGGTACAGGCTCGCCCAGCGGATGCGGATGCCGGCACAGCTGGAGATGTCGGACAAGGGGAAGTCGAGCAAGGCCGTGCCATCGGTCAGCGACACCTGCCAGCGTGCCCAGTCGAATGCCAGCGCGCGCACCGACGCGGCCAGTGCCGGCGACAGCGATGCCAGCGCCTGCATGCCGTTGGGGCCGACATTGAGCGCGGTGCCGGCATCCAGTTGCCCTGCATCGGCCGCGCGCTCGATGACGGTCAGTTCCACGTCACGCCGACCGGCGAGCGCACCGGCCAGCACGCTGCCGGCCACGCCGGCACCACAGATCACGACGCGCAGCGGCATGATGCGCGGACGGTCAGGGAAACGCCGACGCCAGCCTGCGGGCGAGGCCGGCGTAGCACGATGCGTCGAAGAACGATTCCCCGGCCCGGTAGCGCATCGCGTCCGGCACCTCGGGCACCGCGATGCCCTCGCCCTGGGCGTCGAAGGTCAGTTCGAGCTGCACCCCGCTGGGATCGTAGACGAACAGCTGCCAGTAGGTGGTGTTCGGGATGAGGAACTCGCGCCACGGCAGGCCCGCCTGCGCGAAGCGCTCCCGGAACGCATTCCAGCCGACGGCCGTGACCGAGACATGGTCGATCGCGCCGGTCTCGGGTGGCACCCGGCCCTCGCGCCCCAGCGCCGGACCGCCCGCATAGATGTGGATCACCGCCTCGCCCACCGCCGTGGGCACCGCAAGCCATGCGCCGGCAAAACCGAAATCGGGACGTGGCGCAAGGCGCAGCCCGATGACCTTCGTGTAGAAGGCTACCGTGGCCTCGAGGTCTTCGGTCTTGATCGCGACGTGAAGCAAACCGGTGATCGGCATCTGGTACTCCCTGGTCAGCAGCAGTCATGCCGCAGCAAAAGCCGTGCCGATCACGGCCGGCGAAGGTGCCAGTCGGTCTCGCGCTGGAATGCATCGCCCGCCGTGCACAGCAGTGCCTCGCTCCAGGGACGGCCGACCAGTTGCAACCCGACCGGCATGCCGTTGCCGTCGAAGCCTGCAGGCAGCGAGGCGGTGGGCAGCCCGAGGTAGTTGAACGGCCGGGTCAGGCGGGTGAGCGCACCCAGCACGGCGGCGGCCTCGGGACGATCGACCAGGTCGGTCTCGGCACGCGTGGGTACCGGCTGTGCATGCGTCGGCGCCAGCAGCAGGTCGCACCGCTCGAACACGCGGCGGCAGAAGTCATCGAGCGCCGGTCCACGCTGCTTCAGGGCCTGCTGGTACTGCAGGGCGGTCAGCGCAGCCCCGTGCTCGAGCCGCGAGCGGACCTGCGCACCATAGTCCTGCGGCCGATCGGCGAGCCACTGCTGGTGTGCACTGGCCGCCTCCGCCCACATGATCACGGTGCCGGCGGCGTTGACCGGATCGAGCGCGGGCATCGGCACGCGCACCAGCCGCGCGCCGAGGGCGACGAACGCCGCTGCGGCGTGCTCGAGCGCGGCCGCCACCGGCGCGGCGAGGTCGCGGTCGAAGTAGCCTTCGGGAATGCCGATGCGCAGCCCGTCGATGGGCCCACCGAGCGCACCGACGAGGTCGGGCACCGCCCGCGTCGACGCCGTCGCATCGGCGGCATCGGCGCCGGCGATCACCTGCAGCAGCCAGGCGCAGTCGGCGATCGAACGCGCGAGCGGCCCGACGTGGTCGAGCGACTGTGACAGCGGCATCGCCCCGGCCCGGCTGACCCGGCCCCAGGTCGGCTTGATGCCGCTGATGCCGCACAGCGCGGCCGGCACCCGGATCGAGCCACCGGTATCGGATCCCAGCGCGCCGTAGACCAGCCCCGCGGCGACCGCGGCCGCGCTGCCGCTGGAGGAACCGCCGGTGATGCGGGCCGGGTTCCACGGGTTGCAGCAATCGCCGAAGTGCACGTTGTGGCCGGTCGGGCTGAACGCGAACTCGGCCAGGTTGAGCGTGCCCAGGTTCAGCGCACCGGCCGCCTCCAGGCGGACGAGGGCGGTCGCCGTCGTCGACGCCACCCAGTCGCGACGGATGCGCGAGCCGCAGGTCGCCACCCGGCCCGCCCGGTAGTACATGTCCTTGTGCGCCAGCGGCAATCCATGGAGCAGGCCAGGCGCCGGTGCGCCGCGGCGCGCACGCGCACGCGCCTCGTCACTGGCCTGGGCCGCGGCCATCGCCGGGTCGGCTTCGAGCGAGATGAACGTGTTGAGGCGCGGCTGTGCCGCGCGGGCACGCTCGACCGAGATCGCCGTCAGTTCGACCGCGCTGATGCGGCCCGACGCCAGGGCCGCCGCGGCCTCGACCAGCGTGGCCGGCGCACCGCCGGCGGTCACCGCCCACCGCCCGGCTGCCACGCGTGCCGGTCCAGCATCGCGATGAAGTCGGAGGGTTCGGTCTCGAAGGCCACCGCGATCGGCGACTGCACGAGCGCCGCCGAGACGGCGGCGACGCCGCCTTCGACCATCGCCAGCCGCGCCGGGTCTATCGTGACGCCCGATGCCGCGGCATTGGCGGCAAGCGTGCGCGCATCGGAGGATGCAACCTTCATCGGAAAGCCTTCCTCGGCACGCCATCGATCATGCGCGGGGCCTTCATTCGAGCGGCGAAGCAGCCCGGCGGGTACCGCCGCGCATCGCCAGGAGGTAGCAGCCAGCCACGCCGGCCAGGACCGCGAGGCCGAGCAGCAATTCAGTGCCATCGAACCAGGCATCGACCTCGGGGGACAGCATCCGTGCCGCTGCCCACGCGGCCATCGCGAAACTGAGCGTCGCGATCGCGATCGCGAGCCTGCGCATCGCCAGCGCGGAATGGCGCTGGGTGTTGCGGGCGAGCCGGTACAGCCACAGGCCGTTCACCGCGTCGGTGACCATCATGCCGGCCGTGAACACCGCGCCCATCGCAAGCGGCACCCATACGCTGCCGGACGCACCGGCGCTGCCCGCGCCGAGCGCGAACACCGAAGCCTGGGTCAGCGTCTCGAACGAGAGCGCGAACAGCGCGCCGATGCCGAAGATGGACAGCGGATGCTGTGCCGCGAGCAGTCCGCGCAGGTAGCGGCCGCGAACGCCGGTGGGCCCCTGGCTGTCCGCGACGCCGGTGTGCAGGCTCCAGACGTTGATCAGCCCGATGGTCACCAGCAGCCCGACGGTCACCCAGCCGCTTGCGGTATCGACCCACTCGGGCAGCTGCCAGCCTGCGGCGAGCGTGGCGACCAGCAGCGTGGCCGCCGTGACCAGCGCGCCATGGCCGAGCGAGAACCACAGGCCGCACCAGCGCGCGCGGGCGGGATTCACCCGTGCGTTGAAGCGGGTCAGCCCGTCGATGGCAGCCAGGTGGTCGGGATCGAGTCCATGCTGCATGCCGAGCAGCAGCGCGAGGGCGAAGGCGTGCGTCATTTCCATCGGCGCCGCCCTCAGTGCCCGGTGCCGAACATGCGGTCGCCGGCATCGCCCAGTCCCGGCACGATGTACGCATCGGCGTCGAGGCGTTCGTCGATCGCCGCCACATGCACCGTGAGGCCGGGGAAGCGCTGACCCATGAGGTCGAGCCCTTCCGGCGCCGCGAGGATGGCCACCATGCGGATCTCCGCCAGCGGATAACCGTGCCCGACCAGCACGTCGATCGCATGTGCCGCCGAGTTGCCGGTGGCCAGCATCGGATCGACCACGAAGCAGCGCGTCGGAAGCGATGGCGACGGCGGCGGCAGCTTGACCAGGTACTCGACCGGGCGCGCCGAGGCATCGCGATAGACGCCGACATGGCCGACCGCCGCAGACGGCATCAGTTCGCAGAACGCCTCGGCCAGCGGCAGTCCCGCGCGAAGCACCGGCACCACCATCAGGCGCGACTCGTCCACGCACGGCGCCTGCATCGGTGCGAGTGGCGTCTCGATCGCGCGCGTCGACCTCGGCAGGTCGGTGGTGGCCGCGAAGGCCATCAGCCGGCCGAGTTCGCGCACGGTCGACCGGAACAGTGCGACCGGCGTGTCCCGGTCGCGCAGGCAGGTGAGCTTGTGCTGGGCGAGCGGGTGGTCGACCAGGTGCAGGTCGAGCGCGCCGCGCCCCGTGCCCGGAGCGACCACCGGCACCACGCCAGCGGCACGGACGGCGCTCATGCGCCGCCCCGGAAGCAGGAGTAGCCCCACGGCGTGGTCTTCATCGGCAGGTGGTGATGCTGGGCCGCATCGTCGATCCCGAACGCATAGCTGACGACCTCGAGGAAGGGTTCGGCCGGCAGCGGCACCGACTCTGCACGGTAGTAGTCGGCGACATGGAAGCGGACCTCATAGCGGCCGCGGGTGATCTCCGGCCCCATCAGTGCCGGCGCGGCCAGCACGCCGGATGCGTCGACCGGGCCATCGGCCAGCACGGCCTGCACCGGTGCGACGCGCAGCACCTCGACGCGCATCCCGCGCGCGACCACGCCGCGGCTCACGTCGACGACATGGATGGACATTCCGGGCATCTGCGTCAGCTCCCGCGGTAGGTGGAATAGCTCCACGGAGACACCAGGAGCGGAACGTGGTAGCCGGCCAGCGGGTCGGCCACCGCGAAGCGCAGCGGCACCGTGTCGAGGAATGCGGGCGAAGGCAGTGCAACCCCGGCCGCGCGGAAATAGTCGCCGACATGGAAGGTCAGCTCGTACTGGCCGACATCCATCTCGTGGGTGTCGAGCAGCGGCTGGTCGGTCCGGCCGTCGGCGTTGGTGTAGACGGTCTTGAGCTCGACGCGCTGCGCGCCGACCATCCGCGCGAGGTCGATCCGCACGCCGGGCGCAGGGCAGCCGCGCGCCGTGTCGAGCACATGGGTGGAGAGTTTTCCGATCATCGCCTGTCCTCCTGCGCCCCGGCCATGCGCCCGATGCGCAGGGCAGTGATCACGCAGACCTGCTCCAGGCACGCCTCGAACGCTGCATCGGGGTCGAGGCCGAGGCGCCGCTCGAATTCGGACAGTATCTGCTCGCGCGAATGGTTCATGGCAGCGATGATGAACGGAAAGCCGAACTTCTGCTGGTGTTCGGCGTTCATCTGCTCGATGCGCGCGGCCTGCTCGGGCGTCAGCGAATAGAGGCCGGCCGTTGACTGTTCGACGACCGAGTCGGCGGTCATCCGGCGCGCTCGTGCCTCGCGGCCCCAGAGTTCGGGATGGGCGCGCAGCAGTTCCAGCTGCCGCGCCTTCGGGCTGGCGCGCACCACCTCGACCATCGCACGGTGGACGGCCTGCAGGTCGTCGAACAGGCGCAGCGCCCAGGCAGCCTCGGCGACCCACGGCGAATGCTCGAAAACCGGACCGAAGCGCGCGATGAACGCGGGCCGATCGAGCGGGTCCGGGAAGCCCGGCAGTTTCAGCAGGATATCGGCAGGCATCGGCGGCGCGGTCGGGGTTGGGGTGGCTGGAGGATCGACCGATGCTACCGCGTGGCGCGCCTTCCGGCTTCATGGTACATAAACCCCGATGCGGTCCACCCCCTTGCGTTCCACCCTCGTGCCCTCTCCAATCCCCCTTCCCGTCCCGTCCGCCACGCGCATCCTCGAACGAATCGAAGCACTCGCCCGGTTGAGCGAGCAGGCAGACGGGCTCACCCGCATCTATCTCAGCCCGCAGCATGCCGAAGCCAACGCCCTGGTCGGCGGCTGGATGCGCGAAGCCGGCCTCGCCGTGCACGTGGACGCCGCCGGCAACCTGGTCGGCCGTCGCGAGGGCGACCGGCCCGGACTGCCGTGCCTGATGCTCGGCTCGCACCTGGACAGCGTGCGCAACGCCGGGCGCTACGACGGCATGCTCGGCGTACTCACCGCGATCGAATGCATCGAATCCCTCGGCACGCGCCCGCTCCCGTTCGCGATCGAAGTGGTCGGCTTCGGCGACGAGGAAGGCGTTCGCTTCCAGGCGACCATGCTGGGCAGCCGTGCAGTGGCCGGCACCTTCGACCCGGCCCTGCTCGACCTGCGCGATGCGGGCGGCACGACGATGCGCGAGGCCATGGCCGGCTTCGGCCTTGATCCTGCGTCGATCGGCAAGGCCGCGCGCCGGCGCGACGAGGTGCTCGCCTATGTCGAGTACCACATCGAGCAGGGCCCGGTGCTGGAAGCCGAGGCCCTGCCGGTCGGCGTGGTCACCGCGATCAACGGCCAGCAGCGCTTCCGCGTGCAGCTCGATGGCATGGCCGGACACTCCGGCACCGTGCCGATGCGCCTGCGCCAGGACGCGCTGGCGGCGGCGGCCGAGTGCGTGCTTGCGGCCGAGCGCATCGCCTCGGGCGTGTCCGACGCGGTCGCCACCGTGGGCCAGCTGGCACCGTCCCCGGGTGCCACCAACGTGATTCCCGGCCGGGCCGTGTTCTCGCTCGACGTGCGCTCGCCACGCGATGCCGACCGCGCACGGGTCGCAGCGGCGATCATCGACGAATGTCGGGCGATTGCCGCCCGCCGCAAGGTCGCGATCGAAGTCGTCCAGACGCATGAACTGTCCAGCTGTGCATGCGCGCCATGGCTCCAGTCGCAGCTGGCGGCGGCGATCGCGGCGGACGGGCATCGGGTGTTGTCACTGCCCAGCGGGGCCGGCCACGACGCGATGGCCATGGTGGCGCTGACCGATGTCGCAATGCTGTTCCTGCGTTGCCGGGACGGCATCAGCCACCATCCTGCCGAATCCATCACCGCCGAGGACGCCGCCACCGGCGCCCGCGTGCTGCAGGCGTTCATCGCGCGGTTCGAACCGCGCGCCTGAGCACGACACCCCAAGCCACCGGAAACAAGATGCAGCCCCACGACCCGAATACCTATCCCCGAGACCTCGTCGGCTACGGCCCCAGGCCGCCCCATGCCGACTGGCCCGGCGGGGCGCGGATCGCCGTGCAGTTCGTGCTGAACTACGAGGAAGGCTCGGAGAACTGCGTGCTGCACGGCGACCGGTCCTCCGAGGTCTTCCTGTCCGAGATCGTCAACGCGCAGGCGTTCGAGATGCGCCACATGAGCATGGAATCCATGTTCGAGTACGGCTCGCGCGTCGGCGCATGGCGCCTGCTGCGCGAGTTCGAGCGGCGCCGGTTGCCACTGACAGTGTTCGGCGTGTCGATGGCCCTCGAACGCCACCCCGAACTGGTCGCTGCGATGGTGGCTGCCGGCCACGAGATCGCCTGCCATGGATGGCGCTGGATCAGTTACCAGAACGTCGACGAGGCGACCGAACGCGCGCACATGAAGCATGCGGTCGAGGTCATCCGCCGGATGACCGGCAGCGCGCCGGTCGGCTGGTACACCGGGCGCGACAGCCCCAATACCCGCCGGCTGGTGGCAGAGCACGGGGGCTTCCTGTACGACGCCGATTCGTATGCGGACGAACTGCCCTACTGGCTTCCGGTATCGGGCCGGCCGCACCTGGTCGTGCCCTACACCCTGGACGCCAACGACATGCGCTTCGCGTCGGCCCAGGGCTTCAATGCCGGCGACCAGTTCTTCAACTATCTCCGCGATTCCTTCGACGTCCTCTATGCTGAAGGCGAAGACTGCCCGCGGATGCTCTCGATCGGCCTGCACTGCCGGCTGGTCGGCCGACCCGGCCGCTTCCGGGCACTGCAGCGTTTCCTGGATTACATCGATGCCCACGACCGTGTCTGGGTCTGCCGCCGTGCCGACATCGCCCGCCACTGGCATGACCGCCATCCGCCACCGCGTGGCTGATGCTGCGGCTGCAGAGGCCATGAGACGGGCGGCCGTATGAAACTGATCACGCTCCTGTTCGGGTTCGGCTTCCTCGCGTTCCCGATCGCGGCCGTCTGGTATCCGAAGTCGCGCTGGATGAACTTCTGCTGGCTGATGTTCCTGTTCTGCGTGGTCGGCCTTGTCGCCATGGCGGCCATCGGCGGCGACGACGACTTCAGCCGCACGGTGTCCGACCGGCAGGGGGTGGTGCAGCGCGTGGAGGTACTCGAGGCCAAGGCGTTCACTGCCGCGTTCCAGCACGTGCTGATCGATGGCCAGATGTACGGCGTCACCGCGGACACCGAGTTCAACGAAGGTGAACGCGTCTCGCTGCGCACCATGCAGCACTGGCTGTTCAGCGACACGCGCCTGTACCTCTGCAGCGAGCGTGGCTGTTCGGACGCCCAGCCGCTGGTCGAAGACTGAACGCCGCGCGAAATGCGATGATCGGGACGGATGCCTGACGCAGACCTTCCCCACGCCCCCGCCAGCGAGCCCGATCGAACATGTCCGACCCGACCCAGCCCGCCACAGCCCAGCCACCGTCGAGCGTCATCGCGCCGTGGTACCAGCTCGGCTACATCATCCCGCATCGCCAGACCGACCTCGACGGCTACCAGTTCTACCGCGTCGCGCCTGAAGGCATGATGCTGGTGACCACCGGCATGGACCTCGCCGAGTATTCGCTCGCGGCGGTCGAGTCGCAGTTGCCTGCGTTCCATGCATGCGTGGACCTGCTGGCGAAGAAGCCGGTCGACCGGATCGCGCTGAGCGGAGTCCCCGTGGCCTCGGTGCTGGGACGCACGCGCATGCGCGCGCTGCTCGACGAGGCGAGCGACCGAAGCGGGCTCGCCTGCGACACCGACCTCGAGGCGCATGTCTCGACCCTGCAGCGACTGGGCGCGGAGCGCATCGCGCTGGCCAGCCGCTGGCCGGACGCGGTGAACGAGGCCTTGACCGCCTATCTCGCCGAGGCAGGCATCGAAGTGATCGCCTGCCGCTCGCGCAGCCGCAACCTCGCGCAGAACAAGGCCGCCGACCCGATGGCCGACCATGCCCTGGCGATCGCCCTGGGCAGCGAGGTGCTGGAGGCGGCGCCGCGCGCGCAGGCACTGCTGATGCCGGGCGGGCTGTGGTTCGCGATCCACGCGGTGCCCCTGCTCGAGGCGAAGTACGATCGCCCGGTGCTGCTGAACATCCTGTCGACCACTGCCAGCGCACTGCGTTCGGCGGTCGACCGCGTGCGGATCGCGCCTGACGCGCGCTGGGGCCGCGTCCTGGCCGGCGCCACCGACTGAGCCCCCCCGGGCTGCCACGCCGGCAGCCGTTCCGATCGACCGAGCGACGAAGGACCCGAGATGAGCGCACGCTGGCAGTTCTGGATCGACCGGGGCGGCACCTTCACCGACATCGTGGCCCGTCGCCCCGATGGCAGCCTGGTCACCCACAAGCTGCTGTCCGAGAATCCCGAGCGCTATGCCGATGCCGCGATCGCCGGCATCCGCGCACTGCTCGACGTCCCGCCCGGCAAGCCGCTGCCCGGCGAGCGCATCGAGGCGGTGAAGATGGGGACCACCGTCGCCACCAATGCACTGCTCGAACGCAAGGGCGAGCCGACCTGCCTGTTCATCACGCGCGGCTTCCGCGATGCGCTGCGGATCGGCTACCAGAACCGGCCTCGCCTGTTCGACCGGCACATCGTGCTGCCCGAACTGCTGTATTCGGCAGCCTGGGAGATCGACGAACGGCTCGGTGCGCGCGGCGAAACGGTCACGCCGCTCGATGTCGAGGCCACCCGCGCCGCGTTGCGCGAAGCATTCGAACAAGGGTTCCGTGCCTGCGCGATCGTGCTGATGCATGCCTATCGCGAGCCGTCGCATGAACGCGAGGTGGCGCGGCTGGCACGCGAAGCCGGCTTCACGCAGGTCTCGGTCTCGCACGAGGTCAGCCCGTTGATGAAGCTGGTCGGCCGCGGCGACACCACCGTGGTCGATGCGTACCTGTCGCCGATCCTGCGCCGGTATGTCGACCGGGTCGCCACCGAGCTGGGCACGGCCGACCGCCAGCCGGCGGGCGAAGGCGCTGCATCTGCCGGTGCGCGGCTGATGTTCATGCAATCGAGCGGCGGATTGACCGATGCCGCGCTGTTCCAGGGCAAGGACAGCATCCTGTCCGGGCCTGCCGGTGGCATCGTCGGCGCGGTGCGTACCGCCGCCGCCGCGGGCTTCGACCGGATCATCGGCTTCGACATGGGCGGCACCTCGACCGACGTCTCCCACTATGCCGGCGAGTTCGAGCGGGCGTTCGACACCCTGGTCGCCGGCGTGCGCATGCGCGCGCCGATGATGAGCATCCATACCGTCGCGGCAGGCGGAGGCTCCATCCTGCACTTCGATGGCACCCGGCTGCGCGTGGGCCCCGATTCGGCGGGGGCGAATCCCGGCCCCGCCTGCTATCGGCGCGGTGGCCCGGCGACGATCACCGACTGCAACCTGATGCTGGGCAAGGTCCAGCCTGCCTTCTTTCCCGCCGTGTTCGGGGCGGACGGCGACCAGCCACTCGACGATGGCGCCGTCCGCACGCGGTTCGCCGCGCTCGCCGCGGAGATCTCGCGCGCGAGCGGCATCGAGCGTTCGCCGGAAGCCGTAGCCGAGGGCTATGTGCGCATCGCCGTCGAGAACATGGCGAATGCGATCAAGAAGATCTCCGTGCAGCGCGGCCACGATGTCACCGGCTATACGCTCGCCTGCTTCGGCGGTGCCGGCGGACAGCATGCCTGCCTGGTCGCGGATGCACTGGGCATGCGGCGCATCCTGATCCATCCGTATGCAGGCGTGCTGTCGGCCTACGGCATGGGCCTCGCCGACATCACGACGATCCGCGAAGCGACGGTGGAGGCGGTGCTCTCCGATGCACTGATGGATGAACTGCAGCGCCGGTTCGCCGGCCTTGCAGCGCTGGCACGCGCCGAGGTGTCCAGCCAGGGCGTCGACGCAGCCAGCATCGTCGACCGCCGCCGCGTGCATCTGCGCTATGCCGGCACCGACACGTCGCTGCCGGTCGAGGCCGGCAGCGCGGCGGAACTGCGCCTGCGCTTCGATGAAGCCTATCGCAGCCGCTACAGCTTCCTGATGCCCGGGCGCGACCTGGTCGTCGAATCGATCACGGTCGAGGCCATCGGCGGCACCGGGGCGGCCCCCGATGCGCGCCCGCCCTCCCCCGCGCCCGAGCCGCGCGCGGCCGGGGCAGGCCGGCCGCTGACCACGGTGCGCATGTTCAGCGACGGCTGCCACCACGACACGCCGGTGTTCGCGCGCGACGCGCTGGTTTCGGGCGCCCGGGTGGACGGCCCGGCGATCATCGCCGAAGCCAACGGCACCACCGTGGTCGAGCCCGGCTGGCGTGCGCAGATCCGCGCCTCCGGCGACCTGCTGCTCGAGCGTGTGGTGGAACGGCCTGCGCGCACCGCGATCGGCACAAGCGCCGACCCGGTGATGCTCGAGATCTTCAACAACCTGTTCATGGCGATCGCCGAGCAGATGGGGCTGACGCTCGCCAACACCGCCTGCTCGGTCAACATCAAGGAGCGGCTCGACTTCTCCTGTGCACTGTTCGACCCGCACGGGCAGCTGATCGCCAATGCGCCGCACATGCCGGTGCACCTCGGCTCCATGGGCGAGAGCGTGAAGGCGGTGATCGAGCGCAACGCAGGACGGATGCGCCCGGGCGACGTGTTCATGCTGAACGACCCCTACCACGGCGGCACCCACCTGCCGGACATCACGGTGATCACGCCGGTGTTCGACACCGCCGGCCAGCCTGGAGCCGTTGGCTCGGCCGCCGCGCCGCGCATCCTGTTCTACGTAGGCTCGCGCGGACACCACGCCGACGTGGGCGGCATCACGCCGGGCTCGATGCCGCCCGACAGCACGCGCGTCGAGGAGGAAGGCGTGCTGATCGACAATTTCCTGCTGGTCGACCAGGGACGGCTGCGCGAGGACGAGACGCGCGCGCTGCTGCTGTCGGGGGAGTATCCCTCGCGCAATGTCGAGCAGAACCTGGGGGACCTGCGGGCGATGATCGCGGCGAACCAGAAGGGCGTGCTGGAACTCGAGCGGATGGTCCGGCAGTTCGGGCTGGACGTGGTGCATGCCTACATGGACCATGTGCAGGACAACGCCGAGGAGGCCGTCCGGCGCGTGATCGACACGCTGTCCGACGGCAGCTTCTGCTGCGAGATGGACCACGGCGCGATGATCCGCGTCGCGATCACCATCGACCATGCGGCACGCCGGGCGAAGATCGACTTCACCGGCACCTCGGGACAGCTCGCGAACAACTTCAACGCGCCGTCCGCGGTGTGCATCGCCGCGGTGCTCTACGTGTTCCGCACCCTGGTCGATGACGACATCCCGCTCAATGCCGGTTGCTTGAAGCCGATCGACCTGGTGATCCCGGAAGGGTCCATGCTGCGGCCACGCTATCCGGCGGCGGTCGTCGCGGGCAACGTCGAGACCTCGCAATGCCTGACCGACACGCTGTACGGCGCGCTCGGCGTGATCGGCGCGGCGCAGGGCACGATGAACAACTTCACCTTCGGCAACGATCGCTACCAGTACTACGAGACGGTGTCCGGGGGCTCCGGCGCGGGCACCGCGGGCACGGGAGGCGATGGCGTCGAACGCGGCTTCGACGGGACCGCCGTGGTGCAGACCCACATGACCAACTCCCGGCTGACCGATCCGGAAGTGCTGGAATGGCGCTTCCCGGTCCGGCTGGAGCGTTTCGAGATCCGCCGGGGCAGCGGCGGACGCGGCCGCTGGCGGGGTGGCGACGGCGCGCTTCGGGAGATGCGCTTCCTGGAGCCGATGACGGCCGCCATCCTGTCGGGCCGGCGTCGCGTGCCGCCGTACGGCATGGCCGGCGGCGAGCCGGGCCAGCCGGGCCGCAACAGCGTCAGGCGGGTGGACGGCAGCATCGAGGCCCTGGAGGGCTGCGACTCGACCCCGATGCAGCCGGGCGACATCTTCGTGATCGAGACGCCGGGCGGCGGGGGTTACGGCAGGCCCGGCCCCTGAGCGGCGGTGCGGCAGGGCATTCGAGCCACGTTCTGCCGCATCCCGCCGACCGCTATACTTGCGCGCCTCGCCGGCCGCGGCCCGGTGGCCCGACCGACTCCTCGGGCGCTCGGTTGCTCGATCGCGCAGGCGATCGGCGATGTCCTGCAAACACCACATCCGATGTGCCCACCCCGAGGAATCGCATGGCCCGCGTACCCCTGATCCGGGAAGACGACACCGCGCTTGCGCCGCTCATTTCGCACCTGAAGGCGGCGCGCGGCGGGAAGCTGATCAACCTGTACAAGGTGCTGCTCAACAGCCCGCCGGTCGCCGGTGCCTGGCTCGACTTCAATACCGCGGTGCGCTACCGGACGGAAGTGCCCGCCGCGTTCAACGAACTCGCGATCCTGCGCGTCTCGGTGCTCAACGGGGCCGACTACCAGTTCAAGGTGCACGGCCCGACGCACGCGCTGAAGGCGGGCCTCAGCGAGGCCCAGGTGGCCGCCATCGCCGACTGGACGGCCAGCAGCCTGTTCTCCGACGCACAGCGCGCGGTGCTCGCCTGGGCGGACGGGATCACCCGCGACATCGAGCCCTCGGAGGCCGCCTGCGAGGCGATGCGCCGGCATTTCGATGACCGGCAACTGGTCGAGCTCACCGTGCTGATCAGCGCCTACAACATGCACACGCGCGTGGCGCGCGCGCTGCGCATCGATGTCGAAGGCACCGCCGGCACCTGACCCCGCCGCCCTGCCGCCCCCCAACCTCCTCCGTCGGGAACCGAAGCATGCTCTACATCATCTACCAGGAAGACGGCGCGGACAGCCTCGCGATCCGCGAGCGCGTCAAGGCGCAGCACTTCGCATACCTCGAGCAGCACAAGGACAAGCTGGTGCTCGGCGGGGCGACGCTGGCCGAGGACGGCGCGACCCGGCTGGGGAGCGTGCTGATCCTCAACGTGCCGTCGCTCGCCGACGCCGAAGCGTTCTCGTCCAACGAACCCTTCCGCAAGGCGGGCCTGTTCAAGAGCGTCAAGATCACCCGCATGCGCCGCGGGCAATGGTATCCGGACAACGCGCCCGCCAGCGCCGAAGGGAACTGAACCGATGGACATCGCAACGAAGGGCGCCGCTGCAGGCGCAGGCCCGGTCGCACGGGGGGCACACGTCGTCGTCGTGGAAGACGATCCATTCCCGCGTCTGCTGCAGGTGATCCTCGATCCGGCCTGCGACCCGGCGCGGGTCGAGGCGTTCAGGCACTTCCTGTCGCTCGACCTGTCCGACTTCGATGGCTGGCTGGCCCGGGCACGGGCGGCGGCCGGACCGCTCTACCCGGCGCGCGTGCTGCTGGCAGGCTCGAAGGCCGCGCTCGACGCGGCGTTGCCGGAGGCCACCGTGCTGGTGACCGAATCGTTCCACGTCGGCCCGGACGAACTCGCCCGCGCCCCGAGGCTGCAGGCGGTGCAGAAGTACGGCAAGGTCCTGCGCAACATCGATGCGGCCGCCTGTGCCGCGCGCGGGCTGCCGGTGCTCGGCGTGCGCCGGCGCGCAAACATTGCCTGCGCCGAGCACACGATGACGCTGATGCTGGCGCTGGCAAAGCGCCTGCCGGAAGTGATGGGACGGATCAGCCTGCGCCAGTTGCGCGAGGCGGGCTTCGAGCCGCGCACCTACGATCGCCGGCACACGGCGAACTCGAACTGGGCCGGCATCGGTGGCCTGCGCATCCTGCACGGAGACACCCTGGGCATCCTGGGCATGGGCGAGATCGGGCGCGAACTCGCGCCACGCGCGGCCGCCTTCGGCATGCGCGTGCTCTACTTCCAGCGCACCCGGCTGGATGCCGCCGACGAAGCGGCGTTGTCGATCGAGTACGCCCCGCTCGAGCGGCTGCTCGCGGACAGCGACTGGCTGAGCATCCAGTTGCCGCATGGCGACAGCACGCGCGGCTTCATGGACGCGGCCCGCATCGCCGCGATGAAGAAGGGTGCCATCCTGATCAACACCTCGCGCTCCGAACTGGTCGATCGCGACGCGCTGATCGCCGCCCTCCGGTCTGGCCATCTGGGCGGCCTGGGCCTGGACACGCCGTACGAGGAGCCGGCGCGCGACGACGAGGAACTGCTGGGCTTCCGGAACGTGCTGGTGACCCCGCACACCGCGGCCCAGCCACGCTTCAATGCACTGGGGGATTTCATGGACCTGCTCACCGGGCTTGGAAAGGCGGTGGCGCCATGAACCGCCTGCGACCCGGCGCCCGCCGCACCGCCATGCTGCATGGCGCTGCCGCCCTCCTCGCCCTCGCGCTGCCGTGCGCCGTGCTCGCCCAGCCCGCGCCGACATGGCCGGTGAAGCCGCTGCGCGTGGTCGTTCCCTTCCCGCCGGGCAGCTCGGCCGATGCGGCGACGCGCGTGATCACCGTGCGCCTGTCCGAGCACTTCGGACAGCAGATGGTGATCGACAACCGATCCGGCGCCAGTGGAAACATCGGCGCGGACATCGTCGCCCGGGCCGCCCCGGACGGCTACACGACCCTGGTCGGCACGACGAGCACGCACGCCGTCGCGGTGAGCCTGAACGAAAAGCTGACCTACGACCCGGTGAAGGATTTCGCGCCGGTGACGCTGTTCGGCAGTTCACCGTACATCGTGCTGGTCCATCCGTCGGTGCCCGTCACCTCGATGAAGGAACTCGTGGCGTTCGCCAAGTCGCGGCCGGGCCAGGTCAACTACGCGTCCGCAGGCAATGCCAGCCTGGCACACCTGGGCACCGAGCTGTTCGCCTCGATGGCCGGGGTGAAGATGAACCACGTTCCCTACAAGAGCTCGGCGCTGTCCGTGCTCGACCTGGTCGCCGGGCGGATCGACCTGCTGTTCGGCACGCCGGCGCCGGTCCTGCCGCACCTGCGCGCCGGGAAGCTGCGCGCACTGGCGGCGACCTCTGCGAAGCGGGCATCGTTCATCCCGGAGCTGCCCACCGTCGCCGAAGCCGGCTTCCCGGGTTACTCGCTGAACCTGTGGTTCGGGCTGTTCGCACCTGCCGGCACGCCCAGGGCCGTGGTCGACCGCCTCAATGCCGGGACGCACAAGGTGCTCGCCATGGCCGAGACCCGGGAGGCGCTCGCCCTCCAGGGACTGGAACCCGCACCGACCACGCCGGGCGAATTCGCGGCGCTGCTGCGCAGCGAGATCGAACGCTGGCGCAAGGCCTCGGCGCTGATCCAGCGCGCCAACTGAGCCAGGCGCGCCGGCGGGGCAACGGCCGGCGCGCCGCCCCGGTGTTCAGTCACCGCCCAGCTTCGTCTCGCGTACCACCCGCGTCCACTTCGCGATTTCCTGCTTGACCATCGCGGCGAACTCCGCCGGCGTCGCCGGCGCGATGTCGATGCCCTGCTCGACCAGCCGCTGGCGCAGCACCTGCCCCGTCCCGAGCATCCGGTTCACGTCCGTGTTGATGCGCGTGATGATCTCGGCGGGCACCTTCGCCTGGGCGCACAGGCCGTACCAGCCGGTCACGTCGAAGCCCTCGACGCCCTGCTCGGCAAAGGTGGGGATGTCGGGCATCTGGGCACTGCGCGTGCCGGAGGTCACGCCGAGCGCGCGCAACCGTCCGCTGCGGATCGCCGACAGCGGGGCACCGGCGAAGTTGCCGACCGAAGCCTCCAGGTGCCCGGCGAGCACGTCCGACAGCGCCGCCGCCGCGCCCTTGTACGGCACGTGCACGATGTCGATGCCGGTGATCGACCGCATCAACTCGATCGACATGTGCGGCGAGGCACCGACCCCGGACGAGCCGAAGCTGAGCTTTCCCGGATGCTTCCGCGCGTAGGCGATGAAGTCGCGCAGGTTCTTGATCGGCACCGATGGATGCACCATCAGTACGTTCGGTACGCCGCCAAACCGCGCGGGAAACGAGAAATCGGCGATCGGATCGTAGGTGAGCTTCGCCGCGAACCGGGCCGGCGTCACGCCGTGCGATCCGATGTTGCACAACACCATCGTGTAACCGTCAGGGGCCGCGCGCGCGGTGAACTCGGTGGCGATGTTCCCCGCCGCACCCGGCCGGTTCTCGACCATCACCTGGACGCCCCAGGCTTCGCTCAACGACTGCGCTGCGATCCGTGCCGCAGTGTCCACGCCGCCGCCCGGCGTGTATCCGACCATGATGCGCACCGGCTTGACCGGCCAGGCCTGGGCAATGGCTGCCCCCGGAAGCACAGCGGGCAGCAATGCCCAGCCGATACGAACGAGCCGTCGATCCATGTCGCACTCCTCCTGGTTCGGGACTCGCACCTTGCCGGTCTGACGCCGGACTGTGCTGGGCGAATCCTCAGGCGGCTAGTGTAAACCGATGCGCGAACAGGATGACAGCACGTTCAGCAAGTCAGGCCATCGCCTCGACGATCCGGATCTCGCGCTCGACGCCACCCTTGAGCTCCTTCAGGGCCGCCTGGTATCCCGGACCGTCATGCGCGGCGATCGCCTGCTCGACGCTGTCGAACTCGATCATCACCACGCGCTGGTCCATGCCCAGCTCGAACACCTTGGCCGGGTTGCCGCGCACGACGAAGCGCCCACCGGCGGCCATGATCGCCGGCGGGGCCAGCTTGGCGTATGCCGCGAACGCTTCAGGGTTGGTGATCTGGCGGTAGAACGCGATCCAGTAGGCCTTGGCCATGGCGTTGCTCCTTGGTCGGAAGAAAGGTCTGGGACTGCAGGTCAGCGCGCGGTGGCGCCCAGTTCGGTCAGCGCATCCATCAGCACGTCGAGGTCGGCTTCCTCGTTGTAGAACGACACCGAGGCACGCAGCTTGTCGTCCTTCACGTTGACCACGATGTGCCGGTCGCGCAGCTGCTTCTGCAGCGCGAGCGCATCGGGCACGACGAGGTTCACGATATGGCAGCGACTGTTCCAGTCGCGCGAGGTCTGGGTGCGGATGCCCGCACGTTCGATGCGTTCGAGCAGCGATTCGGTGAGGTCGCGCACCCGCCCCTCGATCGCCGGCAGCCCGATCGACAGCAGCCATTCCGAGGAACGGCGCAGCACCCAGAGCCCGAGGAAGTTCGGATTGCCGGATTCGAAGCGGTGCTGCTCGACGACGTAGTCGAACTGGCCGATGTCCGCGCCCTTCGTGATCTGGGGAGAGCGGACGAACTCGGTGCGGATCTCGTTCACCAGGTCGTCCCGGCACCACACGACGCCGGTGCCGGTCAGCCCCTGCAGGCTCTTGTGCCCCCCGATCGCGACGAAGTCGGCACCGAGGGAATCGACCCGGCGCGCGAGGAGGCCGGCCCCCTGCACGCCGTCGAGCACCAGGCGGATGTCGCGCGTGCGGCATTCCTCGGCGAGCGCATCGACGTCGATCCGCCAGCCGTTGGCATAGGTGACGTAGGCCGTGGAGATCAGGCGGGTGCGGGCATCGATCTTCTCGAGGTAGGCCTCGATCGGCAGGCGCCCGTCGCGGCTCTCGACCTTGCGGATCTCGACGCCCTTGGCCTCGTAGTGCTTCCACACCCAGAGGTTGACCACATGCTCCATGTCGGTCAGCAGGATGTTGTCGCCCGGGCGCAGATCGAACGCATGGGCAGCGATCGCCAGGCCCTCGGCCGTGTTCTTGGTGAACGCCAGCGACGTCGGCGTGCAGCCCAGCAGTTGCGCGACCAGCGCACGGGTGCGCCCGACGTTCGCGCTGTTCCAGGCCTCGGCGCCGGCGTCTTCGTAGATGTCCCGGGTGAACTCCTGCATCGCGCGCTCGGCGCAACGGGCCAGTGGCGTCTTGCGCGCCGCGTCGAGGTAGGTCCAGCGCTCGAGCGTCGGGAACTCCCGGCGCAACGCGCTCCAGTCGGGCGCGAGGGATTGGGCAGGTGCGTTCAAGCGGGGTCTCCCTTGTCGATGCCGGATGATGCCATGGATGCCCGCTCAGCCGCGCCCGTGCTGCGCCCAGTGCTCCCCGAAGATGTCGTCCAGCGAAGGCTCGCGCGGCGGGATCGTGCGCACCACGCGCGTGGTGTTCATGAAGTGCCGGTAGTTGAGGTTCTCGGAGAAGCTGTTGCGGCCCCAGGTGCCGCAGCCCATGGTCAGCGAAAACGGCAGGCCGTTGTCGAAGCTGCCGCCATTGGCGATCGCATGCGCCTGGTTGACGATCACGCGGCAGACCGTCATCTCGCGGCCGAGGCGATCGACGTGCGCATCGTCCCTCGAATGGATGCCGCAGGAATGGCCGTTGCCCATGTACGCGTAGATGTCGCGCAGGATGGAGAACGCATGGTCGAAGTCCGAAGCACGGTAGACCGTGACGACGGGCGCCAGCTTCTCGCCCGAGAATGGATGCGCCGGGCCAGTGCCGGTCTCCTCGACCATCAGGCAACGCGCCTTCGACAAGGCCGGACGCGACAGCCCCGCCACCGCGCACACCCTGGGCACCGACTGCGCGGTCACCGCCGAGGACAGGTGCTGGCCGTCCGGGAACATCGTGCGCCCCAGCGTGGCCTTCTCTTCGGCAGACAGCATCACCGCGCCTTCGGCCACCAGCGCCGCGACCATCGCATCGTAGACCGCGTCGACGATGATCACGCTGTTCTCGGACGAACAGCTGGTCGCGTTGTCGAAGGTCTTCGAACGCATGATCTTCGCCGCCGCGTCGGCCAGGTCTGCCGATGCGTCGACGATCACCGCCACGTTGCCCGCGCCCACGCCCAGCGCCGGCGTGCCGCTCGAATAGCCGGCGCGCACGTTGGCCTGCGAGCCGGTCACCACCACCAGGTCGCACTGGCGCATCAGTTCGCGCGACAGCTCCTTGGTCACCGGCTGCGGCAGCATCTGCACCAGGTCGCGCGGCGCGCCGACTGCATCGAGCGCCGCGTGCATGTACTCGAGCAGCAGGCGCGCGGTCGACATGCCCTTGGGCGAGGGCGACAGGATGATCGCGTTGCCGCACTTGAGCGCGTTGATGATGTTGTTCGCCGGCGTCGCGCCCGGGTTGGTCGAGGGCACCACGGCGCACACCACGCCGACCGGTCGGGCGATCTCGGTCAGCCCGAGCTCCGGAAGCTCGGCCAGGACGCCGGTGGACACTGCGCCCTTGAGGTCGCGCAGCAGCCCGAGCGTCTTGCGATGGTTCTTGGTGACCTTGTCCTCGACGTTGCCCAGCCCGGTGTCGCGCACCGACAGCTCGGCCAGCGTGCGGTTGCGCGTCGGCTCCATGATCGCCCAGCCGCAGGCGAACACCATCGCATCGAGTTGCGCCTGGTCGTAGCGTCCGGCCACTGCCTGCGCCGTGCGTGCGCGTTGCACGAGCCCGGCAACCGCCTCGGCGGCAGCGGCGTCCCGTGCCTGCCGGTCATCCATCGTCGAACCCATCGCCGGTCCTCCTCGAAAGTGAAAACGCCCCGCGGACTCGCATCCGCGGAGCGCCTGTTGCGGGGCCGGCCGGCTCAGCGCTTGGCGGCGGTCGACTTGTACTTCGCGAGGTGGCGCACCGGATGCTGGAGCGCATCGCGGCGGAACGGGTCGCCGAGTTCGCGCGTGACCATCATCTCGAGGATGGTGGTCTTGCCCTCGCGCTGCGCCTTGCATGCCGCCTCGAGCGCCGCGCCGACCTGGTCGAGCTTCTCGATGCGGTGCCCTTCGGCGCCCATCGACTTCGCGATGCCCGCGAAGCTCGGGTTGGTCAGGTTGGAGCCGACGAACCGGAAGTCGTAGTAGTCGACCTGGTTCTTCTTCTCGGCGCCCCACTGCTCGTTGTTGAACACCACCGCGGTGACCGGGATCTGCTCGCGCACGGCGGTCAGGATCTCGCCGAAGCTCATCGCCCAGGCGCCGTCACCGACATAGGCGATGCCGGGACGGTCGGGTGCCGCGACCTTGCAGCCGATCATCGTCGGGAACGCATAGCCGCAGTTGCCGAAGCTCATCGCCGCGAACATGCTGCGCGGCCGCTCGAAGCGCAGGTAGGAGTTCGACACCGAGCAGATGTTGCCGATGTCGGTGGACACCATCGCATCCTTCGGCATCGCCTTCTCGAGCTCGCGCAGCATCTGGCGCGGATGCATGCGGTCGGAGCCCTTCATCACCTCGAGGCTCCAGTCGTCCTTCTCGTGGTGCCAGTCGGTCAGCTCTTTCTCCCACGCGGCCTTCTCGGTGGCGACGACCTTCGCCCGGTCGGCCTTGTTGCCGTCGCAGGCGAGCGTGCGCGACTGGATGCGCTCGAGCAGCGCGATGGCCGCTTCGCCGGCGTCGCCGCAGATGCCCACGCCGATGCGCTTGACCAGGCCGATCATCTTCGCGTCGGCGTCGATCTGGATGATCTTCGCGTCCTTCGGCCAGTAGTCCATGCCGTGCTGGGGCAGCGTGCCGAACGGCCCGAGGCGGGTGCCCAGCGCGAGCACCACGTCGGCCTTGCTGATCAGCTTCATCGCGGCCTTCGCGCCCTGGTAGCCGAGCGGGCCGACCCACAGCGGATGGCTCGCCGGGAAGCTGTCGTTGTGCAGGTAGCTGCTGGCCACCGGCGCGCCGAGGCGTTCGGCCAGCGCCTTGCAGGCGTCCACGCCGTTGCCCATGATCACGCCGCCACCGGACAGGATGACCGGGAACTTCGCGCTCGCCAGCAGGTCGGCGGCTTCATCCAGGCTCTTGCGCCCGCCGGGGCCGCGCTCGACGACGATCGGCGGGTTGATCTCGCACTCGATGTCGCCATAGAAGTAGTCGCGCGGGATGTTCAGCTGGGTCGGGCCCATCTCGAGCATCGCGCGGTCGAAGGCGCGCGCCGTGTGTTCGGCCATGCGCTTCGGGTTGTTCACATGCGACTGGAACTTGGTGATCTTCGAGAAGATCGGCAGCTGCTCGGTCTCCTGGAAACCGCCCAGGCCCTGGCCCATCGAGCCGGTCTCGGGGGTCACCACGACCACCGGCGAATGCGCCCAGTACGCGGCCGCGACCGCAGTCACGAAGTTGGTGATGCCGGGACCGTTCTGCGCGATGCACACGCCATGCTGGCCGGACACGCGGGCATAGCCGTCCGCCATGTGGGCCGCGCCCTGCTCGTGCACGGTCGGGATGAAGCGGATGCCGGCGCTCGGGAACAGGTCGAGCGCATCCATGAAGGCGGAGCCGACGATGCCGAAGACGTTCGTCACGCCGTTCACGGCCATGGTCTCGACGAAGGCTTCGCTCGGGGTCATCTTCTGCTTGATGCCGGTGGCCACCTGCTGTGCAGCGACTGACGGTTCGACGGGCTTGTTCATGGCTCCTCCTTGGATGCGACGGGTGCCGGAAAGATAGTGCGGCCGGATCGACCCGTCAACCGGAAAACAGGACTTGACGTCCCGATTTTCGAGACCTAAGCTGGCCTGCATGAATGTATCCGACCTGCCCGCCACCCTGACCGCCGCCGCAGAAACAGCCACGACCGACAACGATTCCCCGACGCTGCGCGCGTTCGCCGTGGTCGAGGCGGTCGGCCGTTCGGGCCGGCCCATGCTGCTGATGGACGTGGTCGCCGCAGTCGGACTGCCGAAGGCGACCGTGCATCGCATCCTCACCCAGCTGGTCGATGGCGGCCTGCTGCGCCGACTTCCCGGCGCGGGCTATGGCGTGGGTACGCGACTGTCACGGCTCGGCCGCGACCTGATCACGAACGATGCGGGCCGCCCGGCGCGGCGCGCGATCCTGCAGCGGCTGGTGGACAGCCTCGGCGAGACCTGCAACTTCACGATGCTCGATGGCGCCGAGATCATCTACCTCGACCGGGTCGAGACGGCCTCGCCGTTGCGGGTCAACCTGCAGCCGGGATCGCGCATCCCGGCGCACTGCTCGGCCAGCGGCAAGCTGCTGCTCGCGCACCTGCCGCCGGTGCAGTACGCACGCCTCGCCAGCCAGCTGCCGCTGACCCGGTTCACCGCGCGCACGATCGTCGATCGCGCAGCCCTGTCCGCGGAACTCGAGCGGATCCGCCAGTGCGGCTACAGCGTCGACGACGAGGAATACCTCGAAGGACTGGTGTGCGTGGCCGTGCCGGTCACAGACGAGCAGCAGCGCGTCTGGGCGACGGTGGCCGTGCACGGCCCGGCCGCTCGCATGCCGATCGACGCGGCACTGGCGCGCCTGCCCGAACTGCAGGCCGCCGCCGCCGCACTCGGCGAAACGTACCGGAGCAGCACCGCCCCCTGAAGCGCAGACAGGAGTTCCATCCGGAGAAGGCAGTACCGCAGCACCGCAGCAGGCAGCACGAGGCAGTCACATCGGCAGCACCTTCGAGCGGGACGCAGAGCCGGCCGAAGGCTTCATGGCGAGCCCGCCACCCGGGCTGGCCAAGCGACCCAACCGAGGAGGATGCAATGCCCAGCCAGACAACCCAGCCCGCCATCGCCGTTCGTTCATCGTCGACGTTCGCCCTGGCGGCCGTCGCCGCCGTCGTCGCCACCACGCTGGCGCTGCCCGCGCCGTCGCACGCGCAGCCCGCCTACCCGGTGAAGCCGATCCGCATGATCGTCAACTTCCCCCCCGGCGGCGGCACCGACGTCACCGCCCGCCTGATCCAGCCCTGGCTGGCGAAGGAACTGGGCCAGCCGATCGTGATCGACAATCGCGGCGGTGCCGCCGGTGCGGTCGGCGCCGAGATCGCCTCGCGCGCAGCCCCAGATGGCTACAACCTGCTCTGGACGCTGTCGTCGCACACGATCAATCCTTCGCTTTATGGGAAGCTCTCGTTCGACACCGAGCGCGACTTCGTCGCGATCACCCTCGGCGCCAACGCACCGCAGATCGTCGTGTCCAGCATGACGCTGCCGGTGAAGGACATCAAGGAACTGATCGCCTTCGCGAAGGCCAACCCCGGCAAGCTGTCGTATGCATCGCCGGGCGTCGGCTCTCCGGGGCACCTCGCCGGCGAACTGTTCAAGCAGCGGGCCGGCATCAACATGCTGCACGTGCCGTACAAGGGTGCGGGACCTGCGATACCGGACGTGATCTCGGGCAACGTGCAACTGATGTTCGCGACCATGTCGTCCTCGATGTCGCACGTGCGCGCAGGCAAGATGCGCGCACTCGGGGTGACCAGCCTCAAGCGTTCCGCGGGCGGACCGGACATCCCGGCCATCGCGGAGGGGCTGGCCGGTTTCGAGATGCCTTCATGGTTCGGGCTGCTCGCCCCGGCCGGCACGCCCCGTCCGATCATCGACCGGCTGCACCTGGCGATGACACGGGTGCTCGCCATACCGGAACTGCGCGAACAGCTGATCGCGCAGGGCGCGGACCCGGTGGGCAACACCCCCGACCAGTTCGCGGAACAGATACGCGAGGAGTTGAAGCTTTGGGCACAGTTCATCAAGCAGACAGGCATCAAGCCGGAATGACCGGCGGCACGCGCACCCTGCGGCATCTCGTCGACCACTGGGCCGGCGAGACGCCGCAGGCGCCTTTCCTCATCGCACCCGAGACGGGTGCGGTGATGACCTACGCCAGGCTGCAGGAGCACTGCCAGGAACTGGCGCGCGTGCTGCTGATGAACGGCCTGTCCCCGGGCGACACCGTGTCGCTGATGATGCACAACGGGTACCAGACCGCGCGGCTGCTGCTCGGCATCATGTACGCGGGCATGCGGGTGCAGCCGGTCAACCTGCTGTCCCAGCCGTCACAGCTGAAGTACGTGCTCGAGCATTCGGACACGCGGCTGGTGTTCTGCGCGCACGAGTTCGTCGACCGGCTGCGTGCGCCGCTCGAGCAGATCACCGCTTCGGGCGACCGCGACATCGCGGTGTTCCCGCTCAACCCCGACCAGATCGACATCTTCGACGATCCGTACATCGCGCATGTACCCTTGCCGCCGGTGTCCGAGGCGGACGAGGCGCTGCTGATGTACACCTCGGGCACGACCGGCGTGCCCAAGGGCGTGATCCAGACGCATCGTGCCGTCGTCTCGGGCGGCCTGTTCACGTCGCAGGCCCATGCGCTCGGCCCCGCCGACCGCGTGCTGTGCGCGCTTCCGCTGTACCACATCAACGGCCAGATCGTGACCACCGTCGCGCCGCTGGTGCACGGCGGCTCGGTGGTGATGCCGCACCGGTTCTCCGCATCGAACTTCTGGCAACTGGCGGCGGAGCACCAGTGCACCTGGATCAACGTGGTGCCGACGATCATCGCCTACCTGCTGAACGGCCCGGAGCCGCAGTCGCTGGGGCTAGACGTCTCGCGCATCCGTTTCTGCCGATCCGCCTCGGCACCGCTGGCACCGGAACAGCATCGCGCGTTCGAGGCGAAGTTCGGCATCGGCGTGATCGAGACGATGGGCCTGACCGAATCGAACGCACCGGCATTCACCAATCCGCTCGACCCGGCGCTGCGCAAGGTCGGCAGCCCCGGGCAGGCGTTCGGCAACGAAGCGAAGATCATCGATGGCGGCGGCCGCACCCTGGGCGCAGGCGAGCCGGGCGAGATCATGATCCGCGGCGACAACGTGATGAAGGGCTACTACAAGTCGCCGCAGCAGACGGCAGAGGCGTTCGACGCCGATGGCTGGCTGCATACCGGAGACATCGGCTACCTCGATGCCGACGGCTTCGTGTTCGTCACCGGCCGCATCAAGGAGCTGATCATCAAGGGCGGCGAGAACATCGCGCCGCGCGAGATCGACGAGGCGCTGCTGAAGCATCCGTGCGTGCTGGAGGCGGCCGCGGTCGGCATCCCGGACACGAACTACGGACAGGAGATCCTCGCCTGCGTGGTGGCCAAGCCCGGGATGACGGTCACCGCCGAAGAGCTGGTCGCTTTCTGCCGGGGCGAGCTCGGCCCCTACAAGACGCCGAAGCACCTGCTGCTGGTCGACGACCTGCCGAAGGGTCCGTCGGGCAAGGTGCAGCGGCTGAAGCTGGCGGAACGCTTTCCCGGCTGAGGTGGCGGCGTCCTGCTGCGCGGCCGACAGCCGCGGCGCCTACTCGAGCCGGATGTTCGCCTTCTGCACCACGCCCCGCCAGCGCCGGAGTTCATCGGCGATGTAGGCCGCGAACTCGCGCGGTGCGCGATAGTCGGTCTCCATCCCGTTGTTGATGAAATGCGTCCGGACCTCGTCGGTCGCCAGGATGGTGCGCACTTCGCCGGTGAGGCGCTGCACGATCGGGGCCGGGATGCCCGCCGGGCCCACCAGCCCCCGCCAGCCGGTGGTCAGGTACCCGGGCAACCCGGCCTCCTCCACCGTGGGCACGTCCGGCATCAGCGGGCTGCGCGCGGCGCCACCCACCCCGAGTCCGCGCAGCCGGCCGGCCTTCGCATGCGGGATCACCGCCTGCAGGGTGATGCTGGACATGTGTATCTGTCCGCCCAGCAGGTCGGAGGTGGCCGCGCCGCCGCCCTTGTAGTGGGCGATCACGATGTCGATCTTCGACATCACCCTCAGCAGTTCGACCCCCATGTGGCCGCTGCTGCCCAGCCCGGCGGTGCCAGCCACCAGCGTGCCCGGCTTCTGTCGGGCCAGCGCGATGAAATCCTGCAGCGTATTGACCGGCAGGGTCGCCGGCACGGTCAGCACGGTGTCGCCCTTCACCATCGACGCGATCAGCGAGAACGACTTCACCGGGTCGTACTCGAGCTTCTGCAGCACCGGCTGGATGGTGTGGGCGGTGTCGACCACCAGCAGCGTATAGCCGTCGGGAATCGCGCGCGCGACCAGCGCGGTGCCGATCACCGCGCCGGCGCCACCGCGGTTCTCCACCAGCACCGGGCGGCCCAGCCGCTCGGCGAGCCGGGGCGCCATCACCCGACCGACCATGTCGGTGCCGCCGCCGGCGGCGAACGGAACGACAAGGCGGATCGGCTTCGAGGGGTATGCCTCGCGCGGCTGTGCAAGGACGGACGCCGGCAGACCCGCGCCGATCGACAGCAGTGCCAGCGACAGGACCGCCATGTACCGCGGGCGATTCATCATGGTGCGCAGCGCGCCAGCGTGTCGTCGTCGAACTCCAGCCCGAGGCCGGCCTTCTGCGGCACCGCCAGCATGCCGTCCTGCATCTTCGGCACCTCCCTGAACAGCGGGCAGGACCAGGGCATGTACTCGACGGTCAGGCCGTTCGGTATCGCCGACACCAGGTGCACATGCACCTCCGGCAGCAGGTGGCTCACCACCGGCAGGTTGAACGCCTGTGCCATGCCGGCGATCTTCAGCCAGGTCGTGATGCCACCGGCACGCAGCACGTCGATCATCACGATGTCGACGGCGCGCGCCTCGATCATGTGCCTGAACGGCACCGACCCGTACACGTACTCCCCGGCGGCGAGGGGCGTCTTCAGGGTGCGCGCGACCTCGGCCATGCCGTGCGGATCGTCGTGCGCCACCATGTCTTCCAGCCAGTAGAGCCCGTACTGTTCCACGCGCTGCCCGATCGAGATCGCCTGGCGCACGTCCCAGCGCTGGTTGATGTCGCACATCAGGTCGACATCCGGCCCGATCGCCTCGCGCACGCGGCGGATGCGCTCCTCTTCCTTCGCTGGCGTGGTGGCACCGGGCAACGCGAGCTGCGTCTTCATCTGCCGCCAGCCCTGCTCGACCAGCGCGCGCGAGCCCTGCACGCACTGTTCGAGCGTGAAGTGGCGCATCAGCGCCCCGCTCGCATAGGTCGGAACCGAGGTGCGATGGCCGCCGGCCAGCGTCGACACCGACACCCCGAGCGCCTTGCCCTTGATGTCCCAGAGTGCGATGTCGATCGCGGCCAGCGCCAGGGTGAACAGGCCGCCCGGGCCGGCCGAGGCGCCGGCCGCGGCGCGCAACCGGTCGCCGATCGCCTCGATGCGCAGCGGATCGTCGCCGACGATCATGCCGGCGAGGATGTCCACGCACTGCTTCAGCGCCGGCGTCAGCGGCCCGCCGAAATGGGTGAGGCCGATGCCGGTGAGCCCGGGCTGGTCGGTATGCAGCGTGAGGGTGACGAAATTGCGCGTCCCGGCGACCATCGGCCCGCCGGCGAGTGGCTCGTCGGACGGCAGCATGGCGATCGTCGACTGGTGTCCGGTGATCTTCATCGTGCAGGTGCCTCTTCGTTCGCCGGGATGACCGGCAGCAGCAGGTAGGGGGAACGGCCGGGTCCGGCGTGCAGCGTCACCTTGCCACCGAACACCTCGGGTGGGCGGTCGGCCGGGTCGTCATGCAGGAACGGCCCGCAGCCGCGCATCGGGTGCTTCATGTTCGAGAGCGTGGCCGCTTCGCCTTCGTACTCGTAGTCGCGGCCACGCACCGAGAGTGCGATCCGGTAGCCCGCGGGCACCACGATCGAGGTCGGGATGATCTCGATGTCGAGTTCCACCACTTCGCCGGGCACCAGCGGCTGCAGCTCGTCGTGGGCATGGTAGGGCCGCCACGGCGTGCTCAGCGCAGGATCGAGCTTGCGGTGCGAGGCGCGCAGCCAGCCCTGCCCGATCGGCGTATGCGGATCGAGTGCCCCCTGGAACACGACCTCCGCACCGCCCGGTGCGAACACCCGGAGCACCGCGAAGATGTCTGCATCGGGGGTCGACGAGGAGACGAAGAGCTTCAACGCAACCGGGCCGGTGACTTCGGTGTCGGCCTCGAGCGGCGGGGTGATGAAGGTGAGCCCGTCGCCCATCGCGGCGTACTCGACCGACTCGGTGGCGGCCGCCGGCTCGACATCCAGCCGCCGCGTCGACAGCCCGAGATGCAGCGGCGTCCACCGGGTGCGGGCGAGTGGCCATTCATTCTCGTGGCGCCTCACGAAGCGCTCGCCGGGATGGCGCACGTTCAGTTCGACCTTCGGCTGCCGGTGCCAGCCATTGTCCTCGCCCTTCAGGAAATGGTCGAAGAAGCGCTTCTGCAGGGCGACGCCCCGGTCGGTGTAGAAAGGCGCCCAGTGCGACCCTCCGTGAACCTCGAGCCACTTGTCGCCCGATGCCGCGCGCATGAAGCCTTCGAAGTTCCCGCGCGGATGCAGTCCCTGCCCGCCCCAGTTCGCACAGGACAGCAGCGGTACCCTGACCTTCGACAGGTCGGCCGAACGCTCCTTGTACCATTCGTCGCACAGCGGCCGCCGCAGGTACTCGCCCCACATGTCCTCGCGGTTGCGCACGAGTTCGTCCTCGGGCAGCGTCGCCGGACCGCACACCAGTTCGCCGGTGGCGCGCGACCGCGCGCCGCGTTCGCCCACGCCGTGCTGCACCGTCTTGACCTGCATGTCCTGCCAGTTCTTGCGGAAAGTGCAGGCGATGCCGCCATGCCGGGCACCGTCGCGGTAGTTGTCCGCCCAGCCTTCCCAGACGCAGATCGCCGCCAGGTGCGGCGGCTGCGTGGCCGCCGCCCGCCACTGGTTGGCCGCGTAGTACGAGATGCCGTTCAGCCCGACCTTGCCGGTGCACCAGGGCTGGCGCGCGACCCATTCGATGCAGTCGTGGAAATCCTGCTGCTCGCGCGCATTGTTGTGTGCGAGGTAGCCGGGGGAACGTCCGGCGCCGCGCGAGTCGAAACGAACCACCGCGTAGCCGTCGGGAACCCATTTCTCCGGGTCGACCACCTCCCAGTTCTGGTACCGGTTGCTGGTGCCCGACACGGCATCGGGATTCTCGCGGGCCATGATCTCCCACGCGGTCCTGTACCCGTCCTGGAAGGCGAGTCCCTTGCCATACGGGCCATAGCTGGCCAGCGCCGGCCAGCGTCCCTCGGCAACCGGCCGGAAGATGTCGGCGCGAAGCACGATGCCGTCGTCCATCGCGACCGGCACGTCCCAGTCGATGCGCATGCCGTCTCGGATCTCCGTATGGTGTTCCAGGCCCATCGCCTGCCTCCGGTCAGTGAATCAACATCAGTCGATGCGCGCGCCGGACTGGCGCACCACCTTGCCGTACCGGGCGAACTCCTCGCCCAGGTAGCGGCCGAACGCCTCGGGCGTGCCGCCCGCCGGATCGTGTCCCTGCGCTTCCAGTTGCGCGCGCAGTTCGGGCGACTGTACGACAGCCGCGAGCACTTCGTTCAGGCGACGGATCACCGGTCGCGGCGTCTGCGCCGGGGCAAGCAGGCCGAACCAGGTGATGGATGCATAGCCGGGGACGCCGGACTCGGCGATCGTCGGCACATCGGGCAACTGCGGCGAGCGTGCCGCGCTGGAGATGCCCAGCACCCGCACCCGCCCCGCCTTGATGAACGGCGCCACCGGCGCGATCGAGTTGAACATCATCGGCACCTGCCCCGCCAGCACGTCGGCCACCGCCTGGGGCGCGCCCTTGTACGGCACGTGCGACAGGTTGACGCCGGCCATCGACTTGAACAGTTCCATCGCCAGGTGGTTGGCTGCACCGTTGCCGGCCGAGGCATAGTCGAGCTTGCCCGGCTGGGCGCGCGCCAGCGCCAGCAGCTCGCCGACGGTCTTCGCGGGCAACGACGGATGCACGATCAGCAGGAAAGGCCCCCTGGAGATCAGGCCGACCGGCGCGAAGTCGGTCAGCGGATCGTAGGCCGCCTTCTTCTGCAGGTGGGGCAGGATCGCCAGCGGGCCGGGGCTGCTCAGGAACAGCGTATGGCCATCGGGGATCGCCTTGGCCGCGACCTCGGCACCGATCAGGCCGCCGGCACCGCCACGATTGTCGATGATCATCGGCTGGCCCAGGCGGCTGGCCATCGGCGCGACGACCAGGCGGGCGATCACGTCTGGCGTGCCACCGGCCGGCACCGGGACGATCACCCGGATCGGACGATCCGGCCATGCCCCTGCCGGCGCCTGCGTGCGGGCCTGCACCAGCGCCGGCAGGGCTGCCAGCACGAGCGAACAGGCGACCCCGCGCCATGCCGAACGATCCACTTCCACCATGCCCCCTCCCGTCGCTCCGGTGCGCCGTTGTCACACCCCCGACGCTGGCATCATGCTACCCGATCGCGGACCCGGCACGATACCCGGGCCGTCCCTCGTCCTGCGTACATGGAGCCGAACCGATGACCCATTCCACACCCGTTGCCGACACCCTCCCCGCCAGCGAAACGCCAGGGTCGGAACTGGCAGGCAAGGTGGCGCTGGTCACCGGCGGCGCACGCAACATCGGCGCATGCATCTCGCTCGCGCTGGCCGCGGGCGGCGCCAGCGTGGCGATCAATACCCGCGCATCGCGCGCCGAGGCCGAGGCGCTCGCGGCCCGCATCGAGGGTGCCGGGGGCAAGGCCGGCGCGTGGCTGGCCGACATCGCCGAGCGCGATGCGGTACGCGCGATGGTCGATGGCGTGCTCGAGCGCTTCGGCCGCATCGACATCCTCGTGCTCAACGCGTCGGTACGCAACGAGTGTGCGTTCCTCGACCTGCCCTACGACGACTGGCGCCGGGTGATGGCGACCACGCTGGACGGCGCCTTCCATTGCAGCCAGGCCTGCCTGCCGTCGATGATCGCCGGCGGCGCGGGCGCCCTCGTCACCCTGGGCGGCCTCAATGCACTGTCGGGCGCGAAGCGCCGGATCCACGGTTCGGTGGCCAAGGGCGGCCTGGTCGCGTTCACGCGCGGCATCGCGCGCGAATTCGCGGAACAGGGCGTGCGCGCGAACTGCGTCGTGCCGGGACAGGTGCTGACCGAGCGCGCCGCCCATCGATCGCCGCGCGCCGAGCCGAAGGGCCTGATCCCACTGGGCCGCGGCGGGCAGCCCGAGGAAATCGCAGCCACGGTGCGGTTCCTGTGCGGCCCCGGGGCCAGCTTCATCACCGGGCAGACCGTCCATGTGAACGGTGGCCAGATGATGGCGTGACGCGCGACCGGCCGGCGCAGGGCCGGCCGGTCGGCTCGATGCAGGTTACTTGACGCCGAGCAGTTCGACTTCGAACAGCAGCGTCGCGTTCGGCGGGATCACGCCGCCGGCACCGCGTGCGCCGTAGCCCATCTCGGGCGGGATCACCAGCGTGCGCTGGCCACCGACCTTCATGCCGGCAACGCCCTGGTCCCAGCCACGGATCACCTGTCCGGCGCCGAGGCCGAACGTGAAGGGATCCTTGCGGTCGAGCGAGCTGTCGAACTTCTTGCCCTTGTTGTCCTTCGCCGCGGCATCGAACAGCCAGCCGGTGTAATGCACGGTGACCTGCCTGCCGGGCACGGCCTCGGCGCCGGTGCCGACCTTGCGGTCGGTGATCTTCAGGCCAGCGGCCGGGGTGCTCTGTGCTTCGCTCATCGGAATCATCATCCAGGGTGTGGTCAGGGCGACAACGGCCGCCAGGAGTGCTGCGCGGGAGATCCGCAGGCTGGAACGCTTCAAGGGGTCTGCTCCATCGAAATGATCAGGGCGCGATCGTAACCGAAGCGCCGGCATCCTGCGGCCGACGGCGGGCCGGCCCGTCCGGCCTTCAGTCGACCACCAGCGCGACCCGCCCGACCAGCCGGTTGTCACGGATCAGCTGGTGCACTTCCTCGGCCTGGTCGAGGCGGAAGGTGCGATCGACGATCGCCCGAACCTTCTTCTGGCGCAGCAGTTCCAGGGTCTGCGCGATCTCGGTCGCGGTGACGTAGCGCGAGCCGCGCACCTCGATGCCCTTGCGCACGACGACCGTGGCATCGAGGGTGAACTTGCTCGAGTCGCCGAACACCGCCGCAGGACGCACGCCGACGATGACCAGCCGCCCGCCGGGGGCGAGCGCGACCACCGATGCCTCCAGCGTCTCCTTCGCGCCGACGACGTCGATCACCGAGTCGACCCCGCGGCCGCCGGTCAGCGCCGACACCTGCTTCGCGACGTCGCCGCGGGAACCGTCTATCAGTTCATCGGCCCCTGCCGCCTGCGCCCCGGCCAGCTTGTTCTCGCCCACTTCCACCGCGATCACGCGCGCGCCGCAGGCCTTGGCCACCTGGACCACGTGGATGCCCACGCCGCCGCCGGCACCGAACACCAGCACGTTGTCGCCCGGCTGTACCTGCGCTTCCTTCGTGCATGCATGGAACGGCGTGGCGATCGCATCGGCCGCGACCGCGGCATCGACATCGCTCACCCCGTCGGGGATCGGCACGAAGTTGCGTGCCGGCAGCACCATGTACTCGGCATAGCCGCCATCGCAGGCCATGCCGACATACCCCCTGAACGCCGTGCACAGCGTCTCGCGACCGCCGCGGCAGTAGCGACACTGCCCGCAGGTCAGGTAGAAATGGTTGGTGACCCGCTGGCCGATCGAGAAGCCTGCGACCTCGGACCCGATCGCCACCACCTCGCCGGCCACCTCGTGCCCCGGAATGCGCGGCCAGGCGGTCACCTGCCCGGGGTTCGCGATCATGTGCACCACGGTCAGTCCGACGCCTACCGCCCTCACCCGGATCTTCACGTCGTTGGGACCCACCACGGGCTCCGCAACGTCTTCGAGCACGAGCGGGCGTCCGATCGCGTGCAGCACCATCGCTTTCATTCATTCACTCCAGCGGATTGCAGGCCGGCGGATCGCCGGCTTCAGACATCGACCTGGCTTTCGCGGTCGGCGGAACTGTGCGAACGGATCTCGCGCACCGGCGCGCCGCCGCCGATGTCCCGCCCGGTGGCGATCCAGGTGCAGACGCTCGCACCGGGTGCCCAGACCGTCTTGTATGCACCGGGGGCGAAGAACTCGACGAACACCATGTCCTCGTCGCCGTCGCTGATGAAGAAATGCCGCTCGTGGTCGGCGAACCAGACCAGGTCGCCGGCGCGCACCGGGAACGGTTCCTCGTTGGCATGCGCGACGCCATGGCCCTCCAGCATGTACATGAAATGCTCGGCGCCCTCATGGTGGTGGTTGGCGGCGCTGGTCCCCGGCGGGTAGATGATCATCTCGCCCTTGATCGCGGTGGTGCCGAACAGCTTCGGCGTCACCAGGTAGATCCGCTTGCGCGCATCGAACTCGGAATCGAGCACCGGCTCGCGCTTCCAGTCGATCACCCGCAGCGGCGGCGGTGCGCTGGCCAGCGCCGGATCGAGGTCTGCCGCGGTGGGCACCTCGGCGAACAGCACCCGGGCGCCCGGGTTGCTCGAGAGCGTGCCGCGGAAGCCGGGCGGCAGGAAGACCACGTGTGAATCTTCCAGCGCGATCGCAGCCCGCGTGCCGTCCACGGCATCGGTCAGCGTCGCAGTGCCGCCCAGCATCTGGAACCAGCCGAGGCTGCGCGCACCGATCTCGACCGCCGTCGACGAGCCCGGCCCGAGCGACAGCCGATCGAGCAGGATGCGCGTGCCCGGCACGCGCTGTCCGGTCAGCAGGCGCTGCCGCAGCACCCCGGCGCCATGCGGTTCTCCAGCCACGCTGGATTCGTTGAACGTGATTGCCATCGTCATCCTCCGCCGGCGTCGATGCGCCATGGCGCGCACTCTAGTCGCGGACGCCGGCCGATGCAAATCCCCCGGCAAACGCACTACACTTGCGCCCGATGAACTTCCGGCACCGCAGGCGCAAGGGCCATTCCGGCCACGCTGCAGGACGAACCGGATCCATGGAGGATCGATTGAACCAGCTGAACCAGAGAAAGCTTCGCGCGGCACTGGGCTGCGCTCTGCTCGCCGGCGCGTCGCTGCCGGCCACCGTCGTCGCACAGGCCGACGGCAGCGGTGCCTTCCCGACGCGCCCGGTGCGCCTCGTGGTGCCGTTCCCGCCCGGCAGCGCCAGCGACTTCCTCGGCCGCCAGCTGGGCGCGATGCTGGGCGAGGGCTACAAGCAGCAGGTGGTGGTCGACAACCGGCCGGGTGCCGGCGGCCTGATCGGCAGCCAGCTGATCGTCAACGGCGGGCCCGACGGGCACACGCTGGGACTGGTCGGCGCGCCGCACTTCGTCGGCGTGCTGATGCAGCCGAAGCCCACCTACCGTCCGATCGAGGACGTGACGATGATCACCCAGGTCGCGACCATCCCGAACCTGCTGACGGTGGCGCCGAACCTGCCCGTCAAGTCGGTGCAGGAACTGATCGCCTACGCGAAGGCGCGGCCGGGCGAACTCAACTATGCGTCGCTCGGCATCGGCTCGTTCGCGCATACCGCCGGCGAGATCTTCCGCAGCGCGGCCGGCATCAAGGTCGTGCACGTCCCGTTCAAGTCGATCGCCGACGTGAACGCCGAACTCCAGGCCGGGCGCATCCATTTCCTGATCTTCACCGCGCCCTCGAGCCAGGCACTGATCGGCGAAGGGCGCGGACGGCCGCTGGCGGTCACCACCGCGAAGCGCAATCCGGCCTTCCCGGACCTGCCCACGCTCGCCGAAGCCGGGCTGCCCGCGGCCACCAACGACGCCTGGTTCGGCGTGATCGCGCCAGCCGCCCTGCCCCGCCCGCTCGCCGCACGCATCTACACCGACATCAACCGCGTGCTGCGCTCGCCGGAGGCCAGGGAGCGGTTCGCACGGCAGGGAGCGGAGCCGACCTTCGAGTCGACGCAGCAGAGCTTCCTCGCGATGATGAAGTCGGAGTTCGCGCGCTATGCGAAACTGGTGAAGGAGTTCGGCGTACAGCCACAGTAGGCCGCAGCCCCGCAGCGGATGAAGAAAGGCCCGGCGATGCCGGGCCTTTTTTCGTGCTGAGCGACCGGGAAACCGGTCAGATGCCGCCGAACAGCATGTACTTCACTTCCATGAACTCGTCCAGGCCGTACTTGGAGCCCTCGCGGCCGAGCCCCGACTGCTTGACCCCGCCGAACGGCGCGATCTCGTTCGAGATGATGCCGGCGTTGATGCCGACCATGCCCGACTCGATCGCCTCGCCGACCCGGAAGCAGCGGCCGACGTCACGGCTGTAGAAGTAGGCGGCGAGGCCGAATTCGGTCGCGTTGGCCAGGCGGATCGCTTCTTCCTCGGTCTTGAACTTGAACAGCGGCGCCACCGGCCCGAAGGTCTCCTCGATGG
>LNFM01001246.1_pt1 | contig 58993 bp, 53 predicted proteins | sample 596031 | NCBI WGS metagenome assembly LNFM01 (sample SAMN04254537, study PRJNA301005) | activated carbon metagenome | isolation source: dual media filters at the Ann Arbor, Michigan drinking water treatment plant | place: USA: Ann Arbor | reverse complement strand
TCACTGGTCACGTTGCCGGAATCCCTCCGGTCACGTTCACCGGAATGTCGGTCACGATCCCGGAATCACCGGTCACGTTGGACCGGAATACTCACTGCGCGCTTCGAACGGTATGACCGCGATGGTTGGGCGAAAGTCCGGCGGCAGAGTGCTGCTGGCCGGTATGACCGGCGCATGACCGACCGGGCCAACCCGGTAGGCGCGCACCGGCTTTTCAACGTGTTTGAGATGGCAGTCGCCCAAGTCTTCGACCTCGGCGTCCAGCCCTGCCGCAAGTTCATCGCGCAGCTCGGAGGAAACCACCATTTCCCCCGGCCCCGCCAGCGTGCTCACGCGCGAGGTCAGGTTGACGTCGGTGCCGTAGATGTCGTGCTGATCGGTGACGAAGCTGGCGAGGTGGCCGCCCATGCGCAGGTGCATCTGGTGCTCGGGCCGTACGCCGCGGTTGGCCTGGCGGGTGAAGCTGTGCAGCTCAACCGCGGGCTTGACACAACCCTGGGCGCTGGCAAATTCCAGCATCAGGCCGTCGCCCAGGCTTTTGACAATGCGCCCGCCATGACGCGGCAGCACGTTGTGCTCCGCTTCTTCCACGAGTTGCTGCCACCGCCGTACAAAGCCATCCTGGTCCTGCTCCATGATCCGGACCGACTCCACCACGTCCATGACCAGCAACACTTTCGTGTTCCTTGTCAGGTTGGCAGGTAGTTCGATCAACTGAAGCCTCATCGTAGACGGTGTAACAAAATTTTACCTCCTCCTTTTGTAGGAGGGGCCGTCTTGATGAACTGAACCAGCTGTGGGCGCGGTGAAAAGCGCCGTACGTTGCTTTAGCGCTGAATGACTGCTTCTTCGTCCTGCTGCGCATCGGCTGCGATGTCCGGCAAGCTCTGTAGCCGCCGGTAAATCGGCGTGAAGTCGGGCGCGGTTTTGTCGAACAGCTCCTGGAAGCTGTTGATCACGAAGTAGGTCTGCTGGTAGCTGTCGATCTTGTAGCGCGTGCGCATCACGCGCTCGATGTCCAGCGGCAGGCGTTGCGGTTCCGGGCTTTGCACCGAGTGTCGCAGCTCTCCCGATGAACTCAGGATGCCGGCGCCGTAGGCACGCAGTCCGTCTTGCTGCCGGATCAGCCCGAACTCGATGGTGTACCAGTAGAGCCGGCTCAGCTGCTCGCAGGCGCCCAGGCCGTGCGCCTTGAGCCCGCCCTTGCCGTATTCCTGCATGTGGTCGGCAAACACCGGGTTGAACAGCAGCGGCACATGGCCGAACAGGTCGTGAAACACATCGGGCTCGACGATGTAGTCGAACTCTTCGGGCTTGCGTATCCAGTCAGTCACCGGGAATTTGCGGTTGGCCAGCAGCGTGAAAAAAGGCACTTCCGGGATCAACCCGGGCACGGTGACGATTTCCCAGCCGGTGGCCTGGCGCAGCCGCTGGTTGATGTCCTCAAAACGCGGGATGTGGTCGCTCGCGCCCAACGAGGGCAGGGCGGCGATGAACTCGTCGCAGGCCAGGCCCGGCAACAGCGCGGCCTGGCGCGCATACAGGCGCCGGTAGGTGTCGTGGTCGGCAGCGGTGTAGCTGTCGTAGTCCTGCGGGCAGGTGTAGTCGGCGCCGGCACGGGTGTAGTCGCCGCGCGGGGGCCGGTCACTGCTTCCATAGACTGCCGGTTCAATGGCCATGATCACACCTCCAATTGTCAGACCTTCGAAAAATGTCCAGGGCAAGGCGCGTCCGCGCAGACAGTAGCAGCGCTACGGCAAGCGGGCGCAACGCCGCCATGGGCATTTTCTCGGAGGTCCTCATGCTTTTTGCAGGACGCCGCGGCGCATCTGGTCAAGCTCCATGGTTTCAAAGAGCGCCTTGAAGTTGCCTTCGCCAAAACCCTGGTTGCCCTTGCGCTGGATGAACTCGAAGAAGATCGGGCCGAGCTGGTTCTCGCTGAAGATCTGCAGCAGCAGTTCGCCTGGCGTGCCGTCCACCAGGATGTTGCGCGCCTGCAGCTCGGCGACGTTTTCGCCGTGGCCGGGAATACGTTTGTCGAGCAGTTCGTAATAGGTGTCGCTGGTGTCGAGCAACTTCATGCCGTTGAGCTGCAGCGCATCGACCGTGGCATACAGGTCGTCCGAACCCATGGCGATGTGCTGGATGCCCTCGCCCTGGTATTTGTCGAGGTATTCCTGGATCTGGCCGGCTTTCTCATTGCCCTCTTCATTGATCGGGATGCGGATCTTGCCGCAGGGGCTGGTCATGGCCTTGCTCTTCACGCCGGTGGTCTGGCCCTCGATGTCGAAGTAGCGCACCTCGCGGAAGTTGAACAGGCGCTCGTAAAAGCCCGACCACTCGGCCATGCGGCCGCGGTGCACGTTGTGCGTCAGGTGGTCGATGTAGGTCAGGCCGTGGCCGGCCGGGTTCAGTTCGGCGCCCGGCAGCGGTTCGAAGTCCACATCGAAGAAGCCGATGTTGCCGATGTCGCCGTCTTTCGCGCCGTTTTTGCCGCGCCAGCGGTCGATGAAATAGATGATGGAGTCGCCGATGCCCTTGATCGCCGGGATGTTCAGCTCGCCCGGGCCCGCGGTGTGGGCATATCCCCAGGCGCCGAGGCGGATGGCGCGTTCGTAAGCCGCCTTGGCATCCTGCACCCGGAAGGCGATGGCGCAGACGCTGGGACCGTGCTGGCGCGCAAAACGCTGGGCAAACGAATCCGGCTCGGCGTTGATGATGAAGTTGATGCCGCCCTGGCGGTACAGCGTGACGTTTTTATGGCGGTGTTTTGCAATCGGCTTGAAACCCATGCGTTCGAACACCGCGCCCATGGCGGCCGGATCGGGTGCAGCGTATTCGATGAACTCGAACCCGTCGGTGCCCATGGGGTTGTCCCAGGCAGCAGGAGCGGTTGTGGCAGCGGGGTGGGTGGTGGCGGTCATGGTGTCTCCAGGCGATAAGGGCGTTGCGGGCAACAAGTCTCTTCACTGTAAGGGCGCCGGCCCTCATGTTTTATGCAAATCAAGGCGCAGATATTGGCATTTGCGCAGTAAACCTGCAAAATAGTCGCTATGGAAGCATTGGACAAGCTGGATCGGCTCATACTGCGCAGCCTTCAGGCAGATGGGCGGGCCACCTACGACCAGATCGCCGAGCAGGTCAGCCTGTCGCCCAGCGCGGTGCTGCGCCGCGTCAAGCGACTGGAGGAAAGCGGCGTGATTGATCGTTATGTCGCGCTGGTCAGGCCCGAAGCGGTCGGGCTGGGATTGACCGCGTACATCAATGTACGGCTTGAAAAACACACGGAATCGCACAAACGCAACCCGATGGACCTGTTCCGCGCCAGCGTGCAGACCTGGCCCGAGGTGGTCGAATGTGCGGCGCTGACCGGCGAAATGGACTACCTGCTGCGGGTGGTGGTGGCCGACATGGGGCATTACAGCCGTTTCATCATGGACACCCTGCTCAAACACCCCAGCGTGCAGGATTGCAAAACCAGCTTTGTGCTGGACCGGGTGAAGGCGACGACGGCGGTCCCGGTTTGATGGGGTGGGCTCGCCCGGCTTGTTTTTGCGGGCGCCTGGGCGCCTAATCAGCGATGAATTAGGGGAAGCTACCCGTTTGGGCGTTGCCTTGTGCCGGTCTGGCCAGCGCTGAAGCGGCCCATTGCTCCTGATTTGATAGCTGTTTGCCCTTGCTGTACATGGGCTGAAGGCCAATTTGACTTGTCAGCCGGGCTTGGTGCGGTGTTGGCCCGGGCAGAGCCCCTGTGGCTGGACTTCCTAGGGAAAACCCTTATATTGACCCCATGGTTACCCCCGGCTTACTTTTAAAGGCATCCCTGAACGCAGGCAAGGAGTTCTTCCGTTCGCCTGCGATCGAGGGCGAGCCCCCTGCTTACCGTGCGCCCGTGATGGTGCCCATCCGCTCCATAGGTCCCAGCCACAGCGAGCGGATAGAACGGCATTTGCTCGCGCTGGATTCGCACGACCGTTACCTGCGCTTCGGCTACGCTGCCAGCGACGAGCAGGTTCGTCGTTACTCGGCCAGCCTCAACTACGAGCGGGATGAAATTTTCGGCATCTACAACCGCCGGCTTGAACTGATTGCCATGGCGCATCTCGCGCTGTCGGTGGACCCCACGCTGACCAGTTGCGCCGAGTTCGGCGTGTCGGTGTTGCCGCAAGCGCGCGGCCGCGGCTACGGCGCCCGCCTGTTCGAGCGCGCCGTGATCCACGCGCGCAACGAGGGCGTGAGCATGATGTTCATCCATGCGCTCAGCGAAAACACCGCTATGCTCAACATCGCCCGCAAGGCCGGCGCGGTGATCGAGCGCGACGGCTCCGAGAGCGAGGCCTACCTCAAGCTGCCACCGGCCGACCTGGACTCGCGCATGACCGAAATGGTCGAAGAGCAGATTGCCCAGACCGATTACCGGCTCAAGGTTCAGGCCCGGCAGTTCTGGGGCATCCTGGCGATGGTCCAGGAAGTGCGGCGCGGCGTGCGCGACAGCCGCGACCGCATGCCGATGTAATGGCCCCCACGTTCGCTCACTGCGTGTAGCTCTCTGCCCCCCGAGGGGGCGCTGCGCCTGCGGGCCGGCAGAGCCGGACCCGCGGCCCCTGCTTGAAGGGGGAGGGCTCCAGGCCCAAAGTCAATCTGCAGCGGGTTTGTAGCGCCTTGCGCTGCTGCCGTGCCGCCGGTCGGCGAGCGGCAGGCCGTCCTGACCGGCCATGGCATCGGCGACCTGCTGCAGGCGTTCCAGCATCCGGCCCAGCATGTCTGTTTCTGCCGGCGTCAGTGCTGCAAGCACCTCGCGGTTGATCCGGCTGACCAGCGGGAACAACTCGCTGTGCAGGGCGATCCCGGCGGGCGTGAGTGCCAGCTGGACCTGCCTGGCGTCACCGGCGCGGCTGGTCCGGCTGACCAGTTTTTTGCCGGCCAGCGCCGTCAAAGCCTTGGAGGTGCGCGGTCGATCCAGATGGGCTTGTTCTGCCAGTGCCGATGAGCCCATGGGTCCGCGCGCCGCGAGCACGGCCAGCACGCGCCACTCGCGCCGCGTGATGCCGAACTGGCCTTCGCAGTAACGCACCACCACGCTGCCGGCCGTGGCATGCAGGCGGCTCAGCCGGTACAGCAACAGGTCGTCAAGAATTTCTGGCTGCGCCAGGCGCGGCACGTCCGGAGAAGGGCTGGGCATGAGGGTTATTACCGGGGATGATTGATTTCTGCAATCAATGGTGCGTCGGGACAATCGCGGCTCACACACCGGAGAATCATCATGCCACAGCGTTTTGCATCCGCACCGCCTGCCCTCCAACGCCGCAAGCTCCTGCTTCACGCTGCCGCCGCAGGCGTGCTGGCCGCCAGCGTGGGCATGCCGCGCTGGGCACGCGCCCAAAGCGGGCCGATGCGGATTGTGGTGGGTTATCCGCCGGGTGGCGGCACCGACCGCGCGGCCCGGCTGGTGGCCGAGCGCCTTCAGCAGGTGCTCAAACGCACGGTGCTGGTGGAAAACCGCGTGGGCGCCGGCGGGCGGCTGGCCGCACAGCAACTGGTCCATACACCGCCGGACCAGACGGTCCTGCTGCTGGCCAACCCGGCCGTGATGAGCGTGTCGCCCATCATCTACAAGGACCTCAAATACGACGTGCAAAAAGACTATGTGCCGGTCGCCGCCGTCACGGATTACGACTTTGGCGTGGCGGTAGGTTCCGCCCTGCCGGTGAAAGAGGTGCAGCACATGCTGGCCTGGATTCGCGCGAATCCGGCCAAGGCCAATGCGGGCGTGCCTGGCACCGGCAGCCTGCCGCACTTTTTCGCATTGATGCTCAGCTACATGGCGCAGGTCAACATCGAGGTGGTCGGTTACCGGGGCTCCGCGCCGCTGGTCACCGACCTGATTGGCGGGCAGATTCCCATGGCTTTTGACACGCTGGACTCCCTGCTGCCGCACCACCAAGGCGGCAAGCTGCGCATCCTGGCCACCTCAGGTCTCAAGCGGTCGCCGTTTTCGCCCAGCGTGCCCACTTTCAAGGAGCAGGGGCTGCCGCTCAGTGCTGTCGGCTGGAACACGTTTTTTGCGCCGTCCACCATGCCGCGGGCCACGGTGGAGATGCTGAGCACGGCGGTCTACCAGATCATGTCCGAGCCCGACACGCGCGCCAAATTCGCTGCCGCCAACATGGTGCCGGTGGCCATGACCCAGGCGCAGACCGAGGCGTCGTTCAAGGCCTTCAACACCCAGTGGGCCCCGGTGATCCGGCGCTCCGGCTTCAAGCCCGAAACCTGAGCGGGTGAGCACAGCCTTGACCGCCTCGCCCCGCCCCAACATCGTTTTTATCGTCGCGGATGACCTGGGTTACGCCGACCTCGGCTGTTACGGCGGCCGGGCGCCGGTGTCCCCGGTGCTCGACAGTCTGGCCGCCGCCGGGATGAAGTTCACCCAGGGTTATGCCAATTCGCCGGTGTGTTCACCCACGCGTTTTGCGCTGATGACCGCGCGTTACCAGTACCGCCTGCGCGGCGCTGCTGAAGAGCCGATCAACAACAAGAGCCGCGACAGCACCACGCTGGGGCTGCCGGCCGACCACCCCACGCTGCCGTCCTTGCTCCAGGCCAGCGGCTACCGCACGGCGCTGATGGGCAAATGGCACCTGGGCTACCCGCCGTCGTTCGGGCCGCTGCGTTCGGGCTATGAAGAGTTTTTCGGCCCCATGTCGGGCGGGGTGGACTACTTCACGCACTGCAGCTCGGGCGGTGTCCACGACCTGTGGTTCGGCGAAAAGGAAAAAAAGGAAGACGGCTACCTGACCGACCTCATTTCGCAGCGCTCGGTCGACTATGTGGAACGCATGGCCGGTGCGGCCAAGGCCGGCACGCCCTTCTTTTTGAGCATGCACTACACCGCGCCGCATTGGCCCTGGGAGACGCGCGACGACGAGGCGCTGGCGCAGGATGTCAGGGACAAGCTGTTTCACCTGCATGGCGGCAACATCCACAGCTACCGCCGCATGATCCACCACATGGACGAAGGCATAGGCCAGGTGATGGACGCCCTGCGCCGTCACGGGCTGGCCGACAATACCCTGGTGGTGTTCACCAGCGACAACGGCGGCGAACGCTTTTCCGACAACTGGCCGCTGGTGGGCGGCAAGATGGACCTCACCGAGGGCGGCATCCGCGTGCCCTGGATTGCGCACTGGCCGGCGCAGATTGCCCCAGGCCAGGTCAGCGAACAGCATTGCATGAGCATGGACTGGTCGGCCACGCTGCTGGATGCGGCCGGCGTGGCGGCCGACCCCGGCTACCCGCTGGACGGCCTCTCGCTGCTGCCGGGGCTGCAGCAGCCGGACCGGCTTTTCCACCGGCCGCTCTACTGGCGCATGAACCACCGTGGCCAGCGCGCGCTGCGTGACGGCCAGTGGAAGTATTTGCGGGTGGACGGCAACGACTACCTTTTCAACATCGCCGCCGACGAACGTGAGCGCGCCAACCTGTCAGCCCGCGAACCGGCGCGCCTGGCGGCCATGCGCGAGGCATGGGAGCGCTGGAATGGCAGCATGCCGGCGATTCCGGCGGATGCCACGGTGAGCCTGGGTTACTCGGTCAAGGACATGCCGCAACGGTAACCATCCTTCCGAGATTTCCACAACCGGCTGGAACCCCCTCCCGGAGGGGGCAAGGGGGAGCAGCCCAGGCGCGCAGCGCAATTTCCCCGTACCCGGCAACAGCCGGGCGGGGGAATTGCGCTATCCTTGTCAGCTTGCCAACTACCGCACACCGCCCGTGTCCGACACCCCCCCCAGTAGACCTTCCAAGCCGGAAGACAAACGCGGCTTTCTGCAAAAGCTCGCCGAGATGCTCCACCCGGGGCCTGATTCCAAAGACGAACTGATCGAGACCCTGGTCGAAGCCCAGGACAACGATGTCATTGGCGCGCAAAGCCGCGAGATGCTGGAGGGCGTGATCCGCATGGCCGACATGACGGCCGGCGACGTGATGGTGGCCGCGCCGCGCATGGATGCCGTCAACATCGACGCGCCTTTCGACGAGCTGCTGCACCTGGTCATCGACACCGCCCACTCGCGTTTTCCCGTTTATGAAAACGAGAAGGAAAACATCATCGGCATCCTGATGGCCAAGGACCTGCTCAAGCTGCAGCGCGCGCCCGAGCTCAACATCCGCGCGCTGCTGCGCCCGGCGGTGTTTGTGCCCGAAAGCAAGGGCCTGAATGACCTGCTGCGCGAGTTCCGCGGCAACCGCAACCACCTGGCCATCGTGATCGACGAGTTCGGCCGCGTCGCCGGTCTGATCACGATTGAAGATGTGCTCGAGCAGATCGTCGGCGAGATCGAGGACGAGTTCGACATCGCCGAGGACGACGGCGACATCTTCGGCCTGTCCGACCACACCTACCGCGTCAGCGGCGACACCTCGATCGAGCGTGTCAGCGAGGCCTTCGGCGTGAAGCTGCTGGACGAAGATTTCGAGACCATAGGCGGCCTGGTCGCGCACGAGATGGGCCATGTGCCCAAACGCGGCGAGGTGTATGTGCTGGCCGGCCTGCAGTTCACCGTGCTGCACACCAAGGGCGGGGCCGTGCGCTGGTTCAAGGTGTCGCCGGCCGCCGATGCCGGCACGCCGGCTCCGTAAAGACCACGCAGCATGGGACGGCAGACCATCGACAGCATGATGTCCTCGATGCCGACCCTGCCGGCGCTGCTCGAACACATCGGATATCCCCCGCAAAAGAAACAGGGCCTGTCGCTGCTGCAACTGCTTGGGGTTGTGGTCGCCGGCGGCCTGCATGCGGCCAGCATCGCCTGGCCTTTCGCCTTCGGCCTGCCGCAGGGCCAGCCGGTCTGGTGGCTGCAGCTGCTGGCGCTGGCCGGGCTGGCCTGGCAACTGGACCGTTGCCGCACTTTCCGCCAGGGGCTGACGCTGGGCTGGCTGTTTGCCACGGCCTGGCTCAGCGGCATTTTCTGGTGGCTGTTCATCTCGCTGCACACCTATGGCGGGCTGGCGTCGCCGCTCGCCGTATTGGCGGTGCTCGGGCTGGCGATTTTTCTGGCCACCTATTACGCGCTGGCCAGTGCCGTGTTTGTGGCCATCGCGCCGGCCGGCCGCACGCGCCGCGCCCTGGTGTTTGCCGCGCTGTGGCTGCTGGCCGAACTGGCGCGTGTCGAATTTTTCACCGGCTTTCCCTGGGGTGCCGCCGGTTATGCCCATCTGAGCGGCTGGCTCGACGACTACGCGCGCTGGATCGGGGTGCACGGCATCACCTTCCTGGCCGCCTTCCTGGCCGCGGGCCTGGCCGGCTGGGGCCAGTCGCGGCGCCAGGTGCTGCTGTTCCCGCTGACGGCCCTGCTGATTGTCGGCGTCGCCATCCTGGCGGGGCGCCAGACCTCGACGTCGGCGGGCAGCCTGCAGGTCACCTTGCTGCAGGGCAACATCCCGCAGAACGAAAAATTCCAGCCGGGCGGTGGCATGGCGACGGCGTTGCGCTGGTACGGCGAGCAGTTGAGAGGCGCCAAAACCGCGCTGGTGGTAGCCCCGGAGACGGCCTTGCCGCTGCTGCCGCAGCAATTGCCCGAAGCTTACTGGGGCGCCTTGCAATCGCGTTTCGCCACAGGCGGCCAGGCTGCGCTGATTGGCATCCCGCGCGGCAGCTACGAGGCCGGTTATGCCAATGCGGTAGTCGGGCTCAAACCGGCGCCGGCGGCCGGCACGCCCGGCCCGGCGCCGGCCTACCATTTCGACAAACACCACCTGGTGCCCTTCGGCGAATTTGTGCCGCCGGGCTTTCGCTGGTTCATCAATTTGATGAACATTCCGCTCGGCGACTTCAGCCGCGGCGCGCTGGGCCAGCCTTCTTTCGAGTGGCAGGGCCAGCGGCTGGCGCCCAACATCTGTTACGAGGATTTGTTCGGCGAGGAACTGGCGGTGGCTTTTTCCGATGCGGCGACGGCGCCCACCATCCTGGTCAACGTCAGCAACATCGCCTGGTTCGGCAATACGGTGGCGATCGATCAGCATCTGGCCATCTCGCGCATGCGCACGCTGGAGTTCGAGCGCCCCATGATCCGCGCCACCAACACCGGCGCCACCGTCATCATCGACCACACGGGGCGGGTCACCCACGAACTGCCGCGCCACACGCGCGGTGTGCTGGTCGGCGAGGTCGAGGGCCGCAACGGCCTGACACCTTACGTTCAGTGGGTCTCGCGTTTCGGGCTGTGGCCCTTCTGGGGCGGCGCGGGTGTACTGGTGTTGCTGGCCTGGCTGGCGCACCGCCGCCGTTAGTCTGGCCTGTTTTGCTACAAAAGTGATAGCTGAACACTCCCGCTGAACGGGGGCTGGAGGCCGATTTTTCTTAAAATTCAGCGCGCGGCCTGACCCATGCGCACCAGGCGGCCGGGACGTGCGTCCGTGACCTTGCCCTCGCGTTGCACCGCCACACCGGCGACCCAGGTCGCCACATAACCTTCGGCTTTCTGCAGAAAACGCTTGCCGCCGGCCGGCAAGTCGCGCACCAGCGCGGGTAAACCCACGCTCAGGCGCTCGGGGTCAATCAGGTTGAGGTCGGCGCGCTGGCCCGGGGCGATCTCGCCGCGGTCGCCCAGGCCCAGATACTGCGCGTTGCGCCGCGTCAGCATCTCCACTGCGCGCCCCAGCGCTAGCTTGCCCTGCTCGCGGCCCAACACCCAGTGGGTCAGCATGAAGGTGGTGAAACTCGCGTCGCAAACCGTGCCGACATGGGCGCCGGCATCACTGAGGCTGGACAACACGCGGGGATGGTCCAGCATGTCGCGCACCGCGTCCAGCGAGCCGTTGTTGTAGTTGAAGATCGGGAAATAGATCAGGTGGCTGCCGTCGCCGCCGGCCAGGTGGTCGTACAGCGCTTCCAGCGGCGTGATGCCGCGCTGTTTGGCCTGCACCAGGAAACTTTGCATCACGGAGGGCTCGTAGTCGAGCTTGTCGTCGAGCGGGAACATGCGCCCGCTGATCATGTCAATCCGCGCCAGCAGGATGTCCACCAGCGGCGGGATCGCCGTGCCATCGCCGGCCAGGCGTTCCGACTTCTCGCTCAGGATGCGCGCCTTGCGCGCCGGCTCGCGCAGCGCCGCCGCGCGTTCGGCCAGCGGCAGCTGTGCGACTTCCTTGTAGCCGGGGAAACCCATGAAGGGGTGGAAACTCGCGTCCAGGCCGTTGATCACGCCGATGCCGCGCACGGCCGCCTGCAGGTAAAGCGGCAGGCCGGCCGCCACGGCGGCATCGACGCGCCCGCGTATCGCCTCGTACTGCTCGCCGCCCGGGTCGCGCTGCAGCCAGGTCATGGACAGCGGCTTGCCGCTGGCGCGCGCCATTTCCTCGACCAGGTCGAACTCCGTATCGAAACGCTGCGGCCCCTGAAGCAGGTCGAAGTCGCTGACCACCTGCAGCACGCCGTGGCGGATGCCTTCAAACGCACCGGCCAGCCCGACCAGTTCAGCTGCGCTAGCTTCGGCGGCCGGTGTTTCCTTGCCTTCGGAGGTGCGGTGGTTGTCGCTGCGGCCGGTGCTGAAGCCGGCCGCGCCGGCCTGCAGCGCCTCGTGCAGCAGCTGGCGCATGGCGGCGATGTCGTCCGCGGTGGCCACCTGTTTGGCCACCGCGCGGTCCCCCATCACATACATGCGCAGCGGGTCGTGCGGCACCTGCACCAGGTAGTCCAGGCTGCGCGGGCTTTTGTCCAGCGCGTCCATGTACTGCGGAAAACTTTCCCAGTCCCAGCGTATGCCCTCATGCAGCGCCGCGCCCGGAATGTCCTCCACGCCCTCCATCAGCTTGATCAGGTCGTCCTGGTGGCCGGGCCGCACCGGCGCAAAACCGACGCCGCAGTTGCCCATCACCAGGGTGGTCACGCCGTGGTAAATGCTGGGCGTGAAATTCGCGTCCCAGGTCACCTGGCCGTCGTAATGCGTGTGGATGTCGACAAAACCGGGGGTCAGCCACAGGCCGTGGGCATCCACGGTCTCGCGTGCGGCTTCGCTGATGGCGCCGACCTCCACGATGCAGCCATCGCGTACCCCCACATCGGCGACAAAAGGCTCGCCGCCACTGCCGTCAACAACTGTCGCGCCCTGAATGAGCAGGTCAAGCATCTTTTCTTCTCCACCAATAAACCATCAACAGGCCGCTCACGATGTGCCAGATGCCCCACAGGCTGGCCAGCGTGACCATGCCCAGGTCGCTGTTGAACTGCACGCCGATGATGCCCAGCGCCAGCCCTGAATTCTGCATGCCGCCCTCGATCATCACGGCGCGGCGGTCTTTTTCACTGACCCGCATGGCGACACTGGTGAGCCAGCCGAAAATGAGCCCGCAGGCGTTGTGCAACACCACGATCATCAAGGTGGGCAGCAGGCCCAGTGTCAGCAACTGGCGCTCCTTGACCAGCCCGGCCACGATGAACAGCAGCAGACAGATCACGGCGAAATGTCCCAGCGGCTTGCGGATGCGCGCCGTCAGCATCGGCAGCTTGTGCGAAAACAGCAGGCCCAGCGTCATGGGCACGGCCAGCAACAGCAGCAGGCTCAGCCAGATGCCCGACGGGTCGATGCTGAGTTCACGCATCCAGGCCGCCGTTGCGGGGTTGGTGGCGATCATCCAGCTGAAGTTGAAGGGTGTGGCCACCAGCGCGATCACGCTCGCCACGGCCGACACGCTGACCGACAGCGCGGTGTTGCCGCGTCCCAGGTGGGTGATGACATTGCTGAGGCTGCCGCCCGGACAGGCCGCAACCAGGATCATCGCGGCTTCGACATTGGGCGGCAGGTCCAGCAGCAGCGTGGCAAGCCAGGTGGCGACCGGCAGCAGGATGAACTGCGGAATCAGCCCGCAGATCACCGCCCGGGGCGTCTGCGCGACACGTTTGAAGTCCTCCACACGCAGCTCGAGCGCGACCGAAAAAACCATGGTCGCCAGGACCAGCGTCAGGATCAGTTGTTGTGTTGTCATGTACTTTCCTTGCGCTTTGAGGGTAAACCGGACAAAGCTCCGTAAAATCAAGGGTTTTCGCGGGTTCAGGCCTGCCCTGTCTTTCTTTCCGGCCCTGCGTCGCCGCACACCCTACCTATGTTGACTTTTCAGCAAATCATCTTGAAGCTCCAGTCCTACTGGGACGCGCAGGGCTGCGCGCTTTTGCAGCCCTATGACATGGAAGTCGGCGCCGGGACTTCCCACACCGCGACCTTTCTGCGCGCGCTGGGCCCCGAACCCTGGAAAGCCGCCTATGTGCAGCCCAGCCGCCGGCCCAAGGACGGCCGTTATGGCGAGAACCCGAACCGCCTGCAGCACTACTACCAGTACCAGGTGGTGCTCAAGCCGGCGCCGGCCAACATCCTGGAGTTGTACCTCGGCTCGCTGGAGGCGCTGGGCTTCGACCTGAAGAAGAACGACATCCGCTTTGTCGAGGACGACTGGGAGAATCCGACCCTGGGCGCCTGGGGCCTGGGCTGGGAAGTCTGGCTCAACGGCATGGAGGTCACGCAGTTCACCTACTTCCAGCAGGTCGGCGGCATCGACTGCAAACCCATCACCGGCGAGATCACCTACGGGCTTGAGCGCCTGGCCATGTATCTGCAGGGCGTGGACAACGTCTACAACCTCCAGTGGACCGAGAACCTCAGTTATGGCGACGTGTACAAGCAGAACGAGGTCGAACAATCGACCTACAACTTCGAACACAGCGATGCCGACTTCCTGTTCACCGCCTTCACTGCGCATGAAAAACAGGCCAGACACCTGATCGAAGTGCAGCTGGCGCTGCCGGCCTATGAGCAGGTGCTCAAGGCCGCACACAGCTTCAACCTGCTGGACGCGCGCGGCGCGATCAGCGTGACCGAACGCGCCGCCTACATCGGGCGTATCCGCAACCTGGCCCGCGCCGTGGCGCAAAGTTATTACGAAAGCCGCGAGCGTCTGGGTTTCCCGATGGCGCCGCGCGAGTGGGTGCAACAGATGACGAAGAAGGCTGCATAAGACATGACAACGAAGAACCTTCTGGTCGAACTGTTTGTGGAAGAGCTGCCGCCCAAGGCGCTCAAAAAACTCGGAGAGGCCTTTGCCGGTGTGTTGTTCGAGCAGCTCAAGGCCCAGGGCCTGACCGCGGCCGACTCGGCCTTGACTTCCTTTGCCTCACCGCGCCGCCTGGGCGCGCATGTGACGGCGGTGGCTGCGCAGGGCGCCGACAAGGCGGTCTCGCAAAAACTGATGCCGGTGGCCGTCGGGCTGGATGCCTCGGGCAACGCCACGCCGGCCCTGCTCAAGAAGCTGCAGGCCCTGGGCGCTGACGCCTCGGCCGTGGCCGGGCTCAAACGTGCGCCCGACGGCAAGGCGGAGGCGCTGTTTTACGACAGCACCGTCCAGGGGGCAACGCTGGCCGAAGGCCTGCAAAAGGCGTTGCTCGAAGCCATTGCCAAATTGCCGATTCCCAAGGTCATGACCTACCAGCTGGCCGATGGCTGGAGCGACGTCAAGTTTGTGCGCCCCGCCCATGGCCTGGTCGCGCTGCACGGCAGCGAGGTGGTCGCCATCGAGGCGCTGGGCCTGAAGGCCGGCAACAGCACCCGCGGCCACCGCTTCGAAGCGGCGCTTGATCCCGTGGTGTTGAAAGACGCCGACAGTTATGCCGCGACCCTGAAAAAGGACGGCGCGGTGATCGCCGGTTTTGCCGAGCGCAGGGCCGAGATCGTCAGCCAGCTCGCAGCGGCTGCCGCCAAGGTCGGCGGCGGCGTCAAGGCCATCGACGACGACGCATTGCTCGACGAAGTCACGGCGCTGGTCGAGCGCCCGAATGTGCTGGTCTGCGAATTCGAGAAAGAATTCCTCGATGTGCCGCAGGAATGCCTGATCCTCACGATGAAGGCGAACCAGAAGTACTTCCCGCTGCTCGAGGCGTCCGGCAAGCTCAGCAACAAGTTCCTGGTGGTCAGCAACATCAGCCCGGCCGATGCCAGCGCGGTGGTCGGTGGCAACGAGCGTGTGGTGCGCCCGCGCCTGGCCGATGCCAAGTTCTTCTTCGACCAGGACCGCAAGAAAACCCTGGCCTCGCGCGTGGCGGGGCTGGACAAGGTGGTGTATCACAACAAGCTGGGCTCGCAGGGCGAGCGGGTTGAACGTGTGCGTGCCATTGCCAGGGCCATCGGCCAGCAACTGGGCGGCGACACGCTGGCGCAGCAGGCCGACCAGGCCGCACAACTGGCCAAGACCGACCTGGTGACCGACATGGTCGGCGAGTTCCCCGAGCTGCAGGGCATCATGGGCCGCTATTACGCGCTCAACGACGGGCTCAGCGCCGACGTGGCCGACGCGGTCGAAGACCACTACAAACCGCGTTTTGCCGGCGACGAACTGCCGCGCAACAAGGTGGGTGTGGTGGTGGCCCTGGCCGACAAGCTCGAAACCCTGATCGGCATGTTTGGCATCGGCAATTTGCCGACCGGCGACAAGGATCCGTTTGCGCTGCGCCGCCATGCCCTGGGCGTGGTGCGCATGCTGGTGGAAAAAGACCTGCGCATCGGCCTGGCCGCGCTGGCGGCGGCCGCCACGCCGGTGTTCGGCAGCAAAATCCAGGACGCTTCGGCGGCACTGGCCGATTTCATCTACGACCGTTTTGCCGGCTCCCTGCGCGAGCAGGGTTACAGCGCCCAGGAAGTCGATGCCGTGCTGGCGCTGCGCCCCGAGTACCTCGGCGACGTGGCCAAGCGCCTGGCCGCCGTTCGCACCTTCGCGGCCCTGCCCGAGGCGCCGGCGCTGGCCGCCGCCAACAAACGCATCAGCAACATCCTCAAGAAAACCGACGGTGTCGATGCCCATGTCAGCGAATTGCTGCTGCAGGAACCCGCCGAAAAAGCCCTGCATGCCGCGATGCAGCAGGTGGCACCGCAGGCCGGTGCCCAGTTCGAGGCCGGCGACTACGCCGCCTCGCTGCAGACCCTGGCTGCGTTGCGTGCGCCGGTCGATGCTTTTTTCGAAGGCGTGATGGTCAATGCCGAACAGGCCGACCTGCGGCTGAACCGCCTCGGCCTGCTCGCCACCCTGCACCAGGCCATGAACCGCGTGGCCGACCTGTCCCGTCTCGCGAGTTGAGCGGCGCACCATGATGGACGTCAAACTGGCATGGCGCGCGTGGAAGACACGGCACCGCGACCAGGTGTTCGAGCTGCGCGCGATCCGCGAGGCCCTGCGCCATGGCGGCGTGGCGCTGGACGTGGGCGCCAACAAGGGCAGCTACCTGTATTCGATGGGGCGCTGGGCCGGCGTTTCGCCGGTGGTGGCCTTCGAGCCGCAAAGCCGGCTGGCGGCTTACCTGAGGGGCGCCTGCCGGCGCTCCGGCCTGCACAACGTCACCATCGAAAACCTGGCGCTGTCGAATCAGCAGGGTGAACTCCAGCTGTTTGTGCCCGGCGACAGCCATTCTCCCGGTGCGTCGCTGGAGGCCAGCATTGCCGAGAAAACCGATTGCCACACGGAAACCGTCAAGGTCACCACGCTGGATGCCTATGCGGCAGAAAAATTGCATGCACCGGTGCGTGTGATCAAGATCGATGTCGAAGGCCATGAGATGGCGGTGCTGCAGGGCGCGCTGGCGCTGATCCGGCGCGACAAGCCGCTGCTGGTGGTGGAGTGCGAAGGTCGCCACCTGCCGGCCGGCAAAACCGTGCACGACTTCATCACGCTGGTGACATCGCTCGGTTACCGCGCCACACTCGCCATGCCCGGCATCGGTGAGCTGCCGGCGGCGCAGTTTCGCGAGGCGCTGCACCAGAAGCAGGCCGGTGAGCGTTTCTGGGACGCCAAGGATTACTACAACAACTTCATTTTCAGACCCCTTGCGGAGCCCGCATGAAACTTGTGATCCTCGACCGTGACGGCACCATCAACCGCGACAGCGACGACTTCGTCAAGACGCCGGACGAGTGGATGCCGCTGCCCGGTTCGCTGGAGGCCATCGCCCGCCTGACGCACGCGGGCTGGCATGTGGTGATTGCATCGAACCAGTCGGGGCTGGGCCGCGGCCTGTTCGACGTGGCCTCGCTGAACGCCATGCACGCCAAGATGCACAAGTTGCTGGCCGCGCTCGGCGGGCGCATCGACGCGGTGTTTTATTGCCCGCACAGCCCCGAAGAAAAGTGCAGCTGCCGCAAGCCGCTGCCCGGCCTGTTCGAGCAGATAGGCGCGCGTTTCGGTGTGCCGCTCAAGGGTGTGCCGACGGCCGGTGACTCGGTGCGCGATTTGCTCGCCGGCGCTGCCGCGGGCTGCGAGCCGCACCTGGTCTTGACCGGGAAGTCATCCGCCTGGGCGGCCGGTGGCCGGCCGGACGGCTTGCCGGAGGGCACACGGATACACGCCGACCTGGCCGCATTCGTCGAATTCCTGCTGAACCGCAGCGCCGCCATTCCGCTACAAAAACAATAGCTGTCAGCCCTTGCTTGGCAAGGGCTACAGGCCTGAAACACAGATCATTCACCCGGAACACCCATCATGCCCCTGATCCGCTCCATCCTGCATCTCCTGTGGATGACCGTCACGGTGATCCCCTGGGCCATTGCCGTGCTGATTTTTTCCATGTTCGGCACCAGCACCCAGATTTACTGGATGTGCGCGGGCTGGCTGCGCGTGGCCGTCAGCGGCGGCACCGTGATCCTCGGCATCAAGAACCGCGTGACCGGCATGGAAAACCTGCCGACCGGCGAAAAAAGCGCGGCCGTGTTGCTGCTCAAGCACCAGAGCACCTGGGAGACGTTCTCGATGCCGACGCTGATGCCGCATCCGCTGGCCTATGTGTTCAAGAAGGAGCTGCTTTACGTGCCGTTTTTCGGCTGGGCCATGGCCCGCATGGACATGATCCACATCGACCGCAGCCAGCGCGCGCAGGCTTTCAACAAGGTGGTCGAACAGGGCCGCCGGCTCATGAGCCAGGGCGTCTGGGTCATCATGTTTCCCGAGGGCACGCGCATAGAGCGCGGCCAGCAGGGCGTCTACAAGACCGGCGGCACGCGGCTGGCGATCGAGACCGGCGCGCCGGTGATCCCGATTGCCGTGACCTCGGCCAAGTGCTGGCCGCGCAAGGCCTTCATCAAGAAGCCCGGCATCGTCGACATCTCGATCGGCAAACCGATCAGCAGCGTGGGCCGCAAGCCCGAGGAACTGATGCAGGAAGTGCAGGCCTGGATAGAAGCCGAGATGCGCCGGCTGGATCCGGAGGCCTACCCGGAAACGGCCACCACCAGATTCTGAAGCCTGGGTTGGAGCGCTAGGGCCTGTTCGCACTATTTATGCAAGATGCGTTGCGAGTCAAAAAGGTCATGCGGGAGGCGCAAAACGCAGCCGGGCTGGCTAAACTGCCATGATGCAAAGGCTTCTCCAGTTCACGCTTGACCTGTTTGACAGCCTGCCGGCCCCGCCCGTCGCAACGCCGTCGCGCCGCGCCCGGAAAAAACAGGAAAATCGGCCTCCAGCCCTTGTCCCGCCTGCGCAGGCAGCTCCTGAAAAGATAGCAATCCTGACTCCCGAGGACCTGCGGCCGGCCCAGACCCTGCAGCAGGTGCTGGCGCCGGCGACCTACCGGCATCCGGCCGCCACGCGCGAAGCGCTGCTGGGCGACACCGTGGTGGCCTACCAGTTCCGGCGCGGCAAACGCCGCACCATCGGCTTTTCGGTGGGCGCCGAGGGGCTGGTGGTGAGCGCGCCCAAGTGGGTGCCGCTGTATGAAATCGACAAGGCGGTGCAGGAAAAAACCGGCTGGATTGTCGCCAAGCTGCAGGAAACCCGCGCCCGCCACGACCGGCTCGAAGCCGCCCGCATCGAGTGGCGCGACGGGACCACCCTGCCTGTGCTCGGCGAGACGGTGCGCTTGCAGATCGATGCGCGCCACGCCTTCAGCGGCGTGGGCGGCGAACTCCGGGCCACCCAGGCCGGCGACCCGGCTGCGCCGCAGAAAACCTTGTACATCGGCCTGGCGCACGACGCCAGCCCCGAGCAGATCCGGGACTCGGTGCAGGCCTGGCTGATGCGGCGCGCCAAACAGATTTTTACCGAACGGCTGGACCACTTTGCGCCGCATCTGGGCGTGCAATGGCGCAAACTCAGCCTGAGCAGCGCAGGCACCCGCTGGGGCAGTGCCAGCGCCGACGGCGCGATACGGCTGAACTGGCGGCTGATCCATTTCAGGCTGTCGGTGATCGACTATGTGGTGGTGCACGAACTGAGCCATTTGCGGGTGATGGACCACAGCCCGCGCTTCTGGGATACAGTGCGCGCCGTGGTGCCCGATTACGCCCAGTTGCGCAGCCAGTTGAAGGATGAAGCCGTGCCGAGATGGTGATATGGATCAAACAGGCGTTTGGATGACACGGGAACAATCCGGAAGGGCCAACAATGGCTGGACAAAGATGTTAACTCCTGTAACATGACAAAGTTGATAAAAATGACAAGAGACAAGCCAAAAGCCATCTCTGCAAAGGCGCTATGAACGACAACCCGATTCTTGTAGTTGAAGACAATCCAGACCATCTGGAGCTGACCGTGCTGACGCTGCAGGAGCAGGGTGCGGACACCGCCATCGTCACCGCGCGTGACGGCGCCGAAGCGCTCGACTACCTGTTTGGCCAGGGCGCGCATGCCGGGCGCGATACCCACAAGCAGCCGGCCTTCATCCTGCTGGACATGAAGCTTCCCAAGCTGTCGGGCCTGGACGTGCTGCGCAGCGTGCGCGCCAACCCGCTGACGGCGCTGGTGCCGGTGGTCATGCTGACCTCGTCGAGCGAGCAGTCCGACATCATTGCGTGCTACCAGAGCGGCGCCAATGGCTTTGTGCGCAAGCCGGTCGACTTCGGCGATTTCACTGAAAAACTCAGCCGCCTGCAGCACTACTGGCTGCGTGTCAACGAGTCCATCGCCACAGTGTGACCCGCGCCACCCGCCGGAGGCCCTGGCCGGCCTCACCTGCCGGGCTGCCCCGGCCTTCCTGATCACGTGACTTACAGTCGGGTGAATCAACACAGCTGAAAGCACCATGAAGGCCAGGATCAGTTTGCGCGCGCGTATCGTCATGCTGGTGGTCGTGGCGATCATTCCGCTGTTCGGCATGTCCATCATCAAGGCGCTGCACAATGCCGACGCCGAGCTGGCACGCGCCAAGGACGACCTGCGTTTCGCCGCATCGCTGGCCGCAGCCAGCCAGGAAAGCGTCGCCGACTCGGCCCGCCAGGTCATGACGCTCATCGCCTCCCTTCCGGATATTCAGGCCGCAAACGGCACCAATTGCGACCGCTATTTTTCCCGCCTGACGCAGCGGCTGCCGGAGTATGCCAATCTGGGCCTGATCGGGCTCGACGGCCAGACCCGCTGCCATACCCTGGGAAGCGGCAAGAAGGTTTACCTGGGTGACCGGGCCTACTTTCACGACGCCATCGAGCAGCGCCGTTTTGTGGTCGGCACCTATGTGGTGGGCCGGCTGGCGAACAAACCTGTGCTGACTTACGCCCAGCCGGTGATTGACGGCGCGGACCGCGTCACCGGCGTGGTGTTCGCCTCGTTTGACCTGTCCGAGATGGCCCGGCTGATCGGGGCCATCCAGTTGCCTTCGGGCGCGGCCCTGGGCGTGCAGGACCGCGAGGGTGCGCTGTTGGCGGGCAAGCCGAAACTTCCGATCAACGTCGGCGACAAGGTGCGCAGCCCGGTATTGCAGGAAGCCGTGAAAAGCCTGAGCACCGGTGTGCGCGAAGGCCCGGATGGCGCCGGGCATCAGCGCCTGTGGGCCTTCATGCCCAGCAGCCCCCATCCGGAGGCCGCGGTGTTTGTGTCTGTCAGCATGGACCGCGAAATGATCGTGGGTCCGGGTCATCGGCAGCTGTGGCTGGAACTCGCGGTGCTGGCGCTGGTGGCTTTCCTGGGCGGCTGGGTTGCCTGGATGATTGGCGGCCGCGCCATTGTCGGCCCTGCGCACCAGATTCTTTATGCGACGCGACAGCTCGAACAGGGGCGCCGTGGCGTTCGCATACCGCTCAAGCCCGGCGGCGCCCCCGGGGAATTCACCAGAATTGCGGCCAGTTTCAACCTGATGGCCGATTCGCTGGAGCAGCGCGAGCGGGATGTGGAAAACGAACTGGCGCGCAGCCGGCAGGCCTATGCCACGCTGGAGCTGACCGTCAACAGCATGCAGGAAGGCCTGATGGCGGTGGACACCGCCGGGCGCCTGCTGCTGATCAACGAAACGGCTTCGCGTCTGTTTGCCATCGATGACATGTCCATGGTGCTCTCGCCGCGCTGGCCGGAACGCCAGGGCCTGTTTGTGCCGGACACACAGGCCCTGTATGCGCACGACCAGCTGCCCCTGTACCTGGCGCTGCAGGGCGAAAGCGGCGGTCCCCTGCACATCCTCGTGCGCAATACGCAGGCGGCTGGCGGCCGCCTGATCAGCTGCAGCTACCGGCCCATGCGGGGTCCGGACAGCGTGGTCGGCGCGCTGATGGTTTTCAGCGACATCACCGATGTGGAGCGCCTGCAGCTCGAGCAGATGCGCAGCTACGATCAGTTGCGCGAGGTCCAGCGCAAACTGGTCAATGCGCAACGCCTCGGGCGTATCGGCAACTGGGAACTGGACCAGACCAGCGGGCGGCTCTGGTGGTCCGACGAGGTGTACGAACTGTATGGCCTGGCGCGCGAGCAGTTCGACGGTGATCCCGACACCGTGCTGGCCCTGATCCACCCGGATGACCGCGCTGAATACGCCCGTCTGCGCGAAGTGGCGATGCGGGACGATCTACCGCTGGACATCGAATACCGGATCATCACGCCGGCCGGACAGACCCGCTGGATTCACCAGATCGGCGAGTCGCACCGCGACGGCCAGGCCCCCGGCATCGTGCGCGCCGGCGTGGTGCAGGACGTCACCAGCCGGAAAACCGCGCAGCAGCTTGCCGCGCGCACCACGGAGATGCTCAAGCGCACCGGCGACATGGCCAGGATAGGCGGCTGGGAAGTGGTGCTCGAGGGCCTGCAGCCGGTCTGGTCGGAGCAGGTCTACCGCATTTACGAACTCGAGCCTGGCTCACCCCTGAGTGTGGAGGAGGCCATGGCCTGTTACGCGCCGCAGGCGCAGGTGGTGCTGCAGGCCGCGGCGCGGGCCGCGGCCGAACACGGCACCGCCTGGGACCTGGAATTGCCGCTGGTGACCCTGAAAGGGCGGCCCATCTGGGTCCGGACCCAGGGGCGGGCCTTGCTGCAGGACGGCCGGGTCACGCGGATTGTGGGTGCGCTGCAGGACATCACCGAGCAGCACGATTCGCAGGAGCAGTTGCGCCTGCTGGGGACCGCCATTGCCCGCCTGAATGACATCGTGATGATCACCGAGACCAGCCCGCTCGAGGAGCCCGGCCCGCGCATCGTGTTTGTCAACGATGCGTTTGAGCGCCGCACCGGCTACCGGCGGGAGGAGGTGCTGGGCCGCTCGCCGCGCTTCCTGCAGGGGCCCAACACCCAGCGTGCCGAGCTGGACCGCATCGGCGCCGCGATGCGGCAGATGCAGCCGGTGCGCGCCGAGCTGATCAACTACCGCAAGAATGGCGAGGAGTTCTGGCTGGACCTCGACATGGTTCCGATTGCCGACGGCACCGGCCAGTACACCCATTTCGTCGCCATCGAACGCGACATCACCAAACGCAAGCTCGCCGTGCAGGCGCTGATCAACAGCGAGCAGCGTTACGCCGCCCTGTTCGAATCCGCGCCCGTGGCGATGTGGATCGTCGACTTCGAAACGCTGGGCTTTCTGGCGGTCAACGAAGCCGCCCTCGCCAACTACGGCTACAGCCGGGAGGACTTCCTGCGCCTGACCGTTTCCGATATCCTGTCGCCCGCCGAGCGTGCCGAGCTGCAGCAACATATCGAAAAAAGCACTTCCGGCAAGGTCCATCGCTGGCAGCATGTGGACAGCCAGGGGCGGGAATTCCCGGTGGAGACCCTGTCGCGCGCCATCACCTACCTGGACAGGGCGGCGCGTTTTGTGGTGGCCGTCAATGTCGCCGCCCAGGTCAAGGCTGAAAACGAGGTGCAGGCCTACCTGTTCACCCTGCAGCGCGCCGCCGACGCGACCCAGGCCATCACCGCTCACCGCACCCTGGAAGCCACCATGCAGGAAACGGTGGACCAGGTGCGCGCCGTGGTGGGCGCGCACCAGGCGGTGGTGAGCCTGACGGCCCGCGGCGAGTCCGTGCCGGCGATCAACGCGGTGTCCTTTTCCGAGCACTACGCCAACTGCCGCGACTTTGTGCGGCAGGCCCACGGCTGCGGTATCTCGCAGACGGTTTGCCGGACCAACAGCCCGATGCGGCTGACCCAGGCCGAACTGGAGGCGCAAGCAGGCTGGCAACCCGTCCCGGCCGGTCACGACGGCCCGCCGCCCATGCGCGGCTGGCTGGCCGTGCCCCTGACCGGGCGCCACGGCGAAAATGTCGGGCTGCTGCAGCTGACCGACAAATACGAGGGCGAGTTCAGCTTGCAGGACCAGTATGTGGCGGTCGAACTGGCCCAGCTGGCTTCCATCGCGATGGAAAATGCCCGGCTGTTCGAGCAGGTGCACCAGCTCAACCTCGGGCTGGAGCAAAAAGTCGCCGAACGCACCGCCGCGCTGGAACGCCAGGAAGCCCTGTTCCGCACGCTGGCCGAACAGGCCCCGCAGGTCATCTGGAATGCCGAGCCCGGCGGCCGCGTGAGTTATGCCAACCGCAAATGGTATGAGCTGATGGGCGGCACCCCGGCCGACTGGATGGGGCACAAGTGGCTGGGCGCCGTGCACCCCGACGACCTGTCCGACATGCTGGCCAACTGGCAGGCCGCGCGCGAAACCCTGACGCCCTACACCGGCCTGCGCCGCATGCTGGCCAGCGATGGCACCTACCATGTGATGTCCTACCGCGCGTCCCCGGTGCTCGATGACGACGGCCAGGTGCTGTTCTGGGTCGGCATCGATGCCGACGTGACCGAGATCAAGGCCATCGAGGCGGCGCTGCGGCTGTCGAACCAGGAGCTCGAGGCCTTTTCCTATTCGGTGTCGCATGACCTGCGCTCGCCCCTGAACACCATCGACGGCTTCAGCCGCCTGCTGGCCAAGCAGCTCGATCAGGGCTCCTCCAGCGACAAGGTGCAGCACTACCTGTCACGCATCCAGGCAGGGGTGGCGCAAATGGGCCGCCTGATCGAGGACCTGCTGTCCCTGGCGCAGGTCTCGCGCATGCAGTTGCGCCACGAGACCGTGGACCTCAGCGCGATTGCGCGCGATATCGCGGACGACTGCCGCGGCCGAGACCCCTCGCGTGTGGCCGATATCCACATAGCCGACGGGCTGCGCGTGCTCGGCGACGGCCGTCTGGTCCGCGTGGTGATGGAAAACCTCATGGGCAACGCCTGGAAGTTCACCTCGCAGCGGCCGCACACGGTGATCAGCGTCGGCCAGACCAGGGTCGAGGGTGGCGTCACGGCGTTTTTTGTGCGCGACAACGGCGCCGGTTTTGACATGGCCTATGCCGACAAGCTGTTCAACACCTTCCAGCGCCTGCATGCGGTCAGCGAGTTCCCCGGCACCGGCGTGGGTCTGGCGACCGTGAGCCGCGTGATCGGGCGCCACCGCGGCCAGGTCTGGGCCGAGTCCGAACCGGACAAGGGTGCGACCTTCTTTTTCACCCTGCCTGGAGCGCCCCCCGCCTGAGCGATGCGGCGCCTGGCTCCCGTTTCATCCAGGCGCGCTACGTTTTTAATAGCTGAAAATCTTGACTGGACAAGGGCTGGCGGCTTGTGGGGCAATAATCGGGGCCGGCATTCGGTATGGAAATGGTCAAATTGATAGGATAATCAATCACATTGATTAAATTCAATAAATCTATTAAATTGCAATTTCTTTCCTATTTGGGTCTTATTCATGCCGCGCGAACCCCAGACTTTTGAAAGTGCCATCACCAGCACCGATTTTTCCAGCGATGACTATTGCGGCACCACCTATGCCGCAAAACTGCTGGGCCTGTCCGTGGCCACGGTGCAGTCCCTGGTTGAAAAGGGAGAAATCGAAGCCTGGAAAACCCTGGGCGGCCACCGGCGCCTGTCCTTGCGCGCCATCAACGCCTACCTGCAGAAAAACAGTCCGCAACTGGCGCCGGCCGACCCCGACCCGCGCAGCCGCCTGAGCGTGCTGGTGGTGGAGGACGACGAGGACGCGCGCGAGCTTTACAAGGCCCAGTTCGACGAGTGGAACATGGCGGTGGACTGCAGTTTCATGCCGTCGGCGCTGGAGGCGCTGATGGACATTGCCACCATGCGACCCAACCTGCTGATCACCGACCTGAACATGCCCGGTGTGGACGGCATGGAGATGCTGCGCGCGCTCAAGCGCAACCAGCAGCTCGCGGCCATGCAGATCCTGGTAATCAGCGGCCTGCCCCGGGAAGCCGTGGCCGAGCGCGGCGGCCTGCCGCCCAATTCGCATTACCTGGAAAAACCGATCAACTTCGACTGGCTCCACGGGTATGTCACCGCCCTGCTGGTGGCCAACCGCAAATGGCGTTGACGCGCTAAGCCCGACGGGCGCCTGAAGAAAAGCCGCGACCGTGCAGTCTCCACTGGCCGTGTTCCGCGCTTGCCTGCAAGCCCTGCGGCCAGGACGGCAACCACCGGGCTGGGGTGACACACAGGCCGCCGGCAGCGAAGCAGCCGACGCCGGGGGCCTGCAGGCCGGTCTGGAACTGGCGTCCCAGGGCATCCTGCTGCTGGATGCCGGCTGGCGCATCGTGGCGATCAACAGCCAGGCCCAGGCCCAACTGCATGCGCCGGGCGCCGGCCTGTCGGGCATGGAGTTCTGGGACGCCCTGGCGGACGATGTCGCGGAGGCGCACCGCGGCCCCTGCGAGCAGGCCCTGGAAGAGGGCTCGGCCCAGGTGTTTGTTGTCCATGACGCGTTTGAGGACCGGTGGACCGAGTACAGCCTGCGGCGCCACGCCAACGGGGCGGTGGTCAACCTGCGGGATGTCAGCGACACCCGCCAGGCCCTGTTGCTGCTGCAGGGCAGCGAGCTCTGCAACCAGAGCCTGTTTGAAGGCAACACCCAGGCCATGTGGCTGTTCGATGCCGAGACCCGGCGTGTGCTGGCGATCAACAAGCAGGCGTCCGTGTTCTACGGCCTGCCGGGCGACGCGGCAAGGATGCCGCAGGCAGAAGCGTTTTTCCCCGATGGCGAAGCGGCGGTGTGGCTGGACAGCCTGCCGGGCGGTGATTTCCAGCAGCAAATGCGCGTCTGCACGCAACGCCGGGCGAACGGCGAGCAGGTGCTGGTGGAACTGGCCTGCAGCAAGGTGTTGTGGTTTGAGCGGCCCGCCGTGCTGGTCAGCGTGGTCGACGTGGGTGCGCGGCATTTTGCCGACCAGCAGCTGCAGCTGCTCAATGAAACGCTGGAACAGCGCCTCGCCGATCAGGCGGCAGAACTCCAGCGCAGCCGCCAGGAAATCGCCACCTTCACCCATGCGATGTCGGACGACCTCAAGGCGCAGCTGCATGTGGTCAGCGGTTTTGCCACCACCCTGGCCGAGCGGTATTCGGCGGCACTCGATGAGCAGGGCCGGCACTACCTGTCGCGCATTCGGGCCAGCGCCCACCAGCTGGCCAGACTGTTCGACGATTTGCGCACGCTGGCCCATCTGCCGGCGGTGGCGATCAGCCCGGAACCGGTGGACCTGGCGCCGCTGTGCCTGCGGCTGATCGATGACTGGCGCAAGCGGGAGCCGCAGCGCGAGCTGGTGCTCGAGATCCCGCCGGCCTTGCCGGTGTTTGGCGACAGGAGCCTGCTGCTGACGGCCATGACCTGCCTGCTGGACAACGCCTGGAAGTTCACCGCCAAGAAGCCGCAGGGCTGGATCCAGATCGCCTTGCTGCCGGGCGCCTCCGCGCGCGACAGCGTGCTGGTGGTGGCGGACAACGGGGCCGGTTTCGACGCGGCTTATGCCGACAAGCTGTTCACCGCCTTTGAGCGCCTGCATTCGTCGGCGGATTTTCCGGGTGGCGGCCTGGGCCTGGCCATCGTCAAGGGCGTGGCAGCTCGCCACGGGGGTGCGGTCTGGGCCAGCACAGCAGACAACGGCGGGGCCAGTTTTTTCATGGCGCTGCCCTCGCCCGACGCCGACCCACCCCTGCCACCCCCCTGAATCGCCCCGGCGGCGCTGCTGGGCCGGCAGCAGGTCGCGGTCACCAGCAAACCCTGAGTGCCGCAGGTGCTGGCAGGATCCCTGGCGCCCGCGCTTCGTCGGCCTTTGTGTTGCCAGGGACGACAAATGCATTCGAGATCCTGCAATAATGCGGCTTGTCCCCCTTTGCCAGTGATCTGATTGCAGGCCTTCTCCTTGCTGGAGAGTCAGTAATGTGATTGCGGGCCGTCCCCTTCTTGGATCCCTGTGATGCGTGACTCAACGTCCCTCGAAAGCGCCCTTGCGGCCCAAGACTTTTCAAGCCGGGACTACTGCGGTACGAGTTACGCCGCCAAACTGTTGGGCGTCTCCGTCGCCACCGTCCAGTCCATGGTGGAAAGGGGCGAAATTGAGGCCTGGAAGACCCTGGGCGGGCACCGTCGGCTGTCCCTGAAAGCTATCAACAACTATCTGAGCAAGGGCAGTCCACCGCCAGTGGTGGCCGCCCGGCCTGACCCGAGGCTTCGTCTGAACATCATGGTGGTGGAGGACGAAGAAGCCATCCGCGAGCTCTACCAGGCGCATTTTGACGAATGGGACATGGCGACGGACTGTACCTACATGCCCTCTGCCATGGATGCCCTGATGGACATCACCAGCATGCGGCCGGACTTGCTGATCACCGACCTGAACATGCCTGGCGTGGACGGCATCGAGATGCTCCACGTCATCAAGCGCAGCCCCCACCTGGTGTCCATGCAGGTTTTGGTGATCAGCGGCTTGCCCGAAGAAGCCATCCAGGCGCGGGGCGGCCTTCCCGGGGACGCACACTTCCATCGGAAGCCGATCAACTTTGACTGGCTGCGTGGCTACGTCACGGCGCTGGAAAGTGCCAATCGAAAGTGGCGCTGAGGGACTGCCCCTCCCGGTCAGGCGGCCCGGAAACGGTAGACGCCATCGTTGCCCTGCAGCCGCTGCAATTTACCTTCGAACCACAGGGTGTGCAGGTGGGCTACCGCCTCTCCCAGGGCAAAGGTGGTCTGGTGCAGGTCCAGCGGGCGCTTGAACATCACCGGCAGGATGTCGGCGCCGCTGCAGGGGCCGGCGCTGCAGGCGGCCATCACTTCGGCCAGCCGGTCCTGGTGGTGCGCATGCAGCTGGGCAATGCGCGTGTGAAGGCCGCGGAAGGGCTTGCCGTGTGAGGGCAGCACCAGCGTGTCCGGGTCCAGCGCCCGGAACTTGTTGATGGACTGCAGAAACAGCGCCAGCGGGTCGGACTCGGGCTCCACGTCGTAAACGCTGACATTGGTCGAGATGCGCGGCAGAATCATGTCGCCGCTGATCAGAAGCCGCTCCTGCGGACAGGACAGGGCGATGTGTTCCGGCGCGTGGCCGTAGCCGCTGATGCAGGTCCAGTCGCGCCCGCCGATGCGGATCAGCTGCCCGTCCATCATGCGGTGAAAGCTGGCCGGAACGGCCGGCACCAGCCCGGGGTAATAGTTGCTGCGGCCGCGGATCTGCGCCAGGTAGTCCGGATTGGCCAGGCCGTGCGAGGCAAAAAAGTCCGCCGACTTTTCCCCGCCAAAACCGGTGCTGCCGCTGATGCTGAGGCTGGCCGTGTTGTAGTCGGTCGCGCTGATCCACAGCGGTGCCTTCCAGCGCTCGCACAGCCAGTGCGCCAGGCCGATGTGGTCGGGGTGCATGTGGGTAACGATGACGCGCAGGATGGGCAGGCCTTCCAGTTCACCTGCGAAAATCTGTTCCCATTGGGCCCTGGCCTCGTCGCGGCTGACGCAGCAGTCGACCACGGTCCAGCCCTTGTGTCCGTCGAGCTCGTCGCGCAGCAGCCACAGGTTGATGTGGTCCAGCGCAAACGGCAGGCCCATGCGTATCCATTTGACGCCGGGCGCCACGTCCAGCGTGCCGCCGGCGGCCGGCAGGGCATCGCCCAGCGGGTAGGAGAGTTCGGCTTCCTGTGCATTCATCTTGTAAGATCGCCTGTCGGTTGACGTTTACGTTAACGTAAACTAGAGCCATTACACCTGATTTCCTGTCACCCGGGTTTCACACACATGGCAAGCACCACGTATTCCATCAGCGACCTGGCCAGGGAGTTCGACCTGACCACGCGTGCGATCCGCTTTTACGAGGACATGGGCCTGCTGCAGCCGCAGCGCGAGGGCCCGGGCGGGCGCAGCCGCGTCTACAGCGCGCGCGACCGGACCCGGCTCAAGCTGACCCTGCGCGCCAAGCGCCTCGGCCTGAGCCTGACCGAGGCGCGGGAAATCATCGACACCTACGACAGCCCGCGCGATACCGGCCCGCAGCTGACCAAGTTCCTGGCCGTGCTGGCGCAGCACCGCAAACAGCTCGAGGAGCAGATGGCCGACCTGCAGGCCAACCTGGAAGAGGTCAAGCTGCACGAGAAGGAGGCCCGCGCGCTGCTGGCCAAAACCGGCAAAGCCGCACCCGCCCCCAAAACCCGGAAATGATCGCCATGCCAGCCCCTGAATTCAAACCCAAGGACGATGCTTATGCAGACCGGGTGCGTGCCAGTTTTGCGCTGCAGGGCGCGATGGGCACGCTGGGCGCGTCGCTCGCGGACATCGCGCCCGGCCGCGTCGTGATCGAGCTGCCCTGGGCTGCGGGCCTGAGCCAGCAGCACGGCTTTTTGCATGCCGGCATGGTGGCCACGGCGCTGGACTCGGCCTGCGGTTATGCCGGCTTCACGCTGATGCCGGAAGGCGCCGGCGTGCTGACCGTCGAATTCAAGATCAACCTGCTGGCGCCTGCCAAAGGCCGGCGCTTTCGCATGGTTGGCCAGGTCGTCAAGCCCGGCCGCACCATCACCGTGACCGAAGGCCGGGCCTACGCCATCGATGGCGACAGCGAGAAGCTGATCGCCACCCTGGGCGCCACGCTGATGACCATCACCGGACGCGACGACGTCAGGAACTGAACCCAAGGAGACCCCATGAACAACCTGCCCGGACTCAACTTCCAGCTCGGTGAAGACATCGATGCACTGCGCGACGCGGTGCGCGAATTTGCGCAGGCCGAAATCGCGCCGCGCGCTGCCGACATCGACCGCAACGACCAGTTTCCGATGGACCTCTGGCAGAAGATGGGCAGCCTTGGCGTGCTGGGCATCACTGTCGGCGAGCAGTACGGTGGCGCCAACATGGGTTACCTCGCGCACATGATCGCGATGGAGGAAATCTCCCGCGCCTCGGCCTCGGTCGGCCTGAGTTACGGCGCGCACAGCAACCTCTGCGTGAACCAGATCAAGCGCAACGGCACCGATGAACAACGCGCGAAATACCTGCCCAAGCTGATCAGCGGCGAACATGTGGGCGCGCTCGCCATGAGCGAGCCGGGCGCCGGCAGCGACGTGATCAGCATGAAACTCAAGGCCGAGGACAAGGGCGGGTATTACCTGCTCAACGGCAGCAAGATGTGGATCACCAACGGCCCGGATGCCGACACACTGGTGGTGTATGCCAAGACCGAGCCCGAGCTCGGCGCGCGCGGCGTCACTGCCTTCCTGATCGAAAAAGGCATGAAGGGTTTTTCGGTCGCGCAAAAGCTCGACAAGCTGGGCATGCGTGGCTCGCACACCGGCGAGCTGGTGTTCAGCAACGTCGAGGTGCCGGTGCAGAACATCCTGGGCGGTCTCAACAGCGGCGCCAGGGTGCTGATGAGCGGCCTGGACTACGAACGCGCGGTGCTGACCGGCGGGCCGCTGGGCATCATGCAGTCCGTCATGGACAACGTGATCCCCTACATCCACGACCGCAAGCAGTTCGGCACCAGCATTGGCGAGTTCCAGCTGATCCAGGGCAAGGTCGCCGACATGTACACCGTGCTGCAGGCCGGCCGCTCCTTTGCCTACACCGTCGCCAAAAACCTCGACATGCTGGGCACCGAACACGTGCGCCAGGTGCGCAAGGACTGCGCCTCGGTGATTCTCTGGTGCGCGGAAAAAGCCACCTGGATGGCCGGCGAGGGCGTGCAGATCTACGGCGGCAACGGCTATATCAACGACTACCCGCTGGGACGGCTCTGGCGCGACGCCAAGCTGTACGAGATTGGCGCGGGCACCAGCGAGATCCGCCGCATGCTGATCGGCCGTGAACTCTTCGCGGAGACCATGTAACTTTCCGATCTTGTCATGGCGGGCTGGACCCGCCCTCCAGGTTCATGAACCAGGGATGGATGCCCCCGGATCAAGTCCGGGGCAAGCTCCTCAGAATCCAGCCAAAGCAGGGGAAAATAGCAGCATGACTTCTTCCATCACCGATCTTTTCAGCCACAACCGCACCTGGGCCGGGCAAATGGAGCGCGAGCGCCCCGGCTTTTTCACCAGCCTGGTCAAGCAGCAAAAGCCCAAATACATGTGGATAGGCTGCTCGGACAGCCGCGTGCCGGCCAACCAGATCACCGGCCTGGAGCCGGGCGAGGTGTTTGTGCACCGCAACGTCGCCAACATCGTGGTGCACTCCGACCTCAATGCGCTGTCGGCGATCCAGTTCGCGGTCGACATGCTCAAGGTCGAACACATCATGGTGGTCGGGCACTACGGCTGTGGCGGCGTGCAGGCCGCGCTCGACGGCGCGCGCATCGGCCTGGCCGACAACTGGATACGCCACATCCAGGACGTGCGGCACCGGCACCGCCAGTTGCTTGACAGCCTGCCGGACGCGGTGCGCGCCAACGCGCTGTGCGACCTCAATGTGATCGAGCAGGTGGTCAACGTCTGCGTCAGCACCGTCATGGTCGATGCCTGGGCCAAGGGCCAGAAGGTCAGCATCCACGGCTGGGCCTTCGGCGTGCACGACGGCCTGTTGCAGGACCTGAAGATGACGATTTCCGGCCCTGCCGAGCTCGACGACCTGTACCGCGCGGCGGTGGAACGTGTCTGGGATACACGCCGCGTACCGTAGGAACCATGTTTCCGCAGCGCCTCGACTCGCCGCTTGCCTACGACATCGCCAAGGCGATGATGGACGGCTTCAACCGGCATTACCAGCTGTTCCGCAGCGAGTCGGCGCGCGCCAAACACCGTTTTGAAACCGCCGACTGGCACGGCCAGCAGCGCGCCCAGCGCGAACGCATCGAGTTTTACGACCTGCGCGTGCGCGAGGCCTCGATGCGGCTGGAGCGCGAGTTCAAGGCTGGCGAGTTGCCCATGGATGTCTGGCAGCAGATCAAGCTGCATTACATCGGGCTGCTGGTCAATCACCACCAGCCCGAGCTGGCCGAGACCTTTTTCAATTCGGTGACCACCAAGATCCTGCACCGCAGCTACTTCCAGAACGATTTCATTTTTGTGCGGCCGGCGGTCAGCACCGAGTACATCGAAAACGACGAGCCCGCGGCGCAGCCGACCTACCGCGCCTACTACCCGCAGCGTGACACCCTGCAGCAAAGCCTGGTCGCCATGGTCAGGGACTTCGACCTGCGGCTGGAGTTCGAGGACCTGGAGCGCGACGTGGCGCATGTGGTGGAGGAGCTCAGCGCGCGCATCGGCGAGGTCAAGCTGCGCGCCAATTTCCAGATCCAGGTGTTGTCCAGCCTGTTTTTCCGCAACAAGGGCGCTTACATCGTCGGCAAGCTGATCAACGGCTTCAACGAGTTGCCGTTTGCGCTGCCCTTGCTGCACAGCCAGCCGCCCGACGACGACGCACCCCAGGCGGCCACCGAAGGCATCTTCGGCCGGTCCACACCCGGCAAGCTGGTGATAGACGCCATGCTGGTCGGCGAGGACGACCTGCTGATCCTGTTCAGTTTTGCGCGCGCCTACTTCATGGTGGACATCGGCATTCCCTCGGCCTATGTGCAGTTTTTGCGCAGCATGATGCCGCGCATGCCGCGCGCCGAAATCTACAACGCGCTGGGCCTGGCCAAGCAGGGCAAGACCCTGTTTTACCGCGACTTCCTGTACCACCTGCGCCACTCGACCGACCGCTTCCGCATCGCGCCCGGCATCAAGGGCATGGTCATGCTGGTGTTCGACCTGCCGTCCTTTCCCTATGTGTTCAAGGTCATCAAGGACTTCTACCCGCCGCCCAAGGACACCACGCGCGAGCAGATCAAGGGCAAGTACCTGCTGGTCAAGCAGCACGACCGCGTCGGCCGCATGGCCGACACGCAGGAATACAGCGAGGTCGCCTTTCCGCGCGCCCGTTTCGACGACAGCCTGATCGCCGAGATTGAAAAGTTCGCGCCCAGCCAGCTCGAGATCAGCGACCGCGACGGTGACGGCCAGCAGGAAGTCATCATCAAACACGTCTATATCGAGCGCCGCATGATCCCGCTCAACATCTACCTGCAGGAGGCGCTTGACAGCGGTGCCGACGAGCCGCTTGCCAGGGGCCAGATCGAACGCGCGGTGGTCGAGTACGGCAACGCCATCAAGGACATGGTCGCGGCCAACATCTTCCCCGGCGACATGTTGTTCAAGAACTTCGGCATCACGCGCCACGGCAAGGTGGTGTTCTACGACTACGACGAGATCGAATACATCACCGACTGCAACTTCCGCAAGGTGCCGCAACCGCGCAACGAGGAGGAAGAAATGAGCGGCGAACCCTGGTATTCGGTCGGGCCGCACGACGTGTTCCCCGAGACCTTTGCCCCGTTCCTGCTGGGCAATGCTGCGGTGCGCGAGGTCTTCATGAAACACCATGCCGACCTGCTGGACGCCGCTTTCTGGCAAAGCCACAAGGAGCGCATCGCCGCCGGCCATGTCTACGATGTGTTTCCCTACGAGCAGGAGCGCCGCTTCGTGCGCAAGTACCCGGCGCCGCAAGCCGGCTTGCTCACCCCGTCCATCCATTGATCCCTTCACTTTCACCATCTTCAAAGGAGAAAACCATGTCCACATCCACCCCCGATTCCATCGTCATCCTCGGCGCGGCCCGCACCCCCATGGGCGGCTTCCAGGGTGATTTTTCCAGCCTGTCGGCGCACGACCTCGGCGGCGCGGCCATCAAGGCCGCGATCGAACGTTCCGGCATCGCGCCCGAAAAAGTCGATGAAGTGCTGTTCGGCAACTGCCTGATGGCCGGCCAGGGCCAGGCGCCGGCGCGCCAGGCCGGTTTCAAGGGCGGCCTGCCCGCCAGCACCGGCGCGGTCACGCTGTCCAAGATGTGCGGCTCCGGCATGGAAGCAACCATGCTCGCGCACGACCAGTTGCTGGTCGGCAGCCGCGACGTGATGGTGGCCGGTGGCATGGAAAGCATGACCAATGCGCCGCATTTGCTGCTCAAGGGCCGCAGCGGCATCCGCATCGGCCACGACCGCATCTTCGACCACATGATGCTGGATGGCCTGGAAGACGCGTACGAACCCGGCCGCGCCATGGGCACCTTCGGCGAGCAGTGCGCCGAGAAGTACCAGTTCACGCGCGAGGCGCAGGACGCCTTCGCCACCACCAGCGTGAACCGCGCCAAGGCCGCCACCGAGTCCGGCGCCTTCAAGGCCGAGATCACGCCCGTCACCGTCAAGGGCCGCAGCGGCGACACCGTGATTGCGATTGATGAAGGCCCGGGCAAGGTCAAGCTCGACAAGATCCCCACGCTCAAACCGGCGTTCAAGAAGGACGGCACCATCACCGCCGCCTCGAGCTCGTCCATCAACGACGGCGCCGCCGCGCTGGTGCTGGCGCGCGCATCGACCGCGAAAGAGCTGGGCGCCAAACCCATTGCGCGCATCGTCGGCCACGCCACCTTTGCGCAGGCGCCCGAGTGGTTCACCACCGCGCCGGTGGGCGCCGTCAACAAGCTGCTCAAGAAGATCGGCTGGAGCGTCAAGGACGTGGACCTGTGGGAAGTCAACGAGGCTTTTGCCGTGGTGCCCATGGCCGCGATGAAGGAGCTGGGCATCAGCCACGACATCGTCAATGTCAACGGCGGCGCCTGCGCGCTGGGCCACCCGATTGGCGCGAGCGGCGCGCGCATCATCGTCACGCTGATCCATGCGCTGCAGGCTCGCGGCCTCAAGACGGGCGTGGCGACACTGTGTATCGGTGGTGGTGAAGGCACCGCACTGGCACTCGAGTTGCTATAAAAACAGTAGCTGCAAGCCCATGCCGGCCATGGGCTGGCAGCTGATTTGACACCTGAGCTGGCATGACCACAGTTCTCGTTATCGGCGCCTCAAGGGGCATCGGGCTGGAGTTTGTCCGGCAATACCGGCAGGCTGGTGCGCGCGTGATCGCCACCGCGCGCGACGCAGCGGGACTGGAACGCCTGGAGGCGCTGGGCGCGCAGGCGCTCAGGCTGGATGTGGACGAGGTGTCCAGCGTCAGCGGCCTGGCCTGGCAACTCGATGGCGAACCAATCGACGTCGCGCTGTATGTCGCCGGTGTCATGGCAGGCGGCAACGCGGGCGACCCACCGGCTGCCGACGTGTTCGATCAGGTGATGCGCACCAACGTGCTGGCACCCATGCGCGTGCTGCCGCAGCTGGCGGACCTGCTGGCGCCTGACGCCCGCCTGGTGGTCCTGTCGTCCCGCATGGGGTCCCTGGCGCTGCGCACCAATGGCGACAGCTGGCTGTACCGCGCCTCCAAATCCGCCCTCAACTCCGTCGTCAAGGACATCTCGTTTGGCTTGCAGGGCAAAGCCATCTGCGTCGCGATGCACCCCGGTTGGGTCAAGACCGACATGGGTGGCGCCGGTGCCGATCTGGATGTCACGCAAAGCGTGTCGGACATGCGCAGCACCGTGGCCGGCCTGCGCGCCGAACACAACGGCACTTTCATCAACCACGACGGCCAGGCGTTGGCCTGGTAGAACCTCAAATGCTGCTCACACAAGACCAGGAAATGATCCGCGACGCGGTGCGCGACTTCGCGCAGGCCGAACTCTGGCCGAATGCCGCGGCCTGGGACCGGGATCGCCACTTTCCAAAGGAGGCGCACCAGGGCCTGGCCGCACTCGGCGCCTACGGCATCTGTGTGCCTGAAGAATTTGGCGGCGCGAATCTCGACTACCTGACGCTGGCGCTGGTGCTGGAAGAAATCGCCGCCGGCGACGGCGGTACCAGCACTGCGATCAGTGTCACGAACTGCCCGGTCAACGCCATCCTCTTGCGTTATGGCAACGCCCAGCAGAAAAAGCAGTGGCTCACCCCGCTGGCGCAGGGCGAGATGCTGGGCGTGTTCTGCCTGACCGAGCCGCATGTGGGAAGCGATGCCTCGGGCTTGCGCACCACCGCTGTCAAAGACGGTGACGGCTACGTCATCAACGGCGTCAAGCAATTCATCACCAGCGGCAAGAACGGCCAGCTCGCCATCGTGATTGCGGTCACCGACAAGGGCGCCGGCAAAAAAGGCATGAGCGCCTTTCTGGTGCCCACCGACACGCCGGGTTATGTGGTGGCGCGGCTGGAGGACAAGCTGGGCCAGCATTCCAGCGACACCGCACAGATCAACTTCGACAACTGCCGGATTCCTGCGGAGAACCTGATTGGCGCCGAAGGCGAGGGTTACCGCATCGCTCTGGGCGCGCTCGAGGGCGGGCGCATCGGCATCGCCGCGCAAAGTGTGGGCATGGCGCGCAGCGCTTTTGAATTTGCGCTGGCCTATGCGAAGGAGCGGCAAAGCTTCGGCACCGCCATCTTCAACCACCAGGCGGTCGGTTTCCGGCTGGCCGATTGCGCGACCTGGCTCGAGGCGGCGCGGCAACTGATCTGGCACGCCGCCAGCCTGCGCGATGCGGGCCAGCCCTGCCTCAAGGAAGCGGCCATGGCCAAGCTGTTTGCCAGCGAGATCGCCGAAAAAGTCTGCAGCGCCGCGATCCAGACCCTGGGCGGCTACGGCTATGTCAACGACTTCCCGGTGGAGCGGATTTACCGCGACGTGCGCGTCTGCCAGATTTATGAAGGCACGTCCGACGTGCAGAAGATCATCATCCAGAGAAACCTCTAGGGCTTGTCATTGCGGACTCGATCCGCAATCCATGCATCCTGCCGCGTCTAGGCCGTCAGCGCGGCAGCCGCAGTACGCGCCTGCATCTGCGGAAACAGCAGATAGCCGGACTCCGCATCGCCGTCGCGGGCCGTGTTGCTCAGGCTGGCGCGTATCGCGCTGTCGTCCAGGCCCGGTTGTGTGCTGTGCGCATGGGCCACGATCTGCAGCGCCAGCGCATCGAGCTGCGCGAGATTGAGCCGCAGGCGCTCAGTGAATTGTGCGTCGTCCAGCGTGTCGGTGAGGCTGCGGTTGAGTTCGGCAAACCACGGCATGGTGGACTGGTCCAGCATGCGTGTGGTGTCCGGCAGGCGGCCGCCCGCGTCCCAGTTGCGCATGAAATCCTGCATCGCCACATTGAGTTTCTGCACCGCCTCCAGCGGCTTCAGCAGCCGGCCCATGGCGCTGATGTCAACCAGCTTGTTCTGGTAGTACAACTGGCACATCACGCCCCAGTAATAGGTGTAGTCCCACAACACCTTGATCGGCATGACCTCGGCATTGCCGAAGATCGCGTACTGGCCGGTGTACATGGGCAACATGTTGCGGTACAGCGAGAAGTAGACCGACTGGTAGATGTCGGCATACATGGCGACCGGCCGGCCGGCGATGTCCTGCGCCACCAGTTCGGTGATGAAGCTGTTGGAGATCGCGATGAAGTCGCTGCCCGGTGAATAAAACGGATCCAGGAACAGGCCCGCTTCGCCGGTCAGCGCCCAGCGGCCCTGGCCGTCCCAGACCTGCTTGCAGCCGTAGGAAAAATTCTTGAAGAAGGCGAAGTCCTGCAACTGCTCACGCCGGCCGTCGAGCTCGGCAAACAACTGCGGCTGGTGGATGGCAAACCAGTCCATGGCCTTGTCAAAGCTGTTCATGCTCTCGATGGGATGCGTGACGGCGTCGCAGACGATGCCGACCGAGTGCGAGCCCGAGGCCAGCGGGATCAGCCAGGTCCAGTAGCCGTCGCCGCACAGGTGGTTGGTGGACAGCCAGCGCTTGGGCGGGTCACAGCGGGTCAGCCAGTTTCCGTCGCCCGACCAGTCGTCCACATCGACCTTGCCGGCCATGCGAAACCAGACCGCGTTGGCATGGTGATCGTTGGCCTCGGCCAGCCCGAGTTTGCGCTTGAGCAGGCCGGCGCGGCCGCTGGCGTCCACCAGCCAGCGCGCCTGCAGTTCGTGTTCGGCCCCGCCAACCGCGTAGCGCACCTGGTGCAGGCTGTCCGGCAGCGTCGCATCGGCCAGCTGCACGGTCTTGACCATGGCGCCGTCTTCAAAACGGATGCCACGCGCCAGCGCGAGACGGCCCAGCTCGTTCTCGAAAATGCCGCGGTCCAGTTGGTAGGTCGGCGTGGGAAGAAAGGTGCTGGCGCCGAGTTCGGTCACCGCATCAATGTCGTCCCGCCCGTCGTTGAAGAAAAAACGGAAGCCGAACTTTTTCAGCTGGGCAGCTTCGAGGTGCGGCTTCAGTCCCAGCACGTTGGCGAAATAATGCGCGCCGATTTCCACCGTCGATTCGCCGACCTTGTGCGCGGCCAGCGGCACCGGGTGTTCGCGCCGCTCCAGCACCACGATGTCCAGCCCGGCAAACCGCTGGCGCAGCTGCAGCGCGAGCGACAGCCCGGCCAGGCCGCCTCCCAGGATCAGGATGCGCTGGTCGGCCGCAGCGTGCGGTGAAGGGATTTGTTCGGTCATGGGTATTTGTGGCTGCAAAAGCCCAACCCTAGCAGACCTTAAAATTCCGGCAATACCCCCATGAATGGATGCCTCGGCCAGAGGGTCAATCCGCTTACCCCGCCCGAAGGAGGGCCCCATGCCCATCACCAAAGGATTCCGCGCCCTCGTCGACGAGGCCATGGCGCAGGTCAAAACCTACAGCGTCGCCGAAGCGCGGGCCAAAATGCACGATCCCCAGGTGCAGATCGTCGATATCCGTGATGTGCGTGAACTCGGCCCCGGTACCGTGGTCGGCAGCTTTCATGCGCCGCGCGGCATGCTGGAGTTCTGGGTGGACCCGGACTCGCCCTACTTCAAGCCGCTGTTTGCCGACGAGGGCAAGGAGTTTGTGCTGTTCTGCGGCGCCGGCTGGCGCAGCGCGCTGGCCGCCAAAACCCTGCAGGATATGGGCATGCGCAATGTGGCCCACATCGACGGCGGGTACGCCGAATGGGTCAAGCAGGGCGCGCCGACCGAAACCCTGGAAGAGCGCAAGGCCAGAACCAGCGGCTGCGGCTGATGCCGCCGTTCCCCGCGCCTTGCCCCTGCGGCCGGACCGGCCCGTCGAACAAGCCGCTGAGCCTGGACGGCTGCTGCGGCCGCTTCATCCATCACTTCGAGACCACACCCGCGCCCGACGCCGAGTCGCTGATGCGCTCGCGCTACACCGCCTTTGTGCTGGCGCGGGCCGACTACCTGCTGGCCACCTGGCACACCAGCCGGCGCCCGCCATCCCTCAGCTTCGACAGCGGCGTGAAATGGCTGGGGCTCGAAGTGCGGCAGCACCGCGTGCTGGACGCGGCCCGCGCCGAGGTCGAGTTTGTCGCGCGGCAGAAAAGCCCGGGCAGCCCCGCGCTGCGCCTGCATGAGCGCAGCCGCTTCCTGCGTGAAGGCGAGGGTGCTGGCCGTTGGTACTATGTGGCTGGTGACCTGCTGTAACTTGTGAATCAAATTGACCTGTAGCCCATGCCGGACATGGGGTTACAGCTATCAAATACGTAGCATGAAAGGAAAGCGGTGCTGAAATTCGATGCGGTGTTGTTCGACTGTGACGGCGTGCTGGTGGACAGCGAACCCATCACCAACGGCGTGTTGCGCGACATGCTGGAAGAGCTGGGCTGGACGCTGAGCAGCGACGAGTGCATGCGCCTGTTCATCGGCAAGGCGGTCAAGGACGAGGTCGCGCTGATCGAAGCGAAGACCGGCCAGGCCATCACCGAAGACTGGATGAAACGCTTCCGCGAACGCCGCAACGAGGGCCTGGTCGCACACGTCAAGCCGATTCGCGGCGCGGTCGAGGCTGCGGACGCCATCCACACGCGGTATGCGGGCCGCATCGCCTGTGCCTCCGGCGCCGACCGCTTCAAGGTCGAGCTGCAGATGGACAAGTGCGGGCTCACGCCTTTCTTCCAGGGCCGCATCTTCAGCGGCCACGAGATGCCGCGTTCCAAACCCGCGCCCGACGTCTACCTGGCCGCCGCCGCCGCGCTCGGTGTGGACGCGGCACGCTGCGCGGTGATCGAGGACACGGTGACCGGCGTGATGGCCGGCATGGCGGCCGGCGCCACGGTTTTCGGTTACAGCCCGGCCGAGGCCGGCCATGACGCGCCGGCGGCCTTGCGCCAGGCCGGCGCCAGCTGGATCTTCACCGACATGGCAGATTTGCCGGGCATGGTGTGAACACCTTCTTCACCCCGGGCACTCGCCGCCAGGCGTTTGGCGATGACCGCGACTGAAAAGCAGGTCCGCGCCGCCGTGCTGGCGCAGGCGCTGGAGAACAACGATCCCCGGGGTGATCTGCTGAGCCTGGCCGAGCGCAGGGCGGCCGCGCTGGCGGCCCTGAAGGAGATCGGCGAGGTCCCGGCAGAAGGCCGCGCGCTTCCCGATGACCAGGTCGTGGCCACACGCGCCAGACACCTGGTGGATCTGCTGGCGGCCAGACATCCGGCGCTGGGCGCACTGCAAGTCCCGGGCGCGCTCTGGACGGGTCTGGCGCTGGCCTGTCCGGTGCTGGCGCTGCTGGCAGGCATTGCCACCGACCGCATTGGCAACCCGCACCGGGTGGACCTGTTGTCTGCGCCGCTGTTGTTCATCATCGGGTTCAACCTGCTGGTCTACCTTGTGCTTGCGCTTCTGGCTTTGCGGCGGAAATCCGCGGCCCGCATGTCGTGGCTGCCGTCCCTGCTCCAGCAGATCGACAGCTGGCGTTCGCGCCAGCGCGGGACGGCTGCCAGGGTGATGGCGGGGTTTTACCAGCTCTGGCACGTGCTGGCCGGCCCCATGCTTGTGTACCGCTGGAAAACCGTGCTGCATGTGTCTGCCGCAGCCTGGGGGGCCGGCGTCGCGCTGTCGCTGGCGGGGCGCGGCCTGTTCGTCCAGTACAAGGTCGGCTGGGAGAGCACCTTCCTGAGTGCCGAAACCGTGCACAGCCTGCTGGAATGGATTTTCTGGTTGCCGACCCGGGTGTTCAACCTCACACCGCTGACCCTGGCCGAAGTGAGCGCCCTGCGCAATTTCCAGAACGACAGTGTGGCCGGTGAACGCTGGGTCTGGATGTACGTCGGGTTGACGGCCTTGCTGGTGATCCTGCCGCGCCTGCTGCTCGCCGCCTGGTCTGCCGGGCGCGCCCGCGCAGCCAGCCGCCGCTTGCGGCTGGATCTGTCGGCGCCGTATTTCCAGGCCGTGCTGGCCTCCGTGCGCCGCGTCCGCCTGAAGGTCGGCCTGGCTTTTGCGGATGCCGCCGCCCATGCGCAGTGGGTCAGTCTCGCGCGGCTGCTGGCGGACGATGCGGCGGCGCAGCCGCTCGCGATCACCACGCCCGAGGGTGACCTGCTGCAGTGGGTGGCGCAAGCCGACGGCGATGCGCCGGTGGACTGCGTGTTGACCATGGACAGCGGGGAGCTGCCTGACCTGCCATCGGCCTGGTCCGGCCGCCCGCTCGTGTTTGTTCCCGGCGCCAGAATGGCGAACAGCTGGCCGCAGTGGCCGGTGCTGACGCGGGCGCTGGCCATCGCGACCGCTTCCGAAACCCACGCCGGATGGCAGCGCCTCGAGGGCAAGCTGCAACAGGCGCAGCAACAACGCCTTGAGCGCAGCATGGCGGCGGTCGCCGGCTGTTTGTCCAGGGTTGCGGCCCACATCCATGGCGATACCCCGGTCGCTGCCATCGAGACGGCGCTGGACGAGCTCTTGCTGGCCTTGCAGCAGCTACACAGCCTGGACCACGCCAGCGGGCGCACGCTGCCGGGGCCGCTTGCGAAGTACGAGGGCGCGCCCTCTGTTCTGGGGAAAAAGTCGGTCACCGCGGCCAGCGCGGCCACCGGCGCGGGTGTGGGCGCTGTGGTGGATGCTTCAACGGGTTTCCTGACGCTGGGCGCCGGCACGGCACTGGGTGCACTGCTGGGCGCCGGCATCGGCTGGGTCAGCGCGCTGCGGCTCAAAAAAGGCGCGGACGCCGACATGCTGCAGCGCCTGACCGAAGCCGCCTTGCTGCTTTACATGGAAGTGGCCGATTCGGTGCGGGTGCATGCGGCTGGCGGCAGCCTTCGCAGCGCCTGGCCAGCGGAAATAAGCAAGGAAGTCCTGCAGCGACAAGCCAGCCTGGCCGCTGTCTGGGCGGTGCAGGACGGCGCGCTGCAGGACCGCAGCGGCGCCGACGCTGTGCCTGTCCTCATGGCAACCTTCCAGGCCGTCGTGACGACCCTCTACCCCGCCACCGCGCCTGTGGACATCGCCGGGGCGGCGGCCACTGCCTGAGCGGGTCCGCACGGCGCGGCGGACCGCCCGGACGGGCGCCGGAAAATCCGGGCCCGCGGCCCAATACAATGCACACATATCAATAAGCCCATCAGGCGGCCGGAGACACTTTTGAGCGGCAAGGCAGAACAACTCGCGGCGTTGTACCGCACCATGGTCCGCATCCGGGCTTTTGAAAACGCAGCCGAGATCGCCAGTCAGGGTGGCGTCAGCGCTTATGGCAAGGCCGCCGACGGCAGCGCCCGGGTGCGCGGCCCGCTGCACCTGTCCACCGGCCAGGAGGCCGTGCCGGCCGGCGTCTGCGCGCACCTCCAGCGCGAGGACTACCTGACCTCCACCCACCGCGGCCACGGCCACACCCTGGCCAAGGGCGCGGACCTGCAGGGCATGATGAGCGAGCTGTTCGGCAAGGCCACCGGTTTCAACGGCGGCAAGGGCGGCTCCATGCACATCGCCGATTTTTCGGTCGGCATGCTGGGCGCCAACGGTGTGGTCGCCGCCGGCCTGCCGATTGCCGTCGGCGCCGCCCATGCGCAAAAGCTGCAAAAGCGTGACGCCATCACCGTCTGTTTTTTCGGCGACGGCGCCATCAACCGCGGACCTTTTCTCGAAGCGCTGAACTGGGCGCAGGTCTACAGCCTGCCGGTGCTGTTTGTCTGCGAGGACAACCGCTGGAGCGCCACCACCGCCAGCGGGCCGATGACAGCGGGCGAGGGCGCCTCGGTGCGCGCCGAAAGTTTCGACATCCCCGCGGTCAAGGTCGACGGCAACGATGTGCTGGCCGTGTTCGACGCCGCCGCCACGCTGGTGCAGCAGGTGCGTTCCGGCGCCGGCCCGCGCCTGCTGCATGCCATCACCTACCGCGTCAAGGGCCATGTCTCGGTGGACCCGGCGGCTTACCGCAATCCCGATGAATTGAACGAGGCGCTCAAGACCGACCCGATCGCTCGTGCGCGCGCCGCCTGGCTGCAGGCCGGCGGTGATGCCGCTGTGCTCACCGCCATCGAATCCGAAGCCAGCGCCGAGGTTGCCGCGGCCGTGGCCGGCGCCGATGCCGCGCCCTGGCCCGATGCGGCCGCGGCTTTCACCGATGTGCAGACCACCGGAGCCGGCACATGGCACTGATGACTTACGCCGAAGCCGCCGCACTGGCCGTGGCGCATGAAATGCAGGCCGACGCCAACGTCGTGGTCATCGGCGAGGACGTGGGTCGCGGCGGCATCTTCGGCCAGTACAAGGGCCTGCAGGCGACTTTCGGCAGCGAACGCGTGATCGATACACCGATCAGCGAGGCCGCCATCCTCGGCGCCGGCGTCGGCATGGCGCTGGCCGGCTTGCGGCCGGTGGTCGAGATGCGTGTGGTCGACTTTGCGCTGTGCGGCATGGACGAAATCGTCAACCAGGCCGCCAAGAACCGCTTCATGTTCGGCGGCCAGGGCCGTGTGCCCCTGGTGGTGCGCATGCCCATCGGCATCTGGGATTCGTCGGCGGCGCAGCATTCGCAGTCGCTGGAAAGCTGGTTTGCGCATTTGCCCGGCGTGGTGGTGGTCTGTCCGGCGACGCCGCAGGACAACTATTCGATGCTGCGCGCGGCCCTGGCCAGCGGCGACCCCGTCGTCTACATGGAACACAAAACCCTCTGGGGCCTGAGCGGCGAGGTCGACACCGGCCAGAAAGCCGTTCTCGGCCAGGCCCGCACCCTGCGCGCCGGCAGCGCCCTCACGCTGGTGAGCTGGAGCAAACAGGTGCAGGTCTGCGACCAGGCCTGCGAGGCGCTCGCCAGCGAAGGCATGGACGTCGAACTGATAGACCTGCGCAGCATCTGGCCCTGGGACCGCGAGGCCGTGCTGGCCTCCTGCCGCAAGACCGGCCACCTGCTGGTGGTGCATGAAGCCGTGCAGGCCGCCGGCTTCGGCGCCGAAATCGCTGCCACCGTTGCAGAGCTGGTGGGCTGCAAAGTCAAACGCCTGGGCGCGCCGCGCATTCCGGTCGGTTATGCGCCCGTGCTCGAGGCCCAGTCGCGCGTCGCCGCGGCCGATGTCGCCGCCGCCGTACGCGCCATGCTGGCCTGAGCCCCTTATTGAAGTCGTCGTTCAAGGTATCCCCCAATGGCCGGCCCCGCGCTTTGGCCCTAATCTCCAGCCTCCAGCCCATGTCACAGCCTGAAACCACCCCCCTGCCCGGCGATTCGCCCAACCCTGCCGAGCAGGACGAACGCACCGTCATTCCGCTGGCCATCGAGGACTGGCTCACCGTCATCGTCATGGGCCTGCTGGCGCTGATCACCTTTGCCAATGTGCTGGTGCGTTATTTCACCAGCCAGTCCTTTGCCTGGACCGAGGAGTTCTCGATCTTTCTGATGATTGTGCTGGCGCTGGTCGCCGGTTCGGCCTCGGTCGCGCGCAACCGGCAGATCCGCATCGAATACTTTGCCGACAACGGCCCGGCCGCACGACAGCGCGCGCTGGCACGCTTCGGCGCCATCATGGTGTTTTTGCTGTTTGCGCTGATCGCGGTGCTCAGCACCCGCATGGTGTACGACGACATCAAGTACGGCGAAACCTCGCCCGGCATCGGTGTGCCGCAGTGGTGGTACACGATCTGGCTGCCCATCATGTCGGTGGCGATTGCGGGCCGCGCGCTGGGTCTGTTCATTCGCCGGGGCCGCCGAGCATGATCCCGACGCTTCTCTTCGTTGCCTTCGTCGTCCTCTTGCTGATGGGCGTGCCCATCGGCGCGGCGCTCGGTCTCGCCGGCGCCGCCTGCATCGCGCTGGCCAACGCCGATGTGCAGTGGTTCGGCCTGCTGGCCGTGCCGCAAAACTTCTACGCCGGACTCGGCAAGTACCCGCTGCTGGCGATCCCGATGTTTGTGCTGGTCGGCTCCATCTTCGACCGCTCCGGCGTCGCGCTGCGCCTGGTCAACTTCGCGGTCGCCATTGTCGGCCGCGGCCCCGGCATGTTGCCGCTGGTGGCGATTGCGGTCGCGATGTTCCTGGGCGGCATCTCGGGCTCAGGCCCGGCCAATGCGGCAGCTGTCGGCGGCGTGATGATCCTGGCCATGAGCCGCGCCGGTTACCCGCCGGCGTTTTCGGCCAGCGTGGTCGGCGCCGCCGCCGCCACCGACATCCTGATCCCGCCCTCGATTGCCTTCATCGTGTATTCGGTCATGGTGCCGGGCGCCTCGGTGCCGGCGCTGTTTGCCGCCGGCATGATTCCCGGCGTGATGGCCGGCCTCGCGCTGATGATTCCCGCGGTCTGGATGGCGCGCAAACACAAGATGGGTGCCCTGGAGTCGACCATGCCGCGCCCGGCTTTCTGGAAAAGTTTTCGCGAAGCGACCTGGGGCCTGGCGGCACCGGTGCTGATTCTGGGCGGCATGCGCGCCGGCTGGTTCACACCGACCGAAGCCGCCGTGGTGGCGGTGTTCTACGGCCTGTTCGTCGGCATGGTCATTTACCGGACCATCAAGGTGCGCGACCTGTTTGTGATCCTGCGCGAATCGGGCGAGCTCTCTGCGGTGATCCTGCTGGTGGTTTCGCTGGCCGGGATTTTTGCGTATTCGCTGTCCACGCTGGGCGTGATCGACCCGGTCACCCGCGCCATTGTCGGCTCGGGCCTCGGTGAATACGGCGTGCTGGCGCTGCTGATCCTGCTGCTGGTCACGGTCGGCATGTTCCTCGACGGCGTGTCCATCTTTTTGATCTTTGTGCCGCTGCTGCTGCCCATCGTCAATCACTACAAATGGGACCCGGTCTGGTTCGGCGTGATCCTCACGCTGAAGGTTGCGCTGGGCCAGTTCACGCCGCCGCTGGCCGTCAACCTGATGGTGTCCTGCCGCATTGCCAAGGTGCCCATGGAATCCACGGTGCGCTGGGTCGGCTGGATGTTGTTCTCGATGGCCATCGTGATGGTGCTGGTCATCGCTTTCCCCGAACTCGCGCTGTGGCTGCCGCGCAAACTCGGTTATTAGTTTTTTGTTTTTCCGTCAGTTCGCTTTTTCAAACCTAAAGGAGACTTCATGAAATTCCGCCGCACCTTGCTGGGCCTGGCCTTGGCAGCAACCGCCCTGACTTTTGGCACGGGCGCCATGGCGCAGGCCGCCTACAAGCCCGAATACAAGATGTCGCTGGTGCTGGGCCCGCCCACACCCTGGGGCATGGCCGGCCAGATCTGGGCCGACCTCGTGAAAGAGCGCACCGCCGGTCGCATCAACATCAAGCTGTTCCCCGGTGTGTCGCTGGTGCAGGGCGACCAGACGCGCGAGTTCAGCGCGCTGCGCCAGGGCGTGATCGACATGGCCGTCGGCTCGACCATCAACTGGTCGCCGCAGATCAAGGAGCTCAACCTGTTCTCCATGCCTTTCCTGATGCCCGACTACCAGGCGATCGACGCGCTGACCCAGGGTGAGGTCGGCAAGCAGATCTTCGCCACGGTCGAAAAAGCCGGCGCCGTGCCGCTGGCCTGGGGTGAAAACGGCTACCGCGAAGTCACCAACAGCAAAAAGCCGATCAGGTCGCCCGAAGACCTCAAAGGCATGAAGTTCCGCGTGGTCGGCTCGCCGATCTACTCCGACATGTTCAGCGCCATGGGTGCCAACCCCACGCAGATGAGTTGGGCCGACGCCCAGCCCGCGCTGTCCAGCGGCGCGGTCGACGGCCAGGAGAACCCGCTGTTCCTGTTCACCGTGCTGAAAATGCACACCGTGGGCCAGAAGTTCGTGACGACCTGGGGTTATGTGGCCGATCCGCTGATCTTCGTGGTCAACAAGGACGTTTTCGCCTCGTGGACGCCGGCCGACCAGGCCATCGTGCGCCAGGCCGCCATCGACGCCGGCAAGCAGGAAATCGCGCTGGCCCGCAAAGGCCTGACCGAAGCCGACAAGCCGCTGCTCAAGGAAATTGCGGCCATGGGCGTGACCGTGACCCAGCTGACGCCGGCCGAGCGCGACGCCTTTGTCAAGGCCACCCGCCCGGTTTACGACAAGTGGAAAAACACCGTGGGCGTGGACCTGGTGACCTCGGCTGAAAAAGCGATTGCTGCGCGCAAGAAATAAGCGACTGCGTTTTTGAAAAAAAGCCTCCTTTGGGAGGCTTTTTTGCTTCTCCGGGGTGTTGCTGCATCAAATCGCTTCCCGGCCCCTGTGGGGCAAGGAAAGTCAGCTATGTATTTGATAGCGTTGGTGGGCCCCGCGTGCCTTGCTGGACACCCTGCCTTGTCATCCCGGACTCGATTCGGGATCCATGCGTGCGCTGAGCTGGCGGTGGTTTACAGTCATGGATGGCGGATCACGTCCGCCATGACAAACGCAGAAGACGCGGCGTAATCACGCAGGAACGTAAGTCAGCCTGAGCACATCCCCGTCCATGCGCTCATGCGCTCATGCGCCACCAGGCGCAGCGGCGGCCGCGGTCCGGCGAAATAAGGCCTGCCCTGGCCCAGCACGACCGGGTGCAGGTAGATGCGGTATTCGTCGATCAGGCCCAGTGCGGTCAGGCTGTGCGCCAGCTCCGGGCCGGCCACCTCGATCTCGCCTTCGGTCCCGACCTTCAGCGCGCGCATCGCGGCCGCCAGATCACTATGGACCAGCGTGGCGTTGGGGCCGACCGAGCTCAGGGTGCGCGAAACCACCCACTTGGGCTGCCTGCGCCAGGCCGCGGCGAAGGCGCGGTGGTCCGCATCCCAGTCCGGGTGCTCGTCGTCCCAGTAAGACATGATCTCGTACATCTTGCGGCCGTACACGCTGCCCGCCTGGCCCTCGGCTTCCTTGACGAAGTGGCGGAACAGCGCGGGGGCTGGCGCGAACGCCATATGGTCGACGTAGCCGTCCAGCGACTGGTTCATTCCGAACACGAGCTTGGCCATGGCCACTCCTTGCCTTGATAGCCCGGTTTTATACCGCATGCGTGGCCCCGTCCTGTCATCCTGGCCCCCGCTTTGTCATCCCGGGCTCGACCCGGGATCCATGCCAGCACACCAGCAGCCGTGATTCGCAGCCCTGGATGGCGGATCCGGTCCACCATGACAGACCGGTGCCGCCGGCCGCAAATCACACCTCCTGCAGCGCCGGGCGGCCCGTGCTAAGCTGCCAAGCCAAGATTTTTCCAACTACCCCGAGTAAACCCTATGCCTGGATTGCTGCCCAACGTGGACCCCGACGGTCTGCTCGAATTCTCGGTGGTCTACACCGACCGCGCGCTGAATCACATGTCCAAAAGCTTCCAGGGCGTGATGACCGACATCTCCAGCATCCTGAAGGAGGTCTACAACGCCCCGTCCGCCGTGCTGGTGCCCGGCAGCGGCACCTACGGCATGGAGGCCGTGGCGCGCCAGTTCGCCCACGGCAAACACGTGATGGTGATCCGCAACGGCTGGTTCAGCTACCGCTGGACGCAGATCTTCGACATGGGCAACATCCCCGCCTCGTCCACCGTGCTGAAGGCGCGCCAGACCGCCAAGGGCGCGCAGGCCCCGTGGATCCCGGCGCCGATCAGCGAAGTGCAGGCCGCGATTGCGAAAGAAAAACCCGCCGTCGTGTTTGCCCCGCACGTGGAAACAGCCGCCGGCATGATCCTGCCCAATGACTACCTCAAGGCCGTGGCCGATGCCGTGCACGCGGTCGGTGGTTTGTTTGTGCTCGACTGCATCGCCTCCGGCGCGATGTGGGTGGACATGAAAGCCACCGGCGTCGACATCCTGATCTCGGCCCCGCAAAAAGGCTGGAGCAGCTCACCCTGCTGCGCCATGGTCATGCTCAGCGAACGCGCCCGCGCCGCCATCGGCGGCACCACCAGCTCCAGCTTTGCCTGCGACCTGAAAAAGTGGCTGCAGATCATGGAGACCTACGAAAAAGGCGGCCACGCCTACCACGCGACCCTGCCGACCGACGCGCTCACGCGCCTGCGCGCCGCCATGAAGGAAACCCAGGCCTACGGCTTTGCCAAAGTCCGTGACGAACAGATCGCCCTGGGCAGCAAGGTCCGCAAGCTGTTTGAATCGCGCGGCCTGCCTAGCGTCGCCGCTGAAGGTTTCAAGGCCCCGGGCGTCGTCGTCAGCTACACCACCGATCCCGAGATCCAGTCCAGCAAGAAATTCCTCGCCGAAGGCCTGCAGACCGCCGCCGGCGTGCCGCTGCAGTGCGACGAGGGTGCCGACTTCATGAGCTTCCGCATCGGCCTGTTCGGCCTGGAGAAATGGCACAACGTCGACAAGACCGTGGCCAACCTGGCCGAAGCGCTGGACCGCATTGGCATCACTGAAAAAGTGACCGAGGACGTGGCAGGTTGAGGCGACGTTTCGCTGCCAAATAGAAAAGGCTTCCCGGGTGGAAGCCTTTTTTTCTTGCGGCGTGGCGTGATGGTCAGGCGCCGCAGCGTCACCAGCCTTGGGTGCCCGCCTCGCCCTTGAAGGGGCCCACCAGTTCGGGCGTGATCCAGCCGCCGTAAAAACCGCCGGGCTGCGCCTGGACCGGCGCCCCACCCACCTTGCATCGCAGGTCCGCGGGGTAAAAGGCCACACAGTCGGCCAGCGCCTCGGCGCCCTCCAGCGGTGTCGGGTAGCTCCAGGCCACGTTCTCCAGCGACCGGCCACCCTGCACCAGCGACCAGTAGCTGGCCGGGCCCTTCCATTCGCAAAACGAGCTGCCAGGGGCGCGCGCCAGCAGGCCACGGTTCACGTCGCCCCAGGGAATGTAAAAGCTGGGCGGGTGGGCGGTTTCCAGCACCAGCACGCACCGGCGGCTGCGCGCCACCTCGATGTCACCCCAGGCAATCACCACCTCGCGGGCGTCAGGTGCGACGCGCGGCGGCCGCGGAAAGTCCCACACCGACACCTGGCCGGGGCCAGGTTCCACGGCAAACGCGGGGCGCGACTGACCGCGCCAGTTCCAGTGGGCGCGGGCGGCTTCCAGCCAGGTCGGTGTTTTGTTCATGGGCCATTCTGGTGGAAACTTCCGGGACTGGTCTTTGCGCTGCCTGATGACCCGGCTTGAGAGTCAAATTCAAACAGTGCGAATGTCGAAACAGGTGCGCCGCGTTCGTCGTGGGGGTGTGACTGCTTCAAAAGTCATGTCCTGACTCTTCAAATCTCAAGGAAAACCGCCATGCAATTCCTCTGCCTCGCTTATTACGACCCCGAAAAAATGGACGCCATGGCGCCCGCCGACATGCAGGCGCTGGTGGCGGCCTTGCCCGCCAAGGACGCTGCACTGGCACAAACCGGCAAGCTGGTCTGGAGCGGTTCTCTCGAAGGCCCGAAAGCCACCTTCGGCATGCGTCCGCGCGGCGGCAAACCCGTCGTGACCGACGGGCCGTATGCGGAAGCGAAAGAAATGGTGGGCGGCTTTTTTGTCATCGAAGCGGCCGACAAGGCGGAAGCCCTACGCATCGCCTCGTTGCATCCCGCGGCCACGCTGGGTGAGCACATCGGCTGGGGGATTGAGGTACATCCGATTGGGACCTGTTCGGTCAAGAAATAGAAATTTGCGGCCCCGATCCCGCATGTCATCCCGGACCTGATCCGCGATCCGCGCCGCGCGTCAACGGCTTCTTCACCATCAAAACGGCGAGTAAAGATGAGGCGGCGCGGGTGGCGTCGCTGCATACCGCGGCGACATTGGGCGATGTGGATTGATGTGCACCCGATTGGGTTTTCTGAGCCCCAATCAAAACAGGGCATCTACGCTGCAAAACAGATCTTTCCGAAAGATCTGCAAATCGCCGACTGCGGGCGTGCTGGAGTTGGAAGATATCAAGGCACGTCAAATTCAAATAGAAGGCAACAGCTTACGACTTGGAGATGGCTTTTGGCTGCTGCTGCTTGCGCGCGGCGCGCGCCGTCCATGTCGCCTCGATCCAGGCGTGATAGGCGGGTGCCCAGGTACATCCGAGCGGTTGAGAGTGAGCCCAAGCGGTGCAGCTTCAGCCCGAACGGTGTAAGGTCCCTGGCTGCGCAACAGCGATAACCCGGAGAACACATCATGAGCACAACCCCACCCCCCACCGGCCTTCAACTCCAGTCCCTGGTCACGCCCGAGGGCGAGCTGCGGATCTCGCTGGTCGCCGTGCCCACGCCCACACCGGCCGCCGACGAGGTGGTGGTGCGCATCGAGGCGACACCGATCAACCCTTCGGACATCGGCCTGCTGTTCGGCGCGGCCGATATCCGGACCGTCAAGCTCTCGGGCAGCGCCGCGCAGCCCGAGGTGACCATGCAGATCCCGCCGGCGGCCATGAAATCCATGGCAGGCCGCCTGGGCCAGGCCATGCCGGTCGGCAACGAAGGCGCGGGCGTCGTGATCGCGGCCGGCAGCGGCGCGGCCGCGCAGGCGCTGCTGGGCAAAACCGTGGCGCTGCTGGGCGGCGCGATGTACGCGCAGTACCGCTGCGTCAAGGCCGAGCAGTGCCTGCTGCTGCCTGCAGGCACAACGCCGGCCGAGGGCGCGTCCTGTTTTGTCAACCCGCTGACGGCGCTGGGCATGGTCGAGACCATGAAACGCGAGGGCCACACCGCGCTGGTGCACACGGCGGCGGCGTCCAACCTGGGCCAGATGCTGAACCGGATCTGCCTCAAGGACGGCATTGGCCTGGTCAATATCGTTCGCAAGCCGGAACAGGCGGCGCTGCTGAAGGCGCAGGGGGCCCAATACGTCTGCGACGCTTCGGCGGCTACCTTCATGGAAGACCTGACCCAGGCGCTGGTGGCCACCGGCGCCACGCTGGCCTTCGACGCGACCGGCGGCGGCAAGCTGGCCGGGCAGATCCTGAGCGCCATGGAAGCTGCGCTCAACCGCACGGCCAAGGAATACAGCCGCTACGGCTCGACCACCCACAAGCAGGTCTACATCTACGGCGGCCTGGACACGCGGCCCACCGAGTTCAACCGCAACTTCGGCATGGCCTGGGGCATGGGCGGCTGGCTGCTGTTTCCGTTTCTGCAGCGCATAGGCGCGGACGCGGCGCAAGCCCTGCGCCAGCGCGTGGCCGACGAACTCAAGACCACCTTTGCCAGCAGCTATTCGAAAGAGATCTCGCTGGTGGAGGCGCTGCAGCCCGCAGAAATTGCGGTCTACGGCCAGCGCGCAACCGGCACCAAGTACCTGATCAATCCGGCGAAGGCTGCGGCCTAGCCGGATTTGCTACTGTATTGATAGCTGCATCCCCATGTCGGACATGGGCTGAGGACCGATTTGGCTTCAAAGTCGGCGGGCCGGATGCCCTGGCCACACGGGCTCAGACCGGCCAGGCCGCCTGGGCTGTCAGCAGCAGCCCTGCAAGGACTGCGGCGGTGCCACCGAGGCGCGCGACAGCTTGCCCATCGGGCGCCAGGCGTTCCGCGGTGATCGCAGCGGTGACGGTGGCCATGGCACCCAGGTCCATCACACCCAACACCAGCAGCATGGCCGTCCAGCCGGCGCAGGAAGCCATGCAGTGTTGGCCCAGCCGCAGGCCATGGCGCCAGGCGGTGCGCGCATGTCCGGACGAATGGATGAGCGGCTGCCGGCAGCACGCGAGCTGGCGCGTCTTCCACGCCGAGAACTGAAAGCCGCCGGCCAGCAGCACCACCAGCCCTGAGAGCACCGGGACCGCGCGCGCCACCGCGTTCATCTGCAGCAGCGCCTGTGTGAGCAACGCACCCAGCGCAAAGATGATCATGCCCAGCACAGTCCACGCAAAGAAGTAGCCCGCCCCGGCCAGCGCGGCCTGCTCCGGTGGCAGGCGCCGCAGCTGAGGCAGCAGCGCAGGCGACATCATCGCCACCATCATCACCGTCCACATGCCCACAAAGGACGCCGCCGCGCCGGCCCAGCTTTGCCCGCACATCGGCATCCAGGCCGTGGACAGCATCCAGCCGCCGGGCATGGGGACCTCGCCCATGTCCTGAATGGACAGGCTGCCCGCGATGGCCGCCGCCGCTGCCGCAGCAAACAGCAGCAGGCCCGCGCCGGGCAGGACCGGCAGCCGGCGAAGCAGCTCAGGCGCAGCAGGCATGGGCGGCGGGCGCCGGCGCGTTGTTGTACTCGTCATGGCGGCGCCACCAGATGCCGGTTTCGTTGCGGCCCAGCGGCGCGCGGTCCAGCCAGGCGTAGGAGCCCCAGATGGCGTCGACGCCGCGCGCGTAGGTCGAATAGCAGTGGTAGATCTCGCCGCCCTCGCGCACAAAGGTGCTCATGCCCGGCCGCTCGCGCGTGTAGGTGGCCGGGTCGGTGCCGGTGCCGGCCGCGATCTCGGCGACCGGGCCCGAGCCGCCGCCCTCCTGCCCGGCGCGCCACTCGAACTTCGGCTCACGGCGGAAGTTGTAGTCAATGCCCTGGTTCCGCTGCTGCTCTTCGGTGAACGACACCTTGAAGTCGTGGTTGAAGTCGCTGCCGAACGAAGACGCCCAGGGGAAGGTCCAGCCCATGCGCTGCTTGAAGGCCTTCAGCCTGGCCAGCGGCGCGCGCGACACCGCGTGCAAGGTGACGTCGTGGTTGGCCAGGTGCAGCGCAAAGCCGTTGAAACCGTCGGCGATCATGGCGCACGAGGGGCAGCCGGCGCTGTAGTCGGGCCCGAACATGAAGTGGTAGACCATCAGTTGCGAGCGGCCCTGGAACAGCCCGGCGAGTGACGCCTTGCCGGTGTCGGTGTCGAAGGTGTAGGCCTTGTCCAGCCGCACCCAGGGCAGTTGCTGGCGCTGTTGCGCGAGTGCGTCGCTGCGGCGTGTCAGGTCCTTTTCGGCGGCCAGCAGTTCAAGCCGCGCGGCCATCCATTCATCGCGGGTGGCTGTGGTGTGGGTTGTCATCGATGGGGTCCTTTCAATGGGTTGTTGATCAAGCGCTGGCTTATAGTAAGAAAGAACATGCGAAGAGTGAGAGTGACAAATCTGGCGGGATTGACATGGATGCGCTGATCACCGCAGCCGGACTCGCGCTGGCTGCCGGTGATGTGCTGGGCGCACTCCAGCACGTGGCCCTGCGCAACGACGCACCCGCGCTGGCGCTGCGCGGCATCGCGATGGCACGCCTGGGCGACATGGCGCGCGCCAAGCTGCTGCTGCGCAGTGCGGCGCGCGCTTTCGGCGCCAAAGAGGCGGTGGCGCGCGCGCGCTGCGTGGTGGCCGAAGCCGAAATTGCATTGGTGTCGCGCGACCTCGGCTGGCCGGCCACGGCGCTGGATGCGGCCCGCGCCACGCTGCAAGTCCACGGCGACAAGGCCAACGCCGCGCATGCCGGGCATTTGCAGGCGCGGCGCCTGCTGCTGATCGGCAAACTCGACGAAGCCGAACAGACGCTGGTGGGGCTGGATCCGGCGCCGCTGCCACCCGCATCCGCGGCCGCACACGCGCTGACGGTCGCGGGGCTGGCGGTGCGGCGCCTGCGCATCGCGGAGGCGCGTGCCGCGCTCGCGGAGGCCGAAAGCGCCGCGCGCCAGGCCGGCATTGCCGCGCTGCTGGAAGAAGTCAAAACCGCCTCGCTCGCACTCGACGCGTCGGCCGCGCGCCTGGTCACGCAGGACCAGGAGCGGGCCCTGTTGCTCGAGGAGGTGGAAGCGCTGCTCGCCACCGGCACCCTGGTTGTGGATGCCTGCCGGTATGCGGTGCGCCAGTCGGGCAAAGCCGTGCGGCTGACCAGCCGGCCGGTGTTGTTTGCGCTGGTGCGCGCGCTGGCCGAAGCCTGGCCCGCCGATGTGCCGCGCGACACGCTGGTGGCGCGTGCCTTTCGCGGCAAGGAAGCCGACGAGTCCTACCGCGCGCGGCTGCGGGTCGAGATGGGGCGGCTGCGCAACCTGCTGAAGCCGCTGGCCAGTGTGCATGCCACGTCGCGCGGTTTTGTGCTGGCGCCGCATCGCGAGGCCGGTGTGGCCGTGCTGGCGCCACCGATGGAAGGCGACCATGGCGAGGTGCTGGCTTGTCTGGCGGACGGCGAGTCCTGGTCGAGCTCGGACCTGGCGCTGGCCCTGGGCGCGAGCCAGCGCACGGTGCAGCGCGCGCTGGAAGCGCTGGCACTGGCGGGCAAGGTGTTGTGGCTGGGCCGGGGCCGGTCGCGGCGCTGGACGGCCGTGCCCGTGGTGACCGGATTCACGACAATCTTGTTACTCCCGGCTTCGCTGCCGGCTGGCTAGGATGGCGGCATGAAACGAAACAAAGCCACCATCGTGCGGGAATACGGCCCCTTCCCGGGTATCGAACAGGTCGCAGGTGTCAGCCATGACGGCCGCCAGGTCTGGTTTGCATCGGGCAAGCAACTCCATGCGCTGGATCCGGACAGCGGCAGGGTCGTGCGCAGCTTCGACCTGCCGGCCCATGCGGGCACGGCCTTCGACGGCCAGCACCTGTTCCAGATCGCCGAGGACCGCATCCAGAAAATAGACCCGGCCAGCGGCCGTGTGATCACCACCATCCCCGCGCCGGACGGTGGCTGCTCGGGCATGGCCTGGGCCGAAGGCACCCTGTGGGTTGGCCAGCACCGCGAGCGCAAGATCGTCCAGATCGATCCGCAAACCGGCGCCGTGCTGCGCACCATCACCTCCAACCGTTTTGTCACCGGCGTGAGCTGGGTGGACGGCGACTTGTGGCACGCCACCTGGGAAGGTGAAGAAAGCGAGCTGCGCCGCATCGACCCAGAGACCGGTGAAACGCTGGAGGCCCTGGAGATGCCGGCCGGCACCCACATCTCGGGCCTGGAGTCCGACGGCGGCGACCGTTTTTACTGCGGTGGTGGCGGCCGCGCGGTGATCCGCGCCGTGCAGCGGCCCAGGCGGCAGGGGGCGGGCTGAACGCCCAGTCCGTCGATGTCTGTCATCCCGGACGCGATCCGGGATCCATGCGCATGTTCCACCGCACCGGCCGTGGGGCATGGATGGCGGGTCAAGCCCGCAATGACAGACGAGCAGCCATGCATGGAACCCGGCTGAGCCGGGTACCCGCCGGCTCGCCAAACGCAAAAAAAGCCCCCGCAGGGGCTTTTCGTGGCGCAGCGGAGTTTCAGTCCTGGGCGCGCGCCACGTTGCGCAGGTCACGAATCTGGTCGTGGTTCTTCTGCGCGCCAGCGGCCTGGCGCTCGATCAGGGCGCGCACGTCGCCGGGCAGGCCTTCTTCCTTCAGCGCCTTGCGGTAGCGGGCAATGGCGGCGTCCTCGCCTTTTTCGCAGGATTCCAGGATAGACAGCTCGCTGTCGAAACCCACGGAGCCCTTGACCTGGACCCAGCCGCGGTGCAGCGCGCCTGCCGCGGTGCCGCCGGAGGCGGGCTCGCCGCCGAACTGACGGATCATTGCCTCGAGTTCGCGCGCTGCTTCGGCGCAGCCTGCGGCACGTGTGGCGAACAGCGTCTTGGCGCTGGCCGTTTCGACCTGTTCGGCGCAGGTCTTGAAGCCGTATTCGCCGTCGCGTGCGTTTTCCAGCAGATCGTTGAGGACGCTGACCACTTGTTTGTTGGTATCCGACATGTTTTTTCCTTTGGGCCCGGAAGGGCATGGGTTGAGGGTGTGCTTCGTCCCCTTGGGACTTGAAGTGACCTTAGCCACGCCTTCCAGGGCCGGCCGTCGGCCCTGTTGCCCGGCCCGTGTAGGCCAATATCCCTGTCCGCAAGCGCGCGCGGCGCCAGGGCTCAGGCGCCGCGCTGGCGAAATGCCGCCGGGCTGAAGCCGGTGGCCGCGCGGAAGGCCCGGATGAAACTTTTCTCGTTGCGAAAACCCGCTGCGGTCGCCACCTGCTTGACCGGCTTGTCGCTGCGGTTCAGCAAATCCTTTGCGCGCTCGAAACGCACCTCGTCCTTCAGCGCCTGCAGTGAGGCGCCTTCTTCCTTGAGCTGCCGGTGCAGGGTGCGGGCCGAGATGTTGAGCAGCGCCGCAATACCGTCCGCCTTGTGCGCCTGGTCGGGGTAAGCCGCCAGCGCCTGGCGCACCTGCTGCACCAGCAGGCGGTCGCGCCGGTACTGCAGCACCGTCAGCGGCAGCGCGCGCTGCAACATCTGGGTCAGCGCTTTTTCATCACGCCGCAGCGGCAGCGCGAGGTAACGCGCGTCGAAGCGGATGGACGCCTGCGCCGCGCCGAACTGCAGCGGACCTGGAAACATCAGCGCATAGGCGTCGGCATGCGGCGGCGCGGCAAACGGGAAATACGCGCCCTGCAGCGGGATGCGCGAGTCGATGTACCAGCAGGCCAGGCCGTGGATGTTGCGCAGCACATGCACCAGGCAGAAAGCGCGCGCGTCATCGCCGTGGCGGCCCAGCTCGCTGCGCTCCTCGATGCTGATGGTGGCGCTGTCGCCGCTTGTCAGCAGCCGCAGCCGGATGTCGTCGGCCAGCAGGCTGTGATGCCGGCACCAGCGCTTGAGCGCCACACCCAGATCCGGCGCACTCAGGGAAGCCCGCGCCAGCATGCCGTAGCTGCCCCAGGGCAGGCGGCGGCTGAAGGCGCCCAGCGCTTCGTCGTCGAGTTCCTGCATGGCCGTGCCGGACAAAACCTCCATCTGGCGCGCGGTGATGCGGCCCTCGGCCTGCTGAAGTTTGGCTGGCGTGATCTGTGCCAGCCTGAGCGCATGGGCCGGGCTCTGGCCGTACAGCGGATAGGCCGCGGCAATCACCCGTGCAAAAGCCATGGGGGTGGCGGCAGCGGGCGGGCTGGAGGTCTCGGGCGCGGGCAGTGCGGGCATGGGCCGAGTTTCGCGCAGCATGGCACGATTTGCAACCTGTGTGGCGGCCTCAAGGCGGTATTTGCGCCTAAGCTGCGGGGTTTGGCGTTAAGGTGTGTGGGCCAGGCTCAGCCGCAGGCCGACCCGCGAACGCAGCCGCACAGAGGAGACACATGCCAGTTCTGGAAACCAAACTCAACGCCCGCTCGGCCGACTTCCAGGCCAACGCCGCCGCCATGCGCGCGCTGGTGGAGGACCTGAAGGTGCAGGTGGCCAAGGCCGCGGCCGGCGGCGGTGAAGCCGCCCGCGCCAAACATGTGGCGCGCGGCAAGCTGCCGCCGCGCGAGCGGGTGCAGCTGCTGCTGGACCCGGGCACGCCTTTCCTGGAACTCGCGCCGCTGGCGGCGCTGGCGATGTACCCGGACCGCGACGGCAGCGACAGCGCCCCCTGTGCCGGCGTGATCACCGGCATTGGCCGTGTCAACGGTGTGGACTGCATGATCGTCTGCAACGACGCGACGGTGAAGGGCGGCACCTACTACCCGATGACGGTCAAGAAACACCTGCGCGCGCAGGAAGTGGCACAGCAAAACCGCCTGCCCTGCATTTACCTGGTCGATTCGGGCGGCGCCAACCTGCCGAACCAGGACGAGGTCTTCCCCGACCGCGACCACTTCGGCCGCATCTTCTACAACCAGGCCAACATGAGCGCGCAGGGCATTGCGCAGATCGCCGTGGTCATGGGCAGCTGCACGGC